>Ga0123354_10006730_pt1 | contig 17139 bp, 11 predicted proteins | sample TergutLab28metaG_2_FD_97872 | JGI IMG/M metagenome (GOLD analysis project Ga0123354, IMG submission 97872) | Labiotermes labralis P4 segment gut microbial communities from Petit-Saut dam, French Guiana - Lab288 P4 | ecosystem: Host-associated > Arthropoda: Insects > Digestive system > Gut ...
GTAATGAAAACTGATAAAAGCAAAGCCATTGTACTAAGAGACAAAGACACAAGACACGAAAAATTCATGCAATTCGTAAAATACAACAATATATTACAAATTAAAACAGACCCTACAATCAAATTTCAAAAGCAAACAAAACAAGTATTTCAACAGTGTAAACAAATGATAAACAGGAAAATACCAAACATCAGATCAACACAAATTTAAGGCCCACAAAATCAATTACTACGTAGAATCTTAAAAAGAAAACACGCCTATAATTCCTGTAAATAACAACATAGATTCATCCTAACACAATATAGCCAAATTCCTTAAAAATAAATTACAAAATATGCAGATATTACGAAATACATATAACATAAATATTCAATAGAAATTACAGAGGAACTTACAAAATTAAACACAAATCAAAATAATAAATTTATTACAATCGACACCAAAATTTCATACATTATTTTACCCAAACAAGTACTAACCATGGCACCAAGACATTGGATACAACTATCAGCAACTGACAATTAGTAATGCAAATAAAACATACTAAGAACCAACAATCTAATGGAACAAAACTAGTTCGAATACAATAATAAATTGTTTAAAACACAAGAATCATCATGGATCCCCAATTTCTGGAACATCAACAGAATTATACCTACAAAAATAGAAAAAATTCATATCTAACGAGATCTAGATAGCAACGAAACGTATTATGATAAAATATATTTTTATATTATAATTATATAAAATGCGGACAGGATAATTGAAGAAAGAATACTACTAGCTATCAACAACATAGGTGAAATTCTAATCTTCAAGCTCACTCCAGAAAACAACAGGACCATAAACTTCCTAGAATTAACCATAAGTAGAAAAGAAAAAAATTGAAGTTGGGTGTATATAGAAAAGAAATTAACAGCGATACCACAATCCACAACATATATAACCACTTCGTGGAACAAAAAACTGCTGCTTTCAGATATTATATTAACAGAATAATTTCGATTCTCTTGTCAAAAGAAAGGAAATGATTGACCAACAAAAAATGCCCAAAAAATAATGGATTTTATACAAAACAAATCATAAAATTAATAAAAGAAATAAGCTAGAAATAAAAAAGTACACTTATAAACAAAATAAAAATATGGGCAACCTTCAGCTCTTATGCGGGATTTATTAGGAGCATTGAAAGCATATTCAAGAACAGGAAAATAAATACAGTATTCAGGCCCACAAACAATATATTCAACTTAATAGCATCAGAAAAAGAAAGAAGTGGAAAATCAAGTGGCATACACAAATTAAATGCAACACATACAATCGTGAGTTTATATAACAAACTGAAAACATGATCAATATAAGGAATAAGGAACACCTCAGATATATCGAAAATAACAAACCTCAGTCAACTTATGCCTTAAATATACTGAAAAAGGGACACGAATACAGACCCCTGGAAGAAACCATGCAATTAGAAAATATATGTACAAAGGGCCTACACATGAACAGTTGGGAAGACACCTATATTGTGGAATTACGCCGAAAGTATCTTCTAGTCACACAGCAACACCAAATCGAACAGAACATAATATTTGACGTCATACAAACCACAACGCCACCACAGGATAATCACTGTTTACTACATGCATAACGACACGGGACACGCAACAATCTGACGAAACGAAAAAACATAACATATACGGCCACATGTGAGTAGAAACTTAGACAAATTTTTCATATTGCCCGAAAATATAAAAAACACTAGATCTAAATAATCATAATTATCTAGTAAATTTACAGGCAAGCAGCCACCTTGCCAATAAAATAAAAAAATATATAGAAATATTCAATACCTTCATATGTAGGAACATTTATTCCCTGATGAAAATACCGAAGAATGGAACCTTGTAAGAGCGTTATATTAAAAAATTTTAATGGATTAGACGTACGTATTTTAACGTGTGTTTTATCAAGTAAATAAATTGACTATTAAGTTGGTATTTAAAAAAGATTGATAGTATTGAACGATAAAGAAATGAAAATTATCAACGCCCAACAAGAAAAAATATACAACAATCTCTTAAATAACAAAATGAAGTTATTGAAAACCACGCGGTCATCTTGTTCAACAAGACATGCAAAGCAAGAGGAATACAACGCAAATACACCAGTCTACAAACAAACGAAAAACCAGAAAAAATCGCAAGACTACACAACACGACGTGATATACCGTATCAATCAGGAGATCAAATATCTATACAAAATAAACTACACCTAATTCAACTATTATAACAGCTACATTTAGATGGAGAACACAACAAAGTTGTGTGGGAGCAACCCCTAATACAAAGAGACGACACGTTAAACAAATTCATAGGAAACAAATATCAACACTTCCATAAATTAATCAAAGACCTCACTAAAAATATACAAATAACACACAAACAGAACAATCAGTCCAACTACCACATGAACATGCATCACACAATCATAAATATTGCACACAAAATTCTTACAAAAAAAGAGATGAAGTTGTTAAACGTAGTCCCTTAATACACAATGGAACTAAAACACAAGTGACACATAAATGAAATTATCATAAAAACGAAAAATGCCGTCAGAAAATTAGAAACCAATTGCCAAAATACTTATAGATATTTAGCACCCAAATGAATAAAGTAATTTAAAAAATAATAACAATTCCTACTCCACAAAACGCAACATAACGTAATTAAAAATCCTTAAACAGAAATGGAAAATGAAAACATAACAGTAAAGAAAGATGATAAAAGCAAGGCCATTGCAATAATACATAAAGGCAAATGACGTGAAAATTCATTCATTTAATACAAAACTTCAGTTTATTACAAATCAAAGCACACCAAACAAACTAATTTCAAAAGCAAATACAACAAGCAATTCAACAGAGTAAAGCGACGATAAACAGAAAAATATACAATCATCTGATCAACACACAATCGAAGGCCCAAAATCTCAATGCATACATAAATAAAATAAAGAAAATATGCCTATAAAATCAGTAATAAACAACACACAGGTAACCACACACAAGAAAGCCAAATTCTTTAACAACAAATTACAAAATATGCAGTTATTACCAAATATATATATAACATAAAATATTCAATAGAAATTGCAGGGAAACACACAAAATAAACATAAATAAAAATAATAAAATAATTACACTTGACATAAAAAATATATACACTTATTTAACCAAACAATGAATAACAATGCAAAAAGACTTAGTCTATAACAATCAACAATACATAATTAGGAAAGCAAATAAAACATAATTTTAATCAATATTATAATTGAACGTAACTTCTTCCAATATAACAATCAATAAATTAAACCACAAAAAGACATCACCATGGGAACCCACTATTATGGAAATGAAACAGGATTTTACCTACAAATGATAGAAATTTTCATATCAAACAATGGATAGATAGCAAAACAAAATGTATTATAAATTATATTTTGACGATATCATAATAATATACGACACGGACAGGTAAAATGAAGGACGAATACTACTAGCTATCAACATCATAGATGAAAACCTAACATTTAAGCTCACTCCAGAATTGAACAACACCAGATTATTCCTAGTCGTGACCAAAAGAAGAAAACAAAATAAATTTGAGTTAGGAATATATAGAAAAGAAATGATCACTGATACCACAATCCACAACACATCCAACCAACCTATGGAACAAAAAAAACTGATTTCAGATATTATATAATTAGACTAATATCCCTACCATTGATACAGAATGTAAAATGTAAAGAGTGGGCCAACATACTTAACAAGGCTAAGTATAATGGATTCTCTAAAGAACAAATCATAAAAATAAATAAAAAAAACTAAGACAGAAATAAAAGTAAGGACATTAAAAAAATTGGTAAACTTCACCTATTATGGCGGATTTATTAAGTGTAATTCAAACATATTCAAGAACAGCACAATAAAAACAGAATTCAGGACAACCAACAACATATTCAAATTACTAACATCAGAAAATCAAACAATGGTAAAGTCAAGAGGCATATAAAATCCTTAATGCAACATATGTAATCGTGCATATATAGGACAAACGGAATGGTGATCAGTATATGATATGAGGAACACATCAGATATATCAAAACAAGCAAATCTCACTCAGCTTATGCCTTACATATACTGAATAACAGACACGAAAACGGACCCGAGTAGGTCACTATACAAATAGTTCAAACATGTACAAAGGGCAAACATATGAACAGTTGGGAAGCCATGTATATTGAAGAATAGCATCGAAAAGATCTGCTAGTCCCAGAGCAACAACAATTTGAAAGCAACATACTCCTTCATGTAATACAAACCACAACGCCAACGCATGAAAATCAAGGATTGCTACATGCATAACGACACAGGACAGGCAACGATCAGACCAACCGGACACAACATAACCCATAAAATTACATGTGAATAAAAACTTAGACAAATGATATAATCATTAGCCGAAATTAAATCCAAAATAGATCTTAAACCTAAATCGTCTATTTGAATTAAAGGCATGCTGCCATCACGCAAATAAGTGCAAAAAATTTACGAATTTTCAATAACATATTATATAGGAACATTTACGCACTGGTGATGATCACGAAGTATTGGTAAATATAGGAGTGTTGTATTAAAAAATTTAATGAATTATACATACGTATTTTAACGTGTCTTTTATCAAGTACATACAGAGTGCAATAAGTTGATATTTGAAAATCATTGAAAATATTGCTCGGTAACAAAATAAAAATTATCAACTTCCAACGAGCAAAAATATACAACAAATTAAAAAATACGAAATGACGTTATTGCAAACCAACGCGGCCATCTGATTCTACAAGACATGCAAAGCAAGAGGACTACAACGCAAATACACCAGTCAACAAACAAACAGAAATACCTCAAGGGATCGCAAGGCCACAGAACACGATGTGAAATATCGCATCAATCGTGAGATCAAATAGCTATACAAAAAGAAACAAACTTAAAACAACTATTACACCAACTGCATTTAGATGGAGCAGAGCACAACAAATGTATGTGGCAGCTTGCCCTGTTATAAATAGAGGACAACTTTAAAAAATTCATCGAAACAAATAAAAACACTTGTATCAAAAATCAATAACCTGACTAACAAAATACAATTAGCAGAAAAACAGACAAGCAGGCCACCAACCACATGAACACACAACACAGAATCATAAATCTTACACACATAAAACTTTAAAATAGAACAGTTGGACGTCTTAAACCAAGTCCCTCAAAACCCAATGGAACTAAAACCCAACAGATACATAAATGAAATTTCCATAGACACAAAAAATGCCATCAGACAAATAGAACCCTAATGGCAAAATACATATTAATATTTTGCAACCAAATGAATAAATAAAATTAAAGAAAACAACAAAAAAATCTACTCCACAAAACGCAATATGACATAAATAAGAAACTAAAAACAAAAATGGAAAATGAAATTTTAACAGTAATGAAGCTGATAAAAGCAAAGCCAGTGTACTATTAGTAAAACAAAGGCATGTAGTAATCATGCAATTCATATAAGATAGCAATATACGACAAATAAATCGCACCCAACAAACAAATTTCAAAAGGAAACACAATAAGCATTTCAAAATTATAAACAAATGATAAACAAAATATTCACAAATATCTGATCAACACACAATCGAAGGCCACAAACTCAATGCCTACATAAAAGCACATAAAGAAGATATGCCTATAATGCCAGTAACAAACAAAGCACAAGCACCCTCACACGAGATATGCAATTTCCTTAACAATAATTTAAAAATATGCAGATTTTACCGAATACAAAAAACAAGAATTTCAATAGAAATTCCAGGGGAATTCACACAAATAAACTTAAACCAAATAATAAACTAATCACTCTCAACATAAAATATTTGTACATAAATTTGGCCAAACAAGGAATAACCATGGCAACAAGACATTTGCTACAACAATAAAAAATAGATCGTGAAGGGAGCAAAATATCATACCTTTATCAAAACTATAATGGAACAAAACTACTTCCAATACAATAATCAATACTCAAAATCACAAAAAGGATCAATATGCGATCCCCCCGTCCTGGAAATTTAGCACAATTATACCAAAAAATGGAAAATATCATTTCAAACAATGGCTATATTGCAACGAAATATTTTATTAAAAAAGATATGTTAACGATATTATAATTATATAAAATACGGACAGGATAAACAAAGAACGAATACTACTAGCTATCAGATACATGCATGAAAATCTAACCTTCAAGCTCACCCCCGAAACAACAAAACTCAAAATATCCTAGACCAAAATCTTAAGCACAAAAGAAAATGAATTGGAGTTGCTATATATAGAAATAAATAAAACTGATACCACAGTCCACAACATATCTAATCACCCTATGGAACAAGAAACAGTTGCTTTCTAATACTATATAAACAGACGAATTTCCCTACCATTGACAGGGGAAAAAAAATTTAAATTTGGACCAATCTACGTAACATGGCAAAGAATAATGAATTTTCCACAGAACGAAACTTAAAAATGAAAAAACAACTAAGTCTGAAATCAATCGAGAAAACACATGTCAATAAAACCAAACATTGGTAAACTTCACCGATTATGGGACATTAATTAGTAGCATTACAAACATAGTCAAGAACACCACAATGAAAACAGTACACAGGAACACCAACAATATATTCAAATTAATAGCATCAGAAAAAAAATGAAGACGATATTCAAGTGGCATACACAAAATTATATGCAGCACATGCAATAGTGCATATATAGGACAAAGAGTTATTTCGATTAGTGTAAGATATAAGGAACAAATCAGATATAAAATCTAACAAACCTCATTCAGCTTATGCCTTGAATATAATAATTAGCAGTCACGAATACGGACCCCAGGAGGGAATCATGCAATTAGTTAAAACATTTACAAAGAGCAAACACATGAACAGTTCGGAAGCCAAGTATATTCAAGAACACCAACGAAAAGATTTGCTAGTCACAGGACAACTACAATTCGAACAAAACATACACTTTGTCATCATAAAAACCACATAGCCACCACATGATAAACACGGATTACTACATGCATACCGTCACAGGACAGGCAACGATCAGTCCAACAAAACAAAACATAACCTATAGAACCACATGTAAGTAAAAACTTAGACAAATGATATAAACATTGAGAGAAATAAATTAGAAAAGAAATCTAAAAATTTATAATCGTCTATTACAATTACACTCTGCCGCCATTATGCCAATAACATCAACAAACATAGAATTATTCAATAACTTCATATATATGAACATTTACTCCCGGATGATTATCCAGTAGGATTGAAACTTGTAGGAGTGTCATATTACAAATTTTTAATGGATTAGACTATGTTTTTTAAAGTGTGTTTACCAAGTAAATAAATAGTGCAATGTGTTACTATTTGAAAAATATTGATAACATTGCACGATAACAAAATAAAAATTATCAGCGCCCAACAATCAAAAATATACATCAACTTCAAATATACCAAAATGAAGTTATTGAAAACCAACACTTCCATCTGGTTCAACAAGATATGCAAAGCAAGATGACTACAACCCAAATACATATATCTACAAACAAACGGAAAAACCAGAAGGGATCGCAAGACCACAAAACACGCTGCGAAGTACCGCATAAATCAAGAGATCAAATATCTATTAAGAAAGAAACTACACTTCACAACCATTATAAAAGCGGCATTTGCATAGGGAAGAACACAACAGAGTTTTGTGCCAGCATTCCCTAATACAAATAGACGACACGTAAAACAAATTCATTGAAAATAAAATACCAAAACTTGCATAAAATAATTAATTACCACAATAAAAATTACAAATTGCACACAAACAGAAAAAATTGTCTAGCTACCACGTGAACACACAAGCCAGAATCATAAATTTTACACACGTAATATTTACAAAAGTACTGATGAACGTCTTAAACCTAGGCCCTCAATATACAAAAGAACTAAAACCCAACAGACACATAAATGATATAATAGAAACAGAAAATGTCATGAGACGAATAGAACCCTAAAGGCGAAATACATATAAATATTTAGCAGGCCAACGACTAAGCAAATGAAAGAAAACAATAAATAAAACCTACTCCGCACAACGCAATATAAATTATTAAAAAACTAAAAACAGAAATTGAAAATGAAAATATACCTGTAATGTAAGCTGATAATTGCAAAGTCATTGTACTAATAGTAAAGACAAAAGACGTGAAGAAGTCATGCAATTCGTACAAGAGAGCAATGTACCAAAAATCATACACCCACAACAATTAAATTTCAAAAGAAAACACAATAAGCATTTCAAAATTTTAACAGATGTTAAAGAGAAAGATACTCAAACATCTGATCAACACACAATCGAAGACCCCCAAACTCAATGCCTACATAAAAACACATAAAGAAAACATGCCTATTAGGACAGTAATCAACAACACACACGGACCATCACACAACATATCCAATTCCCTTAAAAATAAATTAACAAATATGCTGATATTAAGAAATATATAACAAAAAATTCAATAGAAATTCCAGGGAATTAACAAAAAAATAACAAAAATTAAAAAAATAAAATACTCAATTTCGACATAAAAGAATAGTACAATAATTTGCCAAACAAGGAATAACGATGGCTACAAGACACTGGCTAAAACAATCAACGAACATCGTGAGGAAAGAGAACAAATCATACCATTAATCGAAATTCAAATGGAACAAAACTACTTCCAATATAATAATCAATACTTTAAACCACAAAAATGATCAACATATGGTCCCCACTTTGTTGAATTTTAGAAGAATTTTACCTACAAAAATAAGAAAAGTTCATTTCAAACAATGGGTATATTGCAACGAAATAAGTTATTAGAAAGATACATTCACGACATCATACTAATATACAATATGGACAGGATAAATGAAAAACGAATACTACTAGCTATCAAAAACATAGATGAAAATCTAACACCCATGCCCACTCTAGAAAGCAACAACACTATAAACTTCCTAGGTTTAAGCATAACAGAAAACAAAATAAATTAGAGTTGGGTATATATATAGAAAGAAATGAACACTGATACCACTATCCACAACGCAACTATTCACACTATCGAACAAAAGACAGATGCATTCATATATTATATTAACAGACTAAATTACTTACAATTCACAGAGAAAAGGAAAAGAATGAAGAGTGGGCCAACTTAAATAACATGGCTAAGGATAATGAATTTCCTACAGAACAAATCATTAAAATAAAAAAACAACTAAGCTAGAAATCAAAAGAAGTACACATATCAAAAAACAAAAATATGGGCAACCATCACCTGTTATGGGGGATTTATGAGGAGCATTAAAAACATATTCAAGAACAGAACAATAAAACAGCGTACACGAAAACAAACAACCTACTCAACTTACTAGCATCAGAAAAACAAACAAATGAAAAGACAATTGGCATATACAACCCTACATGCAACACATGCAATCGTGGATATATAGTTCAAAATCGAAGAATTTCAGTATAGGGTATAAGGAAAATGTCATATATAAAAAACTAAGAACCGTCAGTCAGCTTATGCCTTGCATATACTAAATAACAGAAACGAATACGGACCCCAGTGGGAAACCATGCAATTTATTAAAATATGTACAAAGGACAAAGCCATGAACTGTTGGGAAACCAAGTATATTCAAGGACACCATCGAAAATATCTGCTAGTCACAGCAACAAATATTCGAACACAACATACACTTTGACATCACACAAATCACAACGCAACCACATGTTAATCACTTATTACTACACGCATAACGACACAGGAAATGCAACGAACAGAACAACCGAAAAATACATAAACTGTACAACTACATTTAAGTAAAAACTTAGACAAATTGTACATACATTGAATGAAATAAATTATAAAATTGATCTAAAACCTTATAATCGTCTATTACAATTACAGGCATGCCGCCATTATACCAAACATATCAACAAATAAAGAAATATTCAATAACTTCATATATAGGAACATTTATTCCCTGATGATTATCCGGATGGATTGAAATATGTAATAGTGTCAAATAAAAAATTTAATTCATTATACTAAATATTTTAACGTGTTTCTTTCAAGTAAATAAATAGTGCCATAAATTGTTTTCCCAGAAACTATGATAACATTCCCGGTAACAAAATGAAAATTATCAACGCCCAAAAAGCAAAAATATACAAAAAATTAAGAAATAACAAAATGCAGTTACTGAAAACCAACGCTTACATCTGGTTCAAAAAGGCATGCAAATCAAGAGGATTACAACCCAAATACTTAAGTCTACAAACAAACGGAAAATCCACAAGAGATCGCAAGAAAACCCAACACGCTGTGAAATAACGCTTCAATCAAGACATCAAATGTCTGTACAAAAAGAAACAACAATTCTATCAACCATTATACCAGCTGCATCTACAAGGAACAGGACACAACATAGTTGTATGGCAGCATGCCCTTATAAAAATAGACGACACTTTAAACAAATTCATTGAAACAACTATAAACTTTTGCATTAAAAAATCAATAAAGTAACTAATAAAATACAGGTAGCACACAAACAAAACAAAGAGACCAGCTACCATACGAACACACGACACAGAATCATAAATCTTACAGAAAAACTTACAAAAGAACGGATGAACTAAAACCCAACAGACACATAAAAATAAATCATAGAAACAGAAAATACCATCAGACAAATGGAACACAAATGGCAAAACACATATAGATATTTAGCAGCCAAACCTATGAACAAATATAATAGAACAATAAACCAAACCTACTAAACACAAAGCAATTAAACGTAATTTAAAAATAAAAAAGAGAAATAAAAAATGGAAATATAACTTAGAGAAACCTGATAAAACTATGTCTTTGTACCAATAGATAAAAACAAAAACATGAAAAATCTTACAAGTCATAAAAGACAACAATATAGCACAAATCAGAACAGACAAAACAATAAAATTTGAAAAGCAAACACAATATATAATTCAACAGTGGAAAAAAATTTTAAACAGAAAAATACACAAACATCTGAATAAGAAGCAATTGAAGGCCACCAATATCGATGACTACATAAAAAAAATAAAATAAATATGCCTATAAAGCCAGTAATCAGCGACCCGCAGCAACCTCACAAAAAATAGCCAATTTTCTTAACAATAAATAAAAAATCATGAGGATATTAAAAAATAAATTTAACAAAAATTACATAGAAATTCCAGAGGAAGTCACCCAAATAAACATAAACAAATAACAACTTAATCATCTTCGACATAAATAATTATACATTATTTTACCCAAACAAGGAATAACCATAACAACAAGATATTGGATACAACAATTAACAATAGATCATGAGGAAAGCAAATAATTCCTACTATTAATCAACTCTATAATGAACAAAATTACTTCGAATAGAGTAATCAATACTTTAAACTACAATATTATCAACATGGGTTCCCCTCTTTCTGGAAAGTTAGCAGAACTTTATCTAAAACAAATTGAGAAACATCATAACAAACAAAGGGTAGATAGCAACGAATTAAGTTATTATGTAAATATATTGACTACTACATAATAATATAAAATACGGACAGGATAATTGCAGAACGAATACTACTAACTACCAAAAGCGTAGATAAAAATCTACCCTTCAAGCTCACTCCAGAAAACAAAAATACCATAAAATTCCTAGACTTAAATAAAAGCAGGAAAAAAAATAATTTGAATTTGGGTATATATAGAAAAGAAATGAACACCGATACCACAATCCATAACACATCTAACCACCCTATGGAACAAAATATGCTGCTTTCAGATATTATATTAAGAGATTAATTTCCCTACCATTGACATATAAAGAAATATTTAAGCGTGGACCAAAATAATTAACATGGCTAAGGATGGTGGATTTTCTACAGAATAAATGATACAATTAAAAAAACAACTAAGCCAGATATCAAAATTTCACGTAACAATAAAACCAAAACGAGGGCAACCTTCACAGATTGTGGGGGATTTATGAGGAGAATTAAAAACGTGTTCAAGAACTGCAAAATTAAAACAGCATACAGGACCACCAACAATACATTCAACTTACAAGCGTCAGAATAACAAACAAGTAGGAAGACAAGTGACATATTCAAACTTACATTCAACACATGCAAACGTGCATATATAGGACAAATTGGAAGGGCAATCAGTATAACATATAAGGAACACTGCAGATTAAAAAACTAACAAACATCATTCGGCTTGAGCCTTGCATATACTAATTAACACACACGAATACGGACCACAGGATGAAATCACGCAATTAATTAAAACATATACAAAGGCAAACCCATGAACATTTGGGAACACATAAATATTCAAGAATACCACCGAAATATCTGCTAGTCACAGAGCAACAAATATTCTAACACAACATACGCTTAGACATCATACAAACCACAACGCCACTACAGGATAATCACGGATTACTACAAGCATAACGACACAGGACAGGCAACGATCAGAAAAACCGAACAAAACCTAACCTATACAACCATACGTGAGTAAAAACTTAGACAATTAATAAATACATTGAACGAAATAATTCAAAGAATTATCGAAATATTTATAATCGACTATTACATTCACAGGCATGCCGCGACTATATCAATAATATCAACAAACGGAGTAAAATTGAATAAATACATACGTACGAATATTTAATTCCTGAAAATTATCGGGAAGGATTGAAACATGTAGGAGTGTCGTATTAAAAATTTGATGGAATAGACGTACGTAATTCTACGTGTGTTTTATCAAGTATATAAATAGTCGAATAAGTTGGAATTTGAAAAATATTCATAACATTGCACGGTAACAAAATCATAATTATTTACGCCCAACAATAAAAAATATGAACAACTTTAAGAATACAAAAATGAAGTTATTGAAAAAGAATACTTCCGTCTGGTTCAAAAAGACATGCAAACCAAGAGGATTACAAGCCAAGTACATCAGTCAACAAACATAATGAAAAACCTCAAGAAATAGAAAGACCACATAACAGGCTGTGAAATACCGCATCAATCAGGAGACAGATATCTATAGAAAAAGAAACAACAACTAAAACAATTATTATAACAGCTGCATTTACAAGGAGCAGAACACAACAAAGTTATCTGGCAGCATGCCCTAATATAAATAGACGACAATTTAATCTAATTAATGGAAAACAAATAACAAAACTTGCATAAAATAATCAATAACCTCACTAAGAAAATACAAATAGCAAACAAACAGAACAAAGCGTCCAGCTACCACATGAACACACAACCTAGAATCATAAATCTTACACACAAAACTTTAAAAAGAACAGATGAACGTCTTAAACCTGGGCCTTCTATACACAACAGAAACAAACCCAACATACACATAAATTTAGTTATCATAAAAACAGAAAATGCCATCACACAAACAAAAAACAAAAGGAAAAATACATACAGATATTTAGCAGCCAAAGGAATAAATAAATGAAAGAAAATATTAAACCAAACCTACTCCACGAAACGCAATATATCATTAAAAAAACTAAAAGCAGAAATGCAAAATGAAAATATAATAATAATTAACGCTGATAAACAAAAGTCATTGTAGTAATAGATAAAGACAAATGACATGAAAAAGTCATGCAGTTCATACAAGACTACAATATACCGCAAATCAAAACAGACCGAAGAAACAAATTTCAAAAGCAAACAAAACATGCAATTCAACTTTTTAAAAAATGATAAACAAAAACATACACAAATATTTGATCAACACACTATCGAAAGCCTCCAAAACTCAATGCCTACTTATAGCACATAAAATGGCATGCCTATAAGGCCAGCAATTATAAACACACATGCATCCTAACACAAGATAGGCAATTTCGTTAACAATAAATTAAAAACATGCTGATATTAAAAAATGCATTTAACAAAAATTCAGAAGAAATTCCAAATGAACACACACAAATAAATATAAAATAAAATAATAAACTTATCATTCTCGACATCAAAGATTTGTACACAAATTTAGCCAAACAAGGAATAACGATGGAGACAAGTCATTGGCTACAACATTCAACAAAAAATCATGAGGAAACAAAATAAATCCTACTATTATTCAACACTATTATGGAACAAAACTTCTTCCAAAACAACAATCAATATTTTAAACCACTAAATAATCAACATGGGATCACCCTTTTCTGGAAATTTCGCGTAATATACCTAAAAAATTGAGAAAAATCATATTAAACAATGGCCAGATAGCAAAGAAATAATATATTATAAAAGATATGTTGAAAACATCATAATAATATACAATACGGACAGGCAAAATGAAGAACGATTATTAAAACCATATAAAAACTTTAGTGAATATCTGACCTTCAAGCTCACTCAAGAAAAAACAAGACCTTAAACTTCCTAGACATAACCATAAGCAGAAAACGAAATAAATTGGATTTGGGTACACATAGAAATAAATGAACATTGATACCAAAATCCACAACAATCTAACCACCCTATGGAAAAAAAACTGCTTTCAGATATTATATTAACAGAATAATTTCCCTATCTTTGACAAAGAAGAAAAAGGTAAGATTGGACCAATATTCTTAATATGGTAAAGAATAATTTATTTTCTATGGAACAAATTTTAAGAATATAAAAAAAGAACTGAGACATAAATCAAAAGAAAAAACACATATGAATAAAACAAAAACAATTACAACATTCACCTATTATGGGGTATTTATGAGGAGCATTACAAACATACTAAAAAACAGCACATTCGAGCAGCATACAAGACCACCAACAACATATTCTACATCCTAGCATCAGAAAAACAAATAGTTGGAAAGATAAGTGTCATAAAAAACATACATGCCGCACATGCAATTGTGCATATATAGGAAAAACTGGAAGCGTGATCAGTAAAAAATAGAAGGAACACATCAAATATGTCAAAAATAACAACTCTCATTCTGCTTATGTTTTACATGTACTGAATAACAGACAGGAATACGGGCCTCAGCAAAAAAAAAATGCAATTATTTACAACATGTAGAAAGGGCAAACACATGAACAGTTGGGAAATCATGTGTATTCAAGAATACCACCGAAAATTTCTGCAGGACAGGCATCGATCAGACTAATCGAACACAACTTAACCTATACAACCACATATAAGTAAAAATGTTGACAAATAATAAATTAGTCGAAAGAAATTTATCAGAAAATAGAACAAAAATTTATAATCGTCTATTAAAATATCTGGCATGCCGCAATCATACCAATAACAGCAACAAATAGAGGAATAATCCATAAATTAATATATAGGAATATTTAATCCCTGATAAAGATCCGGAACGACTGGAGTATGTGAGAGTGTTATATTAAATAATTTATATGGATTAGAGGTACGTAATTAAAATTTGCGTTTTTGAAGTAAATAAAAAGTGCAACAAGCTTCTATGTGAAGAACATTGAAAAAAATGCACGGTAACAAAATGAAAATTATTAACCATCAACAAGCAAAAACATACAACAACATCAAAATACCAAATTGAAGTTATTGAAAAGCAACACTGCCATCTGTTACAACAAGACATGCAAATCAAGAGGACTACAACCCAAATACATCATTCTAAGAAAAAACGGAAAATTCACAAGAGATTGCAAGGCCACACAACACGCTGTGAAATACCACATCAATCCGGAGATCAAATATCTATACAAAAAGAGACAACACGTTAATCAACTATTATACCAGATGCATTTAAAATGAGCAGAAGTCAACAAAGTTATGTGGCAGCATGCCCTTATACAAAGAGATCATACGTTAATCAAATTCGTGGAAAACAAATATCAAAACTTGCTTAATGAAATCAATAATTTCACTAACAAAATACAAGTAGCACAGAAGCAGACCAAACAGTCCATCTACCACACGAACACATAATACAGAATCATGAACCTTACACACATATAACTTTCAATGGAAGAGATGAACGTCTTAAACCTAGGCCCCCAATACACAATGGAATTAAAACCTAACAGACACACAAATGAAATTTTCATAGAAACAAAAAATGCCATCAGAAAATTAGAAACCAAATGTCAAACTAAATATTGATATTTGGCAGCAAAACGAATAAACAAATGAAAGAAAAAATAAACAAAACCTACTCTACAAAATGCAATATAACATAATTGAAAACAAAAATATAAATGGAAAATTAGGATATAGGAGTAATGAATGCCGATTAAACCAAAGCTATTGTACTAATAGATAAAGACAAAAGACTTGAAAAATCACGCAATTCATACGAGACCACAATAAAATACAAATCAAAACAGTCTTAACAACCATATTTCAAAAGCAAAGACAACAAGCAATTGGAAAGCTTAAACAAATTATAAACAGTAAAATACACGGCCATCTGATAAACACACAATCGAAGGTCCTCAAACACAGTGCCTACAAAAAAACATTAAGAAGTCATGACCATAAATACAGTAATCAACAACACACAGGCACCCTCACGAAAGATAGCCAATTTATTTAACAATAAATTACAAAATATGTACGTATTACCAAGTACATATCACATAAAAATTCAATAGGAATTACATAAGAACACACACACAAAATAAACATAATTCAAAATAATATACTAAACACATTCGACATCAAAATTTATACACTAATTTACCCAAACAAGGAATAATCATGGCAACAAGATTTTGCTACATCAACAATAAATCATGAGGAAAGAAAACAAGTCATAATATTAATTAACACTATAATGAAACAAAACAAATTCGAAAAGAATTATCAATATTTTAAACAAAAAAAAAAAAAAAA
>Ga0123354_10006732_pt1 | contig 17134 bp, 13 predicted proteins | sample TergutLab28metaG_2_FD_97872 | JGI IMG/M metagenome (GOLD analysis project Ga0123354, IMG submission 97872) | Labiotermes labralis P4 segment gut microbial communities from Petit-Saut dam, French Guiana - Lab288 P4 | ecosystem: Host-associated > Arthropoda: Insects > Digestive system > Gut ...
CTCCCCCTGCTCCGGCAATTAATATTTTACTCATTTCTATGGTCTATTAAATCTGCAATTAGTTTTTTGCGTTTCAATGAAATACAAAATATGTACGGCAAAGGTACAAAAAATCTTCAAAAACGCCATCCTTTTTCATAAATGGAAAAAAATCCGTATATTTGTTGCTTGAAAATGGGGAAAAACTGTCAAAAGAAGAGTTACTATCATTAATATAAATGATTTTTTGTGGAAGCGATTAAAAAATTAGACGAACAACAAGTATTGGATTTTGATACGGATTATATCCGGGATGAGGAATGGGATAAACTGTGCGAATACCTTTGGCAATTGTTTCCGGATGGTAATTTTAAATTTTTAGATATCGGCGGAGGCAATGGCGTTTTCTGTGATAAGGTTTTAGATATTTTTCCACAGTCAAAAGCCGTATTATTAGATAATTCGGAATATTTGATTTCTTTAAACAAACAATCGGATAGAAAAAGAATTATTTGCGAATCGGTTGAAAAAATTGACAAGCTATTTCAAGGCGAAGAATTTGATGTTGTATTTTTAAATTTGGTATTACATCATTTTGTAAGTAATAACTATAAAGCTACTTACAAAAACGTAAAGGATACATTTCTCAATTTGAAGCTTTTGCTTTCTTCAAAAGGATATGTGTGCGTATTTGAGGATTTTTACAACGGTCTGATTTTCGACGGACTACCAAGTCATTTGATTTTCGCGTTGACATCGAGTAAAATATTTGCAGGACTGACTCGCAAGTTCGGCGCTAATACCGGCGGGGTTGGAGTCTGTTTCCGGTCGAAAAAACAGTGGATAAAAATCATAAGCGAATGTGGATATGGAATTGTTCATGAGGGTAAATCTGTTGTGTTTGAATTTCCTTTTTACAAAAGGATATTGCTCCATTTGGGAAAAGTGAATATGGGATATATGTGGCTCAAAAAAGAATAAATTATAGTATGATATGAAATATCTATTTAAAGTAATCCTTCTGTTTTTTGTCGTTTTTAACTTTAAATTTCCGGTAGTTCACTACTCTTGTACGGCAGCTATTTTCATTGCCGGAATATATTATCTGTTTTTTAATCAGTCGTTTACAATTAAATATTTTTCTAACCGATATTGTGCTGTTATATTGGCAGGGACGCTTGTATTAACATTTATTGATGTTTTAATTTCAAATTTTCACGGAAATGCGGTAGGGGGATCATATAAACGATATTTGGTAGAAGGATGGATGTTAGCGTGCTTGGCATTTGTACTTCCCATTTTAATTGATAATGAAGAATCGGCATTTAACGAAGCCATTGCGGTTATCTGCGGCGCTTTCGCTTTGCAGGGCTTGATTCACACTTTAGGCTTTTTGATACCTCCTTTTGGTGAATTTCTTGTGAATTTTCAATCGGATGTATATAGGTCAGAGGGACTGAGTAGCGACAGAATGAATTACTTTAGATTATATTCGTTAACGGGCGCTCCTTTTTTTGATCTTCCTGCAGCTTATGGATTTGCCTGTATCATGTTTTTCAGGTTGCAATTGGTTCCCAATCAAAACTACCTGAGGGGATGGAAAGCTTTTGTAGTGATAGTTTTAATGTTGTTGGGAATCTCTCTTTCCGGTAGAACCGGTTTTACGGGGTTTGCTTTGGGCTTGGCGTTTTATCTCTATTACAATTGGAGTAAGTTTTCAACCTTGTGGAAAAACATAATCGAAATAGCCGGAGGCTATTTGTGTTTGCTTGCTGTATTTTATGTCGCATTGACTCCGGTACAACGGAATAAAATAGTAGATGATGTTTTTCCGTTTGCTTTTGAGGCTTATTACAATTGGAGAAATAACGGAAAATTCGGTACAGGTTCCTCAGATCAAATGATGGAATACCACTATTATCACTTGGAAACGAGTACCATCTTATGGGGAGAAAGTTTGGGTTCGGTTAATTTACAGAGATATCACAGTACAGACGCCGGTTATATGAATATTCTTATATTTGGTGGCATTTTTTATTTTTTGGCTTTGATTATATATCAACTTATATATTTTTGGACCCCGATGAAATTGGCGAGAAAGGATGATTCAAAAAATGGGAAGATAGATTTTTTTGGTTTTTTTATTTTGTTTGCTTATTTCTTTATATTGGAATATAAAGGTAGAGCCCTCGGATACATTCATACCGCCGAAGTAATCGTATTATATTACGGAATTTCTTATTTATCTGAACGATATGCTTTGGAAGATGCGGTGGAGGAAGAAGAAACTTCAGGGGAAGAACTGTTAGAAAAACCGGCTATTGTGTGAAATAAGGTATAGATGAAAATGAAAATTGTCTATTTGTTGCCGGGCGGCCTTTTTAATCCGGGAGGAATGGAAAGAGTTATAACAATTAAGGCTAATTACTTAACGGAAGTATTCGGCTATGAGGTTTTCATCGTTACAACCGAACAAATGGGGCGCCCTGCGTATTTTTCCGTTTCGGAGAAAGTCCGGTTATGTCATTTGGATATTCATATCGGTAAATATTTTGGAAAAGAAAATTATATCCAAAAATTGATTCGCCGTTTTTTCAAAATCAAGGAATACAAAAAGAAAGTTTCCGAACTGTTCGAGGAAATTCATCCGGATATTACCATTACTACCCTGGGCGGATTGGATATCGAGTTTATCAATGATTTGAAAGACGGAAGCGTAAAAATCGGCGAACTGCATTTTCCCGGAACATTCAGAAGAATACAAACCCGAAAGATGTATCATTCGCTTTTTACAAATATGGTCGGAGAAATCATAACTGCCGGATTTATCAGGAAATGCAAAAAATTGAAACGATTGGTTGTGCTCACGGAAGAAGAAAAATCTTCATGGAACGGAGCGGATAATATCGAAGTAATACCCAATGCTTTGTCTTTTTACCCCGAAACGACTGCTGCGTGTGATGCAAAAAAAGCCATAGCCGTAGGACGCTTGGTTTATGAAAAAGGCTTTGATATGTTGATTGAAGCATGGAAATCCGTTTACAAAAAGCATCCCGATTGGGAATTGCACATTTACGGCGGAGGAAACGAAAAAGAAAATTTACTCAACCAAATTCAACGGGAAAACCTGAGCGGGACAGTAATCATTCATGAGCCGGGGAAAGATATTTATACCCAATATCTGCAATCCTCCATGATGCTTTTCCCTTCACGTTTTTTGGAAGCGCTGCCCATGGTATTGCTCGAAGCCATGTCGTGCGGACTTCCTATCATTGCTTTTGACGCTCCCTGCGGCCCTAAAGATGTTATCAAAGAAGGAGTCAACGGTTTACTTATCAAAACAGGAGATATAAAAACTTTTGCCGGAAAAATAAATGAACTGATAGAATCGGATGAAATGCGGAAGACCATGGGAAAAGCGGCAAGGGAATTGTCTTTCAATTATGAGGTGGGAAAAATTATGAAGCGTTGGTTTCAATTATTTGAAACCCTAAAGAACGAAAATAAATAGTTATGAAGAGGTTGGTGAAAATAGAAATATTGATTTATGTTATTCTTTTTGGCGTTTGCGTATTTATTCTTTTGCAAAGCCCATTAGCGCCATTCGCAAAGAATATCATTGGAATTGATTCCGGTATCTATATCTATTCAGCCAGGCAGATTTTAGACGGACAATTGATATACAAAGAGGTTATCGACAATAAAGGACCTTTTTTGTATTTTATTATTGCAGCGGCGCTGTTTATTTTTAACAAAAATTTCATTGGAATATGGATTTTCGAACTGTTTTCACTGTTTGTAGCAAGCGTAATAATGTATAAAACGGCTCGTTTTTTCGCTGACAAAATTTCGTCTTTGCTGGCAGTTATTGCCGGTATGCTTTTCCTCGTTATAACCATTGGACGTGGAAATCTCGCAGAAGAATGGGCATTACCCTATATAAGTATAGCTTTGTATATTTTTGTAGATTATTTGAAGGGCAATAAGCCTCTTACTATTGTCCGTCTGTTTATTTTATCGCTTACCTTTGTGTTGACATTTATGCTCCGGGCAAATTTGGTTGCTTTATGGGGCGGTTTTGGTACAGTCTTGTTGATCAAGTGGATTACAGAAAAGAAATACAAGGAACTTATTCGTAACGTGTTGTTTATTTTATTGTTTGTATTGCTTTGTTTGTTGCCATTCTTCCTTTATTTCTATTGTAAAGGTATTTTATCTGATGCTATTTATTGGGCTTACACATTTAATATGTTTGAATATGCTCCGGGAGCTAACAGGCTTATGTCCATTCGGGCAACACTTTTGAATATTTCTTATATCGGAATAATAATCCCTGTTTTTATAGCCATCTATATGTTTTTTCACAATAAAACGGCAGCTCATGGCGGCGTTTTATTGGCATTGATTTTCACGGCGTTGGCTTGCTCCTTAGGACATGGTTTTTGGCATTATTATGCGGTTTTTACACCTTTGCTTGTTATTCCATATTCATATATATTTGCTATAATAAGGGAAAACATTTCTAAGCGGAAATATATTTTCTTATTCATCCTGTTTCTTGTATTTAATTCTCTCTTCATAGGAAGACAACTCTGGTTGGTATATCATAATTACGTGGGAAAAAGCGCTTATGCTTTATCTATGGAAAAATTGACGGAAATAATAACTCAAAATACAAAACCTTCAGATAAAATTTTAGTGAAAGGATATCGATCTGAAATTTATCTATATTCCGGCAGAACGGCTGCCACAAGATTTCCATATCTGCAACATCAGTCGTATCTGGTAAAAGAAAATTATGTGAAAGATGCAGAAAAGGCTTTGCCTAAGCTAATTATACAAGATGATTTGAAATTTGCCGATGTTTTTAATTTGGATTCTCTTTTAATCCATAAATATCAATTAATAAAAACCATTGATAAAATTGAAATTTGGAAATTGAAAGAATAATCAGTTGATTTTAACACATTAGATTTACCGATAGTTAAGAAAACCTATTATTATACGATAAAGAGCGATAGAAAACGGGTTTTTGTGGAATTGAACGAAGATATAAAATAAAAAGTTTATGAAGAATAAAATACTAAAATATGGTATTTATACTGTTACGATTGTTGGACTAATACTTTGTATAGTTCTATTGTTTCCGCAAGTCAGGCAAATGATTATTGAACTGGTAGAGCAAATGAGGCACAAGCAACAAGGTGTCTATCAAATATGGGCTGAATCGTTACTATCTTATGCAATGGGAGGTATTTGTCTTATCCTGCTTTTTGATTATTGCACCCTTACGGATTCTGGCAGAAAGATTGTGCATAAAGTAACACATGAGATTAAGGAATGCTTGTCCGAAATTGATTTCCGATCATTCCGGAAGCCGGTAATAATCATGTCCGTTATTTATCTGCTCGGAATTTTAACTATTATGCGAGCCAATTTTTTATACAAGGATGATGTTTTGTATGCGGTATCGGGTTATCGAGAGTGGTATAATTGGAGCCGATATTTTATAGTATTTTTATCCTATTTTGTTCAACCGGAAATTAGCATGACGGATATTTCACCCATTCCGCAGTTGTTGGCCGTATTGGTTCTGGCTGTTAGCAGCGTATTATTGGTATATGTCTTGAGCGATAAAAAAATCACTTTAGTTTCTTTACTTGCAAGCATTCCCTTAGGGCTCTCACCCTTTTTTTTAGAATGCCTGTCTTACAAGTTTTTGGCTGTCTATTTTGCCTTGTCCATCTTGGTTTGCATCATTCCATTCTTGTTCATCGCCCGCAAAAAAGCATTCTTTGTTTGTTCCGTAATAGGTTTGTTGATAATGTGTATGACTTATCAAGCGGCATCCGGAATTTATCTAATAATAACGTTGGCTTTAAGTTTCAATGACTGGAACGGTAAACGAAAAGACAACCGTGAAATTCTTTTATTTTTGGGGCAGGCTGTTCTTTCTTTCTGTACGGCTATGGTTATTTTTAAGTTATTTTTGATGAGAGCTAACAGTGCATACGACATATCCAACGCAATGTTTTCAATCACTCAAATCATACCGGGTACATTGGACAATATCAAAACCTATACAATGAACATCAATCATGATTTGAGCTTGATATGGAAAGCAGGCATTGTCCTGGTTTTTGTCCTTTTTATTATTAAATCGACATACCGGTCAGGACAAAAGAAACCGGCTTCATTCTTTGCTTCAATCTTAGTAATCAGCCTGTCTTTCATTGCCTCTTACGGAGCTTATTCTTTATTGATGAAGCCTTTATATGCCGATCGAGCCATGTTTGGATTCGGGGTATTTCTGTCCATTCTGTGCGTTTATGTCGTATCAGATTTCAAAAAAATTGCTGTCATCACGGTGCTTGCATTAAATTGGTGCTTTTTTACCTTTGCTTTTTCTTATGGAAATGCTTTGGCAGACCAGAAGCGCTATGCAAGTTTCAGGGCGGATATCCTGTTGCAGGATTTGAGCGCCTTATATCCGGATAAAGATAAAGATAAAATAATTATTCAGCTAAGTAATACGATTGGTTTCACCCCTGCCGTAAAAAATATAGCCAAGCATAATCCTATTATTTACAGATTACTATCTCAAGACGAGTGTTGGGACAATTATTATTTTTTTGTGCATTACAACTATGCGCCTTTCTCTACTGCTAATTTGAAGATAGTTATTAGAGAAGGCGAACCGTATATAGACTTTAACACATTGGATTTGCCGATAGTTAAGAAAACCTATTATCATACGATAAGGAGCGACGGAAAACGGGTTTTGGTGGAATTGAACGAAGGGGTGAAATAAATTGATTTCAATGTTTTAATATAATTAATAGGTGATTCCCATCGCTTTTAATAGTATGATAATAAGAATCTAAAACAACCGGTAAATTTTCCGTATTATAATTTTCATTTTCCGTATAATTCGGATAATGAGTCATCCGGTAAGTTCCAAAATTGAAATATTCTAGATAATATCGATTATCGAACACGTAAAAATCTTGTAACCTCGTGGGTACAAGCCGTTTAATGACAGGATTATGCTTGGCTATATTTTTAATGGAAGGAGTATAATCTATACTATTTTTTAATTGAATAGATAAATCTTCTCCATTTTGATTAGGATATAATGTACTTAAATCTTGTAGCAATATACCTATCCGAAATTCTGCATAACGCGCTTGATCTGCCAAAGCATTTCCATAAGAAAAAGCAAAGGTAAAAAAACACCAATTTAATGCAAGCACCGTGATGACAGCAATTTTTTTGAAATCCGAAACAACATAAACGCACAAAATGGACAGAAATACCCCGAATCCAAACATGGCGCGAGGAGCATATAAAGGCGTTATCAAGAAAGAATAAGCTCCGTATGATACGATGAAAGACAGGCCGATAACTAAGATTGAAACGAAAAATGGAATCAGATTCTTTTGCGCAGAGTGATATATTGATTTAGTAATAAAAAGAACAAAAACCAATATAATACCTATTTTCCATATCAAACCCAAATCATGATTGATGGTCATTGTATAGGTTTTGATATTGCTCAATGTACCCGGTATGATTTGAGATATAGGAAACATGGCATTTGATACATAGTTGGAGGCCTCCCTCATCAGGAAAAATTTAAAAACTAACAGGGCAAAACAAAATGCAAAAACAGCTATCCCTAAAAAAGAAAATATTTCTTTAGTTGATTTTTTCCGACTGTTCCAGTCTTGAAAGCATAGAATGAGGACAAGCAACAGGTAAATACCGGAAGCTGCCTGATAGGTCATACACATAATCAACAAACCTATTACGGAAAAGAAAAAGAATGCTTTTTTGCTTGCAATGAACAGAAAAGGAATGATACTCGCAAATACCGACAGCGCCATATAGGGTGCATCGTATTTATATGACAAACATTCAAGCACATAGGGGAAAAGCCCAATGGAAATACTTGCTAAAAGACCTGTTATTGTTATTTTTCTGCTGTTCAGAATATAAACCAATAGGACACTGCTGATTGCCAGAATAAGAACGGCTAACAATTGCGGTAAAGGCGAAATATCTGTAAACCGGAAATCGGCATGAATAAATAGTGATAAAAGCTCCGCCACATAACGGCTCCAAACGAACCAGTCGTGATAACCTTCCGCGGAACGCGCGATATCATCCCTATATAAAAAATTAGCTCGAATAATTGTCAAAATTCCCAACAAATAAACGCCGGACATTATTAATACCGGTTTTCGGAAAGAACGAAAATCAATTTCGGACAAACATTCTTTAATTTCGTGTTGCACTTTGCGCACAATCTTTCTGCCGGAATTGGTAAGGGTGCAATAATCAAAAAACAGGATAAAACATATTCCTCCTACAGCAAGAGAAAGAAGAAATTTGAGCCAAATCTGATAGAAGAAAATTTTCCTCCGTAAATGTTGTTCCATCAAGTCTATAATCATTTGCCTTATCTGCGGGAATAAAATGGTAATGCAGACAATAAGACCAATAACGGATAACAGTATTATGATACGATCTCGAATATTATTTTTCCGGTTGGATTGATTTTGTAGCATTTCTTCTTTATTTTATAAGTAAACGACTTTCCAAAGCGCTTTATTAGCTTTTATCGACAAAGATAAAAAAAAATTAGAATATTTTCACTACCTTTACAGCGAAAAGATACTATAACTTGAATATATGCAAAAAAAATTGTGTGGCGTTGAAAAATCAATGAAGATCAATAACAAATTATTTGAGTTTCTGCGTTTTGCAATTGTGGGTGTAGTAGCAACCGGCATACATTATGGAATATATTATGTGTTACAAAAAATTATTAATGTAAACATTGCTTATACCATTGGTTATTTGATAAGTTTTTTCTGCAATTTTTACTTGACGTCGTATTTTACATTTAAAGTAAGACCTTCATTGAGAAAAATGTTTGGATTGGGTGGTGCGCACATTGTTAATTATTTGTTGCACATGATGTTTCTAAATTTGTTTATGTATATAGGCGTAAGTAAAACTTTAGCTCCACTACCCGTTTTTGCAATAGTCATACCGTTAAATTTTATAATGGTTCGTTTTGTTTTTAAATCGAGAAAAAAATGAAAAAAATATCCATACTTGTTCCTTGTTACAACGAAGAAAAGTCGTTGCCTCTTTTATATGATGAATTGGTAAAATTGATGCAAACTTTTTATAATCAATCTATTAATGGAGAAGTGGTAAATTACGAATGGGAAATTTTATTTGTAAATGACGGCAGCAAGGATAATACCTTGTTAATTCTTAAGCAGTTACGCGAAAAAGATAAGCGGGTTTGTTATGTTGATTTATCGCGTAATTTTGGGAAAGAAAAAGCTATGCTTGCGGGTTTTGATTATGTAACAGGCGATTGTGCTGTGATAATGGATGCTGATTTGCAACACCCGCCTCAAATTATTCCTAAAATGTTGGAAGAATGGGAGAACGGTTATGACGATGTTTATGGGAAACGGATTTCGAGAGGAAAGGAGAGTTGGCTTAGGAAAAAGTTTTCTTTACTGTTTTACAAGACTTTGCAGAAAATGTCAAAAGTTGAAATTTTACAAAATGTTGGTGATTTTCGACTGTTGGATCGTAGTTGTATAAATGTTTTGAAACAAATGCGTGAACAGGAGCGATATACAAAAGGAATGTATTGTTGGATTGGTTTTAAAAAGAAAGAAGTTGAATTTGAAACACAAGACAGAATTGCGGGTAATTCGTCGTGGAGTTTTATAAATCTGTTGAGTTTGGCTATTGAGGGAATAACTTCTTTTACGACTGTTCCGTTAAAGATTTCAACATTTGTTGGAGCTATTGTTTCGCTATGGGCATTTATTTATATGATTTGGATTTTTATAAAGACGATGATTTATGGAGATATACAAGGCTTTCCCACTTTGATGATTGCTATTCTTTTACTCGGAGGATTGCAACTGCTTTCAATAGGAGTGCTTGGCGAATATTTAGGTCGAATCTTTAATGAAACAAAAAATAGACCTACCTATATTGCGAGAGAATATAATGGCAAAGAAATAAATAAATAAAAGGACACAAAATCAATCTAAAAAGGAAGCCTATTACCATACGATAAGGAGCAACGGAAAACGGGTTTTAGTGGAATTGAACGAAGGGGTGAAATAAACTGATTTCAGTGTTTTAATATAATTAACAGGTGACTCCCATCGCTTTTAATGGTATGATAATAAGAATCTAAAACAACCGGTAAATTTTCAGGGAAAGGGTTTTCATTGATCGAGTCATTCTGAAGATGAGTCATTCGATAAGTTCCGAAATTGAAATATTCCATATAATATAAATTGTCGAACACGCGGGAATCTTCCAACCTCGGGGGCACAAGTAGCGTAATGACAGGATTATGCTTTGCTATATTTCTAATGGAGGGCGTGTAATCTATATTACCTTTTAAATGAATAGATAAATCTTCTCCGGTATGATTAGGATATAATGCACTTAAATCATGGAGCAATATACCTATTCGAAATTCTGCATAACGCGCTTGATCTGCCAAAGCATTTCCATAAGAAAAAGCAAAGGTAAAAAAACACCAATTTAATGCAAGCACCGTGACGACAGCAATTTTTTTGAAATCCGAAACGACATAAACGCACAGAATGGACAAAAATACCCCGAATCCAAACAGGGCTCGAGCTGCCCATAGAGGTTTCATCAACAAAGAATAAACCCCGTATGATGCAATGAAAGACAGGCCGATTACTAAAATTGAAACAAAGAATGAAACCGGTTTTTTTTGTCCGGACCGGTACGTCGATTTAATAATAAAAAGAACAAAAACCAGGACAATACCTGCTTTCCATATCAAGCTCAAATTACGATTGATGGTCAGTGTATAGTTTTTGATATTTTCCAATGTACCCATTATGATTTGGGATGTTGGAAGCATTTCATTGGACACATAATAAGCAGCCGGCCTCATCAGGAAAAACCTATAAACTAACAGGGCAAAACAAAACGCAAAAACAGCTATCCCTAAAAAAGAAAATATTTCTTTAGTTGATTTTTTCCGGCTGTTCCAGTCTTGAAAGCATAGTATGATGACAAGCAACAGGTAAATGCCGGATGCCGCTTGATAAGTCGTACACATAATCAACAGACACACTAAGGAACAAACAAAGAATGCTTTTTTGCGGGCGATGAACAAAAATGGAATGATGCAAACCAAGATGGACAAGGCAAAATAGACAGCCAAAAACTTGTAAGACAAACATTCTAAAAAAAAGGGTGAGAGCCCTAAGGGAATGCTTGCAAGTAAAGAAACTAAAGTGATTTTTTTATCGCCCAAGACATATACCAATAAAACGCTGCTAACAGCCAGAACCAATACGGCCAACAACTGCGGAATGGGTGAAATATCCGTCATGCTAATTTCCGGTTGAACAAAATAGGATAAAAAAACTATAAAATATCTGCTCCAATTAAACCATTCTCGGAAACCCAATACCGCATATTGAATGTCATCCTCATATAAAAAATTGGCTCGAATAATTGCCAAAATTCCGAGCAGATAAATACCGGACATGATTAATACCGGCTTCCGGAATGACCGAAAATCAATTTCATATAAACATTCTTTAATCTCTTGTTTCACTTTACGAACAATTTCTTTGCCCGAATTGGTAAGGGTGCAATAATCAAAAAACAGGATAAAACAGATTCCACCTATGGCAAAAGACAGAAGGGTTTTGAGCCATATTTGATAGGAAAAAGTTTTTATATGCAAATCTTGTTCTGTCAAGTCTAAAATCATTTGCCTTACCTGCGGGAATAAAATTGTAATGCAAACGATAAGACTGATACCGGATAATAGAATTATAATACGATCTCGAATTTTATTTTTCTGATTAGATTGATTTTGTATCATTTTTTTATTTATTGAAGCATAAACGCATTTTTAGGTTACAAATTTACACAGAAAACCTGAAATTACACACCAAGGGCGGTAATTTTTTTGGAGATACAACTTTTTTGCTAACTTTGTAACCTTAAAAACAGATGAATTATTAAATGAAAAGGATTTATGGCTTTGTAGATTTTATCAATCGATATTCGAAAAAATATCTTTTATTAAAACTCTTGTTATTTGTTTTTTTTTATAGAATTTTATATTTTTTCTTATACCCTCGCAAAATATTTTATAATTCCGACAGTGTTTCCTATTTTATACCGATTGATATTTTTCATGGAAAAATAGATTTATACCGAACGCCGGTGTATCCGTATCTTATCAAATTTTTTGAATATATTTCAGGCGATTATTTTATAAAAAGTATCATAATTTTCCAGCAAGCCTTGTCGTTTTTATCCATTATCCCTTTTTATTTTGTTTTGAAACAAAACGTTAAAAATCGGATTATCATTATCTTATCTGTTCTATTTTATGGATGTTTTCCTTTAATAATCAATCAAAATATTAATATAAATCCTGAAAATTTATGTATTGTCAGTTCCGTTGTTCTAATGTATTTTATCTCAGCTTATATTCGTAAACCAACGAAAATCTATGCGTTTTTCATTTGTATTTTGCCTCTTTTTCTGATTATGCTTAAACCGGTCTATTTGATTGTTTTATTTATTTGCTGTCTTTTTATTCTTAGTAAATTTTTTGTTCGGAACGAACGTCAAACAGCGATTTGGGGAGTATTGGGAATTGTGATCAGTATTGCCGGCGTTTGGGGATACTGTGAAATGAACAGGAAATACAATAACGAATTTACATTAAGCAAAATAACCATGAATAATGCCTTTCTCAACGTTATCATGAGCGGCGCTTACGAATCGGGAGGCGACGAAAAATTTATCGCTATTATAAAGGAAAATATTAATGGAGGAGTTTATATGCCCATGCTTATTATTAATAAGGAATGGGCGGATATGTATAAGGCTTCATACAGGCTGTTTCCCCAAAATTTACCGCCTACCTGGGATATGAATTTTAACATAAGCGCTAATGGGATGGTTGATTATCCTTTAGATAGGATTAATAATTTTATACATCAATCGCAATTTTCTAAAACATATTTTTTATATATGACAAAGCAAATAGTAAAAATGTTTATCTACAATCAAATTTTATTATTAATTCAAATTTTTGAATTATTATTAATTATTATATATTTTATAAAATATAGGAAAATTTTGTGGTTTCTGTTATTTTGTGTTTTATTTATTGCAGGGCAATATTTTACAATTGCTCTTGGCAGCATGAATGATTGGCCCCGGTTATTTCTACCTTCAGTTCCATTTATTATACTTCTTTTTGCTATATTTCTTCAACAAGCGCTCTTGATATTTGACAAGAATAGATTTAATCAAATGTTAATTAATCAACGATAAGTGAAAAGGAAAATCCTCCGTATGCAAAACAGTTATTTAAAATTTGAAAAAACATTATTTCTTCGCCATTATCACTAAATTCAGCGGCATTGTTTGGTTGTCGGGTAAAATATAATTCAAAAGGATAAATAATATATTTAAAGGGCCCAACAGAATTGCCTGTAACAATATCCTCACCGGTCTGTATTTCGGAAAAACGTTTTCAATCCAGAATGTATTGAAAAATTGACAGATAGTTTCAAAAAAACTTGTTGTTTTTCGGATATGCAATACTTCAAAGCCATGTTTTTTCAACAGATAGGCAATTCCGAAACTGGTATAGCGACCATAGTCATAAGGTATTTCATGTTCGTTTCCTGCAAAAGGAATAGTAATTAACAGGTTGCCGCCGCGTTTCAGACATCGGTTCAGTTCGGCAAGAATGGTGTCCGGATTAAAAACGTGCTCCAGCGTTTCCGAAGTAAATATACTGTCAAATGACTCATTTTCAAAAGGTAAAGTTTCGCCATTGTAAAATACGTCTATCTTACTGTATGCGTGGTCGTGTCCGCTCGTTTCTATATCAACGCCAATATATTCGCTGACATGAGTGAATAAGCTTTGCCATGGCTTGCGTCCGCTGCCGAAATCCATTAATTTTCCGGTCATCAAAGGGGCGTCTTTCTTCAGATTTCGCAAAAGTCCTTTTCTGGAAAAATAAGCCGGATTGATGAAGATAGAAAGGGCGTTTACAAAAAACAACTGTTCGGTGTATAGGTCGGATAACTTTTTAATTATATTTTTCATGTCAAATTTATTTGATCCTATATACTGCATAATGATCGGTTTCTTTGATTAGCTCTGCGTTTTCCGTTGCTAACTGTTCTTCCTGTAAAATTTGAGCGCTCTTTTCAGCGTTTTTGTTTACAAGAAGCATAATATTGGCTTTACTGTCTAAGTTGGGAAATTTAGCCTTGATATCAGCCTCCTTGTTGATTTTATACATCATCTTCTTGGTTTGCGCCACAGCATTGGGGGGATTTACGGGAATAGAATCAGTAAAGGAAAAAAAGACATTTTCATATTGACTCAAATCCTGTACGATTGGTTCAAATCCGATTGGATACAGCGCTTTTTGCTCTGCTAATCTTGTATAGTAATATTTGGGTATATTCCATTGGATATAAAATATATATCCGGTAATAATAATTAATGTCAGATACATAAAAAATGTCTTTGACTTGTTTTTATACAACATAATAGAATAGGCAATCAGAATAATACCAAATATAAACGGCAATCCTAATTTTAATATGGGAAATTCATGAACGGCCGAATGATTGATGAAGATGATTAATTGAGTCACTGCCGGAAGGATTACCATAGAAGAAAAAATTACGATAACAGACCACTTTTTATTGACTATCAAATAAATATAAGCGATGAAAGAAGCTAAAAAGAGTAACAGTCCGATTGCCTGAAAGGATTTATAAACAGAATGACCGAATCTTAAAATATAATTTCCGGCAATAATATTGGATTGTCCTGTTCGTTCTGTAAATTTACGCATTAAAATATGCGGCCAATCATCAATTTGAGCTATTTGTAAAATAAAAAAGGTAATAGCCAGCAATGCAGGGATGATGTAAACGGTTAATTTTTTCAAGATAGTCGTTCCTTTTTCTTTTTTTCTTATGGAATCAATCAGATGAATCAGGCACACTATAAATATTTGTATCCAAAAATAATATTCAACCATCATTCCGGCAAAAACAGTTAAAGCCAATAAACCGTTAATGACTTTTCGATTACCGGGATTCTTTATAGGGACATAATTTTTAAGCAGCTCTAACAGTAAAAACAAATAAACAAAAAACAAAACCAATTGATCTGCAAAAAATACATTTTTCAAATAATAAACATTGCTTGGAATAGAAATCCATAAAAAGGATAAAAACAGGGAAAGAATCAGGTTCCCGTATTCGGATTTCAATTTCACGATATGGACTAAAAACAAATAAATCAGGATTCCTATTAACAAGGCATCCAACATAAAGAAAACAGTACTGACTACTTTGACAAATTTCATATTTATTTGACTGTATCCCAATGTTTTTGCTATTCCGTAAGTCAATAAGACGGTTCCGGTAGGATAGGAAATATAAAGTGCACGGTCTCGTACGGTTTGTGCCTCTATCGATTGCGGCTGTTCCATCATGGTGTATTTATCAGCCGAGATTCCGTCGCTTAACCAATTGTTAGTGAATTTTATAGTGCTGGCAGACAGCCAATTGTAACTGGATTCATTTACGTAATATACCGTACCGCAAAAAAATAATAGAATAATTGCAGAAATAGTTAGTATCGGATACTTTTTTGTAAAATGAAGCATAAATACGTTTTTTTGGCTACAAAGGTATAAATAATTGATTACATACTAAAATGGAAAATTAGGATTATTGAGATACTATTCTTAATTTTGTGGTGTTTTTGAAAAAATAAAAAACGAAAAAAGCAAAAAATGAAACAGGCAATCCTAATTACTGCGTACAAAAATGTTGAGCAAGTGATTCAAATCATAGATTATTTTGATAATCGCTTTGAATTTTATATCCACTTTGATAAAAGGGCTGATTTTGATTTATCTCCATTGCAGCGGGTTGAGGGAAAGAAAGTCTTTGTTTGCAGCGTTTATCCGGTTTATTGGGGAGGCGTAAATCATTTGAAAGCTATTTTGTTGTTGGCGCAGGAAGCATTGAAAAATCCGGAAAACAGCCTCTTTCATTTAATCACAGGTGAGGATTATCCTTGTAAACCGGTATCTTATTTTTGTGAAAATGTAGATGCTGCAAAAGATTATATCGATCAGCAACCCATGCCGTGTTCAATGTGGCCCGGAAACGGCGGAATGGACAGATTGGATTATTACAATTTCTATGACCGTATCAATGCAAAAAAAGTAGGTAAATTGATTAATTTATTAATCCGGATACAGAAAATACTAAAATTAAAAAGAAAATATTATGCCGGATTTCCAAAATTGTATGGGGGCAGTACGTATTGGAGTTTATCCCGGAATACCTTGCAGTATATAATGGAATATACAAAGTCAAATAAGGCTTTTTACGACCGGATGCAATACACTTTTTGTCCGGAAGAATTTTATTTTCAAACCATTATCATGGATTCTCCTTTTGCATCCAATGTTATAAATGATAATTTGAGATATATTGATTGGGCGTCGGGTAGAGGAGGAAAACCGGCTTTTTTAGACGAAAGTGATTTTCCACACATTGTTTCTTCCAATAAACTGTTTGCCAGAAAATTCGATACGGGAGAAAAAGCTATGGCGTTGAAGAAATTATTATGCTGACTCAATCACTTTAAGAAATTTATTATATGCTCGCTCCCATGTGAAATTTTTTATATTTTCATAACCGGTTTTAGCTATTCGAAGTCTCAATGCATCGTCTTCTATCAGTCGAATAATATTATTTGCCAAAGCTTTATAATCTTTTACCGGAGATAGTAACGCAGTTTTATTGTCTATGCAAACTTCTCTATAACCGCCAATATCAGTACAAGCAACAGCACATCCGCATTGCATTGCTTCGGGTGGAGTAAGGCAAAAACCTTCTCCATGACTTGGCCCTACAAAAATAGCCGCCTCATTGTATATTTTATTATGCGTTTCTTTATCCGGATTTTCATAGTAATGATACCACTCCGGAAGAAATTGCGGGCGGGGAAAAACCCCAAACAGGTTTACGCTCAATTC
>Ga0123354_10006734_pt1 | contig 17134 bp, 16 predicted proteins | sample TergutLab28metaG_2_FD_97872 | JGI IMG/M metagenome (GOLD analysis project Ga0123354, IMG submission 97872) | Labiotermes labralis P4 segment gut microbial communities from Petit-Saut dam, French Guiana - Lab288 P4 | ecosystem: Host-associated > Arthropoda: Insects > Digestive system > Gut ...
TTCATAGTGTTTTATCTGACTCCTGTTTTGATTCAGTTTGTCAAGCTATGCGTATGTAGAGATCTCTACACCACGCGAGCGCGCATGCATATAGCTAGCCCTCAAGTTCCCTAGACAACCTGATGATGGCCAATACAGGCCGAAACATGTAGTTATTTCCATCACCTAGTCATTAAATTCACCTCAGTGATTAAGTTGTGTTTGACTACATACCGTTTCCTAGTTTCACACACACAATGGGGATGACACACTTTCTAGACACAGAAGCTGTATTTCCAAGTTGAGATACGGAAAGATGAAGAAAGCGGGTATCATCCAGCTCCAAATTGTTATTCTCCATGCCACACCGAGCTCGCATGTTTTCGACAGAAGAAGTTTGAAATTACATATCTCAGCCTGTTCACTTCAATGTGTTCTACAGGGTTGATTCAGGAGGAAAGGTCAATATTTAGGGAGGTGATATCTTCGGTCATCGTGGAAAAAAAAAATCCGTTTGACCGCGTTTCTTATTCTGAATAGTTACTGAATTAGAGATGTTGGAAATCAAAAGCATTGTGAATTATTACCAAAGAGAAATTACATACTCTTAATTTTATTACTGTTAATTTTATTTTAATTGTAATGTAATGTTTAAATGACAAACTTGTTACACAGAAATGGCAAATATGTTACAGATAACAAAATGTTCGAAAATCCAACCGTCAACCTTAATGTACTACGCAACTTTAGTGTAAAGGTCGCGTGTTTGATTTGATCCTCACATTTATTTATGGCCGCAGAATCCAATATGTGAGCGAGAATTCATTTCGTATTCACTTTTTCTCTGTAAACATCCAACCCCACAAATAAAGATCTGCTGGAGTTCGGTCTGTAGAGTCAACCATTCAGAATTAGACATATGTTCACATGAGCTTTCCTTCTCACTATGACCAATACTGTCACCTCCCAAAATATTGACCTTTCCTTTGGAAATAATCTGTGCATTCCTCTTTCAAACTATAGTGCTTTATATAAAATGTTACCTAAGTCCATTAACCAACTACTGCAGTAATGTGAAATGATTGTATGGGTATTTCACATCCTCATGGCACATTCAGCTGCTTTGCATAAAGAGCGTTGACACCAATGTGTAGATGAAAAAGTTGTCAGCGTGCAAGTTGTAAGTGCATATGAATGAGTGGAAGTATTGCTGCTGCACTCATTCTTAACCATGGCACTTCTTGGAGTAAATGGTCAGCTTGATTCCTGAGCCACTTTATCACCAATACCCACTGAAAAGGGGGCCGGGAGGTACACGAGTCATCTGCCTGCTTTGGAGAAAAGATAAATCTCTTGCTCCTGCTTGGGATCACCCTAAGATTTCAACCTCCAAACAATGTTTATGGGTAATTTTGTCAGTATAAACATTTTAAGTCACTGTGAATTTATGCTGTTCTGCTGGTAATGTTACAGCATGCGTTGGTGTCTATGGAAATCTGGGCCAATAGTAATATGTTTTACACTTAAATGCAAGTTGTATTAAGCTGTAAAGCAAGATATTTTCTCAGTACAGAGTAAACCAAACATTTTTGGTGACAACAAACTATTTTTGACCACATTTTTTAGAAGAAACACCTGTACAAGCAAGATGAGACTACATCTTTTAATTCTTCTTTTTAAATTAAATATATTCCAATGGTTTCTCATTTTGTCATCACTGTTGGGAGTATGTGACATCCATTTTATTGCTGTTAATAATAATAGGTCTATTCTGGTGATTGTCGATGTTTGTTGTAGCTTTTTTTTTTTGTTACATCACTTGTACCTGATAGGCTCATGCATGACATATCTACAAATTTCAACTGAAGAAATTTAGAATTCCTTCAATACTTTCAAGAACATAATTAAAATGTATTTCATGACAATGTTACAAGACCATAGAATAAAATATGGATCTTATTTTCCACAAATTATTAACCCTTAGCTGCTGAACGACATATATATATATATATCGCGCAGTGAGCCCTTTAAATAGCCGAACGGCCACTAAAGTGGCTGGGGGGGGTTTTAATTCCGGCCTTAAAGATTTAATTCTGGTGTCAAAGGGTTAAAGGTCAGTAAAAGAAACTGTATTGCATCTGTATACTGACTACTGCCAATATTACAGCAAATAAATTCATACAACAAAATTAAAGGTTTGAAATATAGTAAAAAAGTAACTATTAAAGTACCATCTAATGATGAAATGGTAAACATTAATATTGAAATGATTCACAAAAACTGTAAATGCATGAGTGATTACTTTCTGACAGTTCCTGGTACACAAATTTCATTCCTAAAAACTGCTAAGGAAATTACACATTATTTAATCTTGTAGGTAAAAACTCATCTTGGTGTCCTTAGGTTTGTACCTTCATTGTGTTGATAAGCAAAACTATGAGTAACATATGTAACTGTTTGGTAACTACAGGGATATCCCAGACAGACGTAAATGGACAAGGCAGGGGTAATTTGTCCATTTCCTGCTGTATCATCCTGTTCGTGTTGCACTGTGTATATCTGTACTGAGTTCTTTACAGATAAGTTCATCTTGAAGCACCAAATTATATTTCTGCACTTTCAGTCATAAGATCATGGTCATGATTTCACCATTACATCTGCCGTGGAGGAAATGACCATCACCAGAAGTCAGGTTGTAAACTTCGGTTTTTAAGTATGGACAGTTATGAATAAACAATCTGACTCTTAACCCCTTAACCAAGTAATGTCAGAACCTTTTTAATATACAGTGCATTTTATATCTATATTTTCAGGAAGAAAAGAAAGCTTTAGAAAGGAAAAGACGGTTGCTGTATCTTGTTCTGCAATACCTGAAAGATGAAGGGTAACTAAACTATGTGCTGACCACAGAAATGGCCTTACAAGTTCATCATATGTCAAAATATTTTGTTATACATTATAATACTAGACCATACTATGAATCATCATCACAGCCACCACCACAAGGAACTAAAAAAATCCATTTAATATGTTTCCCTCTAGGTTCTTTGACACAGCACAATGCTTTAGCAGTGAAGCACACCTTACAAATCAGTACCAAGTATGTGATAATATTGATTTGGGAACCATTGTTCAGGACTTCGAAACTTATTATTACGTACGCTTTCAAAAGTATCCCAAAATATGTAAGAAAATATATGTGGATGAAAACAGGAGGAACATACCAAAGAAGGCACCTCATCCAGACAGTGGATTTCATGATATTACAAAACCCCATGCCATAAATCTGCAAAATGAGATCCAAAAAGAAAATAAATTACATGTTAGAAAGTCTTCTGGAAAAGCTTCAAGTATTTGTGTACCAATACAGAAAGCTCTTAAGAATGACAATCATTTATCAGACTTCAATCTGACTGTGTTACCTTTAACACATGAAGGATTCACAAACGTGCACATTACCAGCACACAAACCGATGTACAGGATAGTACTTCTGAAAAGCTCCTAAAGCCACTCTCAGGATGCTCTGCCTACTGCATTGAATGGAAGGAATTCGCTGAAGTAATATCTAAGGTAAATATTACATAATTAATACATCTGATGCTTTGTAGTGACTCTACAGTCCCAATATTGTATTACAAAGGATATTGTTTTTATATTAGATCATAATGCACCCTAAACTTGGACTATTTTGTGTGATATTGGACAGTCTGCTGTGAATTTAGAGTTCATGTATATTAGTTCAATGTACTTCACCTAATATTAGGTTTTTAGTCACCATATTTAAAGAAGTTACTGGAAATATTTCCCTTACACTTGTAGACACACATCATTCCATTGCTCAGTGCACATCAAAGTTCTGCCAGTGAATCTTGAAACACTGTATTCTGAATGCTGTCTTTCAGATTGTCATCAGGATTATTAACAAACACACTATCCTTGAACACACCCTACAAGTAACAATTGCTTGAATTCAGATCTAGGAAATGAAGAGGCCATACATAATCCCCTACTTACTACTGTCACAGAAACCCTCTGTAAACAATGTACAAAATTGCCAGCAATGTGAGCTGTTGCACTGCTTCATGGAAAAATGTACAGATTCTCTTTATCAGACACATGTTTAAAAACTTGTGTGTAAATCATCAGTAATAATTTGTCTCCGAAAGAAATGGACCCAGTAATCCAAGTTGCACTCACATCACATCATTACCAAACATAACATCATGTAATGGCACTTCATGGATTAACACTGGAAATATTATTCTGAGAGCTCACATATTCACCAAAATGAGACCAAGCTTCACCACTAAACGGACTGAGTGTGGGGTCTATTTCTCCAGCATGTTCCCTGTGAAGGTACCAATCCACAAAATTCAGTTTTGCTTCATGATCTGTGTTGTAGAGTTTGTTATCCATGGTTGTCTTATATAAGGAAAATACAGCAGTTTTGTTGCATTTTGTGCTGTTGGTGTTGTCCCTTTGTAATGCCACTCAAACCAGTGATTTTCTTGGAGACATCTCTGATCTAGCTTTACTTTCATCCAGTGTTTTCTCAAGTTATCCCATGTCCTCTGCATGTTCTCTGTTGTCTAGAATTGAACATGGTGCTTCAAACTTTAACATTCACATAATTGTAAACTGTTGTTCCCTTTGAACAGCAGCATTAGGACTTCACATGAATTTGCATCATATTACTGGTAGGAATCCACATACCAGCTGCAGATGATTTCTCAGAGAACTGACAAACTCCGTAATATGCAGCATGGGAATGAGCTAGTGAGTGGGACTGGTATATAACTTAACAGACCTCACAGGAAGTGACTAGTGACTGTGGACACGATCATTTACAAGAAATTAATTAACATATTAATTTCAGGAAATTTGTGTAACAAATCTCAATGTACACTGGAATGATATCATAGGATTGGAAGAACCCAAACGTCTACTTAGAGAAGCTGTGATCTACCCAACTAAATATCCTGAACTATTTTCTGGGGTCTTAGCACCTTGGAAAGGTCTCCTTCTATTTGGACCTCCTGGTACTGGTACGTACGTTTGTCTATTACTACTTTGTTATCAGCGTGTAAAAAGTGCTTTACAGGTTCAAACAAAGGATTCTCAAATGTGGGACAAAGGAGCATCATGCTTATAATTTATGAGAGATATACAAGGTGTAATCGACAAGTATCGAATCTGGCTAAAAAGTGACACTACTGTACTCAGCACAGAATTCCTGTGCTTAGTCATTACATGATACAATTTATGGAGTAACTTGTCATCGATTTTAAAAAATGTATGACATTTTCATTCCAAACTGACCTGTTATGAAGTATGATTGTACAAGTAAAGATAGTTGTACTTGCTATGAAGGCGTATGGGGTAGTGGAGGTATAGCACCACTCATGCTTCACCTTGGAACTGATGGAAGTGAGTGGTAACCTTCATGCTGCAATTGCTTGACTCAAGGAAAGCAGCCCTTGGTACCCATTGAACAGAAAGCTAGGTGGGTCCCAAAGCTGTTCTTAACACTCTGGACAAGAGAAAAATCTCTTGCTCCTGCTGGGTATCAAACCACAGATTCTCTGTCACCCAATCATACTGACTGAACTGTCCCATAGCACTTTTGTGTCCTCAAAAATAGAGGTTTGCTCTTTGGAGCAGAAATGACAGGCAAAACTCAAACATTTGAGTGGTTTTCAATGTTGAATCATGCAATGACTTCTGCCAAACATGCTGTACATTTAACAGATTGCTTTTCAACAGCTAGGTATCAGGAGTTCATCTTGCAGGGACAAACTGTAGATCACTGAATTATTAAGGGGGCATACTGTTTTACATCTTGGTGACTGGCTTGTAGTCTTCTATGACAATATTATTTTGCTGTTTTACTGAACATTCTTGTGCACTGTGAATTAAAACAGACACGCGTAAGTGGCCCACTGACACAATGTTCTCTGTTTGGAGCTGGTAAACTTTGAATAGACAGAACCAATCTCTTTGCAATCCCATTCGTTTATTGTGGAATATGAAATGCACTGATTTTTGAATGATGATAGAACATGTAGTGGAACAGACTATATCGCAAAGGTACATATGGCGAATGTCTCTGCAGACAGTATTATCGTGTGCACAGTGAAGCCACTTTGACAAATAATAATGTTTATCACTTGCCTCCAAAACAATATGCAACTGCTATGTAAATTGTTCCCTTGTTATCATCAGAATATATTTAATCTATTGCAGGTAAAACCCTGTTGGCCAAAGCTGTTGCTTCTGAATGCAAGACAACATTTTTCAACATATCAGCAAGTTCTATTGTAAGCAAGTGGAGAGGAGATTCAGAAAAGCTAGTGCGAGTAAGAATGGAACATAACTGTTATAAGAAAATCACCAGTGGCTAAAGACATTCCACATTCTTCATGTAAACATATATGAGAATCCATATGATATTTCATGGTATGTAAATTGTTACCTAATATCACATGGAACCAGGAGAGCTCACACAGTATAATGACCAGCCTACAAGTAGGATGGCCTTAATTTGATTCCCAACACAAACTTCTCTTCACCACTCTCTCCATACCAGCTCTGGGTCCCACAAAGCCAATTATGTGATGGCACCAGGTGCTATCCTTGAAGGACAAGAAGCCGACAACTTGCCACTATCTTGTGCTGAGTTTAAAATTGCTTTTTGTTGTACCTCCTCTCCTCCATGTGACTTCAGGGAATGTTGCTGGATTAAGCACAGGAACATTGTGAACTTACTTCAACATACCAAATGCCACAAAATATATGAACAGCATATACTAACAAATTATGTTCAACTCTAGTTCCTCATATTTTTATGTCTCTTTATGGTACAGTTCTGAAAGAAAATATAAAGTAACAGGAACAAGAATGCACAAAACAGATACCACCTAAGCATGTTTAGTGTACAAGTAGAGGGAGTTCAATTGAAAACTGAAACCAGACACTCGGCAAGCTTAACAATGTTACACTTCCACATAAATATATATAATATGATCTACAGCATGTTAGAGATGGTGCTGAAAATGACCTACTCCAGCTTTCAGACATCTTGACTTCAAAGGAACTGAAACACCAGGCTACCGTTTTCTAAACTTCCTATGACACTTTTCATACAATTTATTCCTTATGTCAGTTTCCACATAAAAAGGCTCTGTATGAAACTATACTCGAGGACAAAATAAATGTATGTTACGCTGTGCTTCACATGTCTGTGACAGGCAGCAGATTAAACTGGACTGTGTGCTTTATGTGATGCAATGTACTGTACCACACACATTGCCATTCTAAACAAGTACTTTAAACAGCATTTAATAATCTGTTCACCAGGTGTCAACCATGTCTGAGCATTTAATTAGGTCATTTCCAGCACCTACTCTAATATGCAGTAAAGTTATCTTATATATTATATAAACTATATCAAGAAATGTAAGGCCATTAAGTTTGCCATGCATTTGGGTTCAGTTTTCAGTTGAACATTCTGTATGTTCAATTCACTTACATATATTCTCCATGATAAATATTTTGAACCACAATTTCCATTAAAGTTGCACACTGTAACAGACTTGGGATCAAGTTTGCACATTTTAAACATGTTCTTCACATAAACTGCACACACCATGATACCTAATATCTTAAATAAGCATTTCCCAAACTATGGTTTTTGGAACACTTGTATTCACGACCTGGACTTAGGTGTTCCATAACCAAAATTGTGTATGTAATGCTCTTTTTCCAATTTGCAGAAAAAATAAAGCTAATAGATAAAATTTCCTCAGTTTTATACTTTTTCTCATAGTCTCTTAAAATGTGATGCAGGTATTGTTTGAATTGGCCAGATATCATGCTCCATCCACAATATTTCTTGATGAGCTAGATGCACTGGCATCCCACCGTGATGCTTCAGGTGAACATGAGGGATCCAGGCGCCTCAAGGCTGAGCTTCTCATTCAACTTGATGGGCTGGCACACAGTGCAGACAGAGTTTTCGTACTAGCCACATCCAACCTACCATGGCAAGTAACAGCTTCATTTTTCAAAAGTTGTGACTGTTACTTCTAATGACAGTTCTCAAATTTGCTATCATATCATGCCAAGCAGCATAAATATTTAAGTTACAGCATTGCACAATATAAAGTTTATTCCCAAATTACTTCAATTCCAACATCCCCATTATATCACAGATAGAGATTCCATCATTGCATGAGCAAAAGCATAGTGTTTAGCGACCTAGGCTGAGGCCATGAAAAAAGTCCCATGGTTCAACCTTGTCCACATTCTAGCCATTCTGTTCACATAAATATAGGCAGTGATAGTGACGAGCACTTTAGGGTGGGTGATATGCTAAAGGGGAATACAATATTAAGCACAGACTGGGAAGCAAGGAGCATGGTGATCCTCATCATTCATGGGAATCCTTTCCATGGTGTCAGTAAAACAGATCATGAACAACAACCAACTTGACAATAGACAATGTGACAGTTGCATACATTTATCCATGAACTTAAACTTAGGAATGAAACAATAACATATATTTACATTTATATCATGACCCATATGAAGCCAAACAAAATTCTAGCACATTTTAATATGCACACAGAAACTGAAATTTCAGCAGTATATTTGTGGCTGATTAGTTCAACAACAAAACATGCCAGTACATTTAATAAGGTACTTATTTTTACACACATTCCTAGGTGATCAACCTAGTGTGTTCTTCACCTTACAGACATCACAGAACTTTCTTACACAATCTGTACTGTAATCGGCTGTTTCCACTCTTTCACAGGGAACTGGATGCAGCTATCTTACGACGTTTAGAGAAGAAAATTATGGTGGATTTACCGAACACAGAAACTCGTCAATCAATGTTTGAACACTACTTGCCACCTGTAGTAATAGAAAGGCCTGCACTTCAGTGTGAATTAGACTATGTGCTGCTGGCAAATGTATGGTTCAACATAACAAGATAGTTACCGTGAAACTTAGACACACATTAAGTGATCACTGCACACTTGGTAGAAACCAATCCATTCCAAACCACTGGCACTACAGGCCAAAGCCTTCTTCATAATTAGCTCCCAGTCATATGATTCCCAGCCTACCTCCAGTTTCAACAATGTTACAAGTTACAGCTGAGTTCTCCCATCTTTGTGCTCCTTTTTATATACAAACATTTTCCACTGAACACCTTCTCAGGGATGTCATTGTACTGTTGCCAGTCACTTGCAATGACCTGTCCACTGCAGTCTCTTTAATCTGACAAATGTAGATATGTCTGTGCCATCATAAACCTGATGAAATTCATGACTGAATCTGTCATCCTCCACTATGGGTCCTAGAATCCTTCAGAAATTTGAATTCCAAAACATTAATCTGCTATTTAATGACTTTGTATCTTGCAAGCATGAAACTGTGTTGTATAAATTACTGCAAACAGTCATGTCTTTGTTTTCCTGTCGATACTTTCAGATCTTATTAATGAAATATACAATCTACACTTTATCTGCCCTAGTTATTCTCTGCTAGAATCCCAGATCTGAACAATCAGCACAAAACTGTAAGTGTTACAACATAAAGACTATTCGTAATTGTGAATATAACTTAATCCTAACAATCCAGATTCCACAAATTTGCATATCTGATGTTAGGGAACAAAAAACTACTGTCAAGCCGGGGAATATTGACTTTACTGATTGACTGAATCCTGTGCAGTTAAGACTGTAATATATAACTTTGAAAAACTGTAGTGGTATAGTTTTCAGCTCTTTCACATGACAGTTATAAAGGCCTGTGTTCACATTTGATGGTGGTTTCCTCCATTCCTCCTTGCCACCATTTACAATCATTCTGCCTTCTAATGCAACATGTCCAGCCTCTGCATCTGAAAGTGTCACAAACCAGTAACTACCAGGTTGTATGTTATAAATGAATCGTTAAGTAGCAAGATACATATATTTAAAACAAACTGAAGACAGTACGGATAAAATATTATTAAAATGGGAATACATCCAAAAAGTATTAAAAAATACATATACAAAAGCATGATACACTAAAATTCCTTTATGTAAGTTTGTGTGAGACTAGCTGCCAGTTACTTTCACACATGCCCCCTGTTTGAAGTCTAGCGTTATATGAGTTCATCGCTTCTTTTGTACAGGCTTCAGGTGGCTACTCTGGTTCAGACATTCGATTGGTGTGTAAGGAAGCAGCTATGAGTGCTATGCGGGAGGCTTTCTCTGTTCTTGAAACATGCCAAAATGGTAATATCCTTCGAATATTCCAAATCACAAAGCTAATGGTTTTCTAGGGTGTCACACCATGCGGTTTGGTCGATAGGTGCCATTGTTGCACAGAACATATTTATTTATGGTGTATTTGACAACTCTGTCAATATCACATAGCACAGAATGGTAGTAAGATAGTTGAATGATGAACTGCAAAGGATTTGGAAGGAAGCAGTCATAGCTTAAGTATGGTACTATCCCAGCATTTGCTGTGATGTACTGAGGAATATCATGAAAAAAACTCAAGCAGGATAGCTCCTGTACTGGCTGAGATTTGAATCACATGCCTAAAGATTAAAAGCCAGAAGCTACTGTACATGATGGTTTGGAAGAACCATAGGCCACCATCTGCAGACAGGTGGAGGGAAGGCTGCAGGTTCCTTCAAGATATTGGGACATCTCTACCAAAACAAACGGTGCCACCCCCAGAAAATTATATATTATCACTTTGAGAACCTCAGATCTCACACTTAAATTTAAAGGTTCATACTGAAACAAATATTAATATTTAATGCTATGTCATGCACCTGTCAACATGGCATCTGATGTGTAATAAACATGTGCTGATACAAACTTTGAAGGAATGACAATAGTAATGATTTATATGTAAATAAATCAGCAAATAACATGAATTATTTTAGAATAGAAATGTATTCATAATTTAATTTTAATTTTTACAGATGAAGATCTGCCAAATCTGGAGCTGAAGATTATAACTACTGAAGATCTGCAAAATGCTATGAAAATCACAAAACCCTCAGCACTCCATCTCGCTTCACGTTACCAGAAATGGCAATGTACATTTGGCTCCACATAAAATATTTCACCTAGATGGAATTTTGTTCTGTTGTCAAGTTAGCTCTCTTATCTACATTGATATTATTCACCCCAAAAAATGAAGGGATTACTAACAGCTAGAGGTATTCCTGCTGGATTGTTACAATGGACATGTTTGTTATATCAAATTAACCTTTACCCTACTGGGGGGGGGATTTAATTTTAGTGCATGGTTTATGAAAAGCATATTATTTAAATATAAAAAGGTAAAATTATGAAATCAATGGCATTTTGTGGAATATAAAACATAGATTATGCAGCACATCTTGAAAATGCAGTAAAAAACCTTGTTGCTTAATATATAAAATTAATTCCTAGGGGCTTTTTCTTAATTGTGATGCAAACGAAGGTCTTTAAAATGTTAGGCCTGTATTATGCAACAGGTTACTGCTGCAGTAATGGTTTAATATGACTAAGAAAAATTTTATACACTTAACTATGATGCAAGTACAAGATCCAAGACATTTATGCCATAATAAACTAATACATGTGTCAGCTGTTGCCCTTTTTAAGTGCTCTTACCAATTTCTTAACTGGGAAGAATATTTTTGTGTCACACAGCTTACCAATGGGAAAGAGAAAAGTGGCCCAATAAATAATAATTTTTCCACTTCAGACAACTATTACCAAAAGGATATTAGAAAGAACTTCCTATTAATTCTTCATGTAGAATTGATTCTGTACTACAGTAATATGAATAATGCCCAATTAACCAAAAGGTGCAAGTTTTATCCATTTTCAACCCACACTTCTGTAAATTATAACCCCTTTGACTCTTTTATATATACACAAGGGCCGTTCAGTGGAAAACCGGAAAAGTTGTATTAAAAATCACGTGTACGACCGATATTATTGTGTGTAAGGTACGCAAAGGCGGTGACCTTGAGGTACCAATAGATGGCGTTGGCAAGCCTGCGGCATGCATAGGAACCTGGGAAACAGTTTGACAAGATGACGGTACCCTTGCAATAGTGCACTAAGCAAGAGCAGCGAAGTGTTGTGAGATTTTTGTTTAGCGAAGGCGTGAAACCTATAGAGATTCATCGTTGGATGAGAATTCAGTACGGTGACAGGTGTATCAGTCATACACAAGTGTATGAATAGACTGAGAAGTTCAAGAACGGCATCTCTATTGTGGAGACGAGACGACGATGAGGTTTGGTCGGCGGTGCATGAGTGGCTGCACACGCGTCCGAAAGAATTTTTTCCCCGTGGAATCTACACGCTGGCGTAAGTGCAATGAACTAGAAGGGGACTATGTTGAACAGTAATAATATAATTATTTCAGTGTTTGCAATAAATGCTCTGTAAACAAATAATTCCGGTTTTCCATTGAACCATCTGGTATATATATATATATTAGTGATATATTTTATTTCCTCTAATGTTTGAGAAGATTCACTGAGTTTGAACAGAATCAGTCAAGGTTCAGAAAATACCTTTCAGAATGCCACATACAGAACTTTAAAATGCTGTTTTTTAGGTGTGTTCACAAAATTTCAGAATAAAACTATTAGCTTCATTATGTCTGTCCATCCACATTGAACACCTTGGCCCCCACTGGATGGATTTTCATGATATTTGATGTTCAAGTATTTTTTGAAAATCTGTAGAGAAATTTGAAGTTTTATTAAAATCTGACAAGACTAACAGGTATCTGACATGAAGAAGTGGGTAACTTATGATAAAATCTCGCTGAATTCTTCTTAGAATGAGAAATATTTTGGAAAAAAGTAGGAGAGAAAGTCAAAACACAGTTTTATGTTTGCTAACTTTTTTATGAAAATCATGCTGTTCATGAGATAATGCAGAAAAATATGGCAGACCCAGACAGGCCACAGACGATTATATAATGTGGGGCATACACTTTGTATGCTGGGTTACTAAGGCTATAGACACAAACCCAGAATACGTAATACTTTTTTTCTTTCCATGACAACAATGTTTCCGTGAATGAACCTCAATGTTATTGTTGCATGTACACTTCCTTTCTTGTTTCCGTATAAAATAAATGTGCACATTTTCAAAATCTTGAAATGGGAATCCTACAATATTGGAGTTACACACTAGAAGATTCAGAGGATTCTGAGTTTGATCCCTGCTCATAGTTCTGCAAATTTTTCTGCTACAGATTCACCCTCTCCTCTACTGAAGATAAAATTGGAAATGTGAGCAATAAACAGGCACATTCTAGGCACAGCCCGAAAGTAAGAACCGATTGCACACATTGGTTGCACCAGTGATGTAAACACTTCCCTGGAAGGTCTGTTGTCTCTCATGTGTTCAGGGAACATATGTATTGTGCAGTATGGTATCATTTTTCCCACTCATTTTAGTCATCAAAGATGAATACAAAAATTTAAAATCCCACTACCATGTTCTGTGATATGATTTTTAAATGCTAAAAATGATTGTCCAGTGGAAATTCAAAGGTAGACAGTTGAAGTGTGTGGTGAAAGTGCAATGAATGAAGGGAATATAAGGAAATGGTGTTGGTTGTTCAAAGAAGACAGGACTAATGTGCATGATGAGGAACAAAGTGGGCAAATGAACAGGTCAAATAGGAACTCCCAACCTTGCAGCCAATTGTTATCACTTGTTTCTCCACTGCACAAAATATTTGGCCAGCCAGAATTTGAGGAGTGGCCAAGAGACAAAAGAAACTGTGCAGGACTGGCTGAAATTCTCTGCAGTGAACTTTTTCAATGAAAGCAAAGAGAAGCCGGTCCCATTGTATAATTGCCTTAATTTATTTGGCAAATATGTGCAGAAGTAGTTTAATGTAGGAACCAACATGCTGCAATAAAGATATTATTTAAAAATCCTTTAAACACTTTTTATATCCAATCAGTTCTTACCTTCTGGACAAACAGTGTAAGGCAGCAGGATTCCTTCATTTTGGGTATGTGACTTAGTATAGGACTTCGCAATATATAATATACATTGTGGTTGTTATGAAGGTTGTTTATTTTGTGAAACTGATGTCTGCTGCTGTGTGCCTAGAATAACATGCAGTACAACAGGAAAATGATGATTGGTGTAGGACGTAAGCACATACTTTGATGAAGTTGCAACCAACAGTGCACTTAAAGAATTTTCAATGGAATTAATGAAACATAAAGTCAAAGAAAATCTAGAACTCACCACCGTGAGATAGTACCCTCCCTGCAACATGATCAGACTGTGCTTTAGAAATCAGTAAAATTTGTTTTATCATATCAAGAGGTTGGTTTTATATTTTCAATAATTTTGTTGAACTCAAAAATGTATGTGCTTACTTCCAAATTCTGTATTCTGTTTTCACACTCTAATAACACTGTACAATCCTTGATACCTCAATGCATGTGGCCTTTATTTAACCCTTAGCATACCGTTTTAAATCCCATGTGTAAATCCCAGCTCGCCGAATTATTCTGCGGGGGTATTTAAATTTTGCGCATGATTTTCGAAAAACTTTAATATTTAGAGAACTAAGTGAGATAAAATTGTGAAACAAAAAGCAATTTGTGGGGAAGGAATCAGACATTACTAAGGATGCCTTAAAAATGCTGTAATGTTCTTACTGCGAATTGGAGAACATACGTTTCTAAAAAAGTTGTAAATATCCATGTTCTTTTACTTACATTGTGGTAAAGGCTCCAAAAGTTTGCACGGAGAATGAAAGAAAAGATGTTTTATAAGTGGTTTTTTTGTGTGGTAATCTTCAAAACAACTTCAGTCCACACAAAGCGCCATGTCACACTCGACACATTTGAATAGCACGGTTTGCATCACACCCCTCGCTGATCACATGCGACAACGCCGCTGCTTGGGGTTGCGGCCAGGCCAGTGCTTATTGTGACATGTGTCCAGTCTTCTGATGTTTGTAGAAGCTGGGGCTGGTCTTCCCACAGGCATGGATGGCCGTGGATCAAGCCCAGACCATGCCAGCATCTCTCTGATAATGGTGAGACGAAACTCTCTGTGTGAAATTTTCTTCTCACCACATTAAGATAAAAGGATGTAACTGTTGACAATGGCCAGGTCTAACAGGTGGAAAAGAGCTTTTTTGTCCACTTCCATGTTTGGTGGCTGGCCATGTAGCTATTGGCCAACCTATCCGAATTATTAACGTGCCCCATGTGACGGTTATAATCCGCCACAATTGCCAGCTTTATCACATTCCCGTGTTCATTGCGATAATTGCCTTCTCTGGGTGGATTGTGAATGTTTGTCAGGAGGCACAAGTCTCTCTTGTCCTTCCACACCACAGCCATCAAGTCACCCCTGGTACTTACTCGAATGTCACCACGTTTCAATCTCAGTGTCTTGGGTTTGAAGTCCTTGGGCATGTCCTTTCTATGTAGCCTAACCATCCCACAACAGAAAATTTTCTTCTGTCCCAAGTCATCATATAGGTCAGGGGAGGAAAAAAAAGTTGTCCATGTACAGTTTATGGCCAAATCCTTCTACACCCCTTGTCAGATTAGCCACTGTATTGTGTGTTGCTGTCAGGTGTTGTGCCGCCCTTTGTCTGTCTTTACCGAGTTAAACATTCATGTCATATGTATATCCTATAGAGTCACACAGTTTGAACATTTTGATGCCGAAACGTTTGCGTTTTTTCGGGATGCACTGCTTGAAAACTATCCTTCCCTTGAATTTCACAATGACTTCATCTACTGCCAAATATTCAGAAGGTTTGTAAAATTTTGAAAAGTTTGTCCTTATAATTTCAAACAAGTCTCGTATTTTCCACAGCCTGTCATCTGTTCTGTCAACTCCATTCCTATTATTGTCTGTGAAATGTAGAAAGCGCAGTATGTGATAGTACCTAGCACGTGCCATCGTTTGTCCATAGAATGGAGTGCGAAGCTGTTCCATTTTCATCCAGTAGTCCTCCAGTCTGCCTTGAACTGTATATCCCATCTGTAATGTCAGAGCCAAAAACGCAAACATTTCCGCTTCTGTCACCTCACATTCGGGAGAATGTCCATCGTCAGAATTTTCTAAGAACTGGTGATAGTAGCGATTCGTCTCTACAACCAGCAAAGTAATAATTTCCGCGAAGAACAGCAGCAGAACGCTAAGTGGAGTGGAATCGCTCGTTATGTGTGCAGCTTCCCTGCTTCTCCTGTTGGGAGCCCCAGTAAAGGTGTGAACTACACGCCTCTGGGGTTGAGGGGGCAGTGTCCACAGGCAGGGTTGTGGCTGTTGACCTGCCACATTACCAACATCATCCTCATCTTCAGAGCTGCTGATGGAAAAATCTGGGCTTGGAGGCTCTGATACTGAAGACCGTCGCGAAGGCGGGCGTGGCTCGTCGTCCTCCGTGTCCTCAGAAATGTAATATTTCTCCTCGTTGCTGTCTGAATCCATTACGATTTCTCGTATTTGATTCCGAGACAGCAGACGAGCCCATTTCACATGAGAAACTTCACTTTCCATTACCGAAACTACAACCACTGCTGGATGCAACAGGAAAGTCTCAACTGACATAAGTCACAACTTCTGCAAGGGAGGTCGGGAAAATGCTCTTTTTGTCTAGCTAACAACCATTACCAAGCTGCTACCCAGCTGCCTGTTACTAAAATAGCACAGTTTTATGACCCAACATTCCATTCCACTAACTAAATGCAAGGGTGAACTAACTGCACAATACGCTTTCAAGACTTATGACACTTATGCATTCATGGGTAATTAGGGTAACCTTGCTAGCTGGCAAAGTGTTTACACACAACTGTGACACTGAAAACCACTCTGCATCGATTCAGTGTTGAAACATTGTGCAGCAAATAGAAAGAGAAGGCTTTCAGCATTGCCAAATGTAGGTCCATATATATATATATATATATATACGATGTTAGTATTTCTGGCTTTACTAGGAGCTCCATATATATACAGAGTGTCCCAAGAGGAATGTGCCAGACTTCGGGAGAGTGTTCCTTATGTTAAAGTATACCGATGTAACCCAAAACACCTATATCCAAAGTTGAACGGTTACGGAGATAATGGCTAGAGAAAA
>Ga0123354_10006735_pt1 | contig 17131 bp, 8 predicted proteins | sample TergutLab28metaG_2_FD_97872 | JGI IMG/M metagenome (GOLD analysis project Ga0123354, IMG submission 97872) | Labiotermes labralis P4 segment gut microbial communities from Petit-Saut dam, French Guiana - Lab288 P4 | ecosystem: Host-associated > Arthropoda: Insects > Digestive system > Gut ...
AATTATTAAAATACTATATACTATTTCTTATACTTATATATTTAGTAAATAGTGGAGGGGGGGGGGGGGGGGGGGGAATTACACATGAAGAGGAACCAGAACACGAACATGTATGGTGTAACATACACTGACAAGCTCCCTTGACATAAAATGGAAGTCTGCATAGATTAAAATGCCTTAACACATTTTCTGTACTCAATCAAAATTTGTCACACTCACATACAGAAGTGATTTAGTAGATGTAGCAGTTTGTTTATACCAACCTTAAAAATTTGAGGAGGAATACATCGAATAGCGGTAGGCCTTAGACCAACTAGTGGACTGTTACCATATCTGTTTGAGTGTAGCTCTCTCCATTGTTCAGGCCTAAGTCCTGAAATTTTAATTTCAAAAACAGAATGAACCACATGAATACACACACATGTATATGTGCAGGAGGCACAATGCTTTGAATATGTCATTGCAAAATGGTGCAAAAGTATTTATAAAATACTGCAGCAGATTTAGTTATTTAAAAAACCTAAATATTTTAAAAACTGGAATTTCAGATCAATTGCTTCAATCAGATCATCATCCTGACCTGGCAACAGTATTTCATGAGCAAAATGTGGAGAATTATTTACAAAATTGGAATGTGAAAGAATATGCGTATGCATGATGCCCTGGTGAGTCCATGGACAGGTTTCAAGATTTTGATAAACATGATATCACACTGAGGTCAGATTTTCAACCATGCTTGGTTGCTGTGTCTGATGAACCTGCTGATTTAGACATGGAATTGAGTGAGTTCACAAAAGAAAATATACTGAAATCTATATAACAAAAAGAATAACCCTCTTTGAATACACAAGAATGCTTTTGAGTAATCACTATGTGTGATTAATTCATCTTGGTGGGGAATCCTTGGAGCAATGACCTTCAAATCAAAAAAGCCCCTTACCTCTGGTACAGAAAGATATAGACCCTTAACATTTTAAATATACATGAGGCAATGCCCACTGGTGAATTATGTCACAATTAACAGGAATCTGTAACAAGTACATCACACAACAGCAACATAGTAGCAAATCTTTATTTTTTGAGACTTCTCCCTTCACTATAGATTATTTAGGGTCAATCAACTTTCCCTGTTAAATATTACACAAATAATTTACCTGCTGGTATAACTCCTAAAGATGCAAGATCTTCAGCTGTCCATGTGCCAGGAGGGCCATATTCAGTCATTTTAGTTGCTATATTTGCCAACTTATGTAGACAGTGGGTGGGACAGTCCTTCATTCTCCCAAGAACTGGTGATGCCTGAAGAAATACTGACTCTTCTAACAGGTCATGTAACTTTTGTGAAGAAATTGTTAAAATTTCACAAAGTATTCTGCCAAGTGCCACTGTTGTCTCGATCATCAAGTTCTTCATGTCTGGATTGCTATTTAGGAAATGGCTTCCTACTTCATGTAGCTATACAGAAAAATATTAAATCAGAAGCACATACATGTTTCAGTAGGTAAAAGTGTTTTGTTTTTAAACTTCTACTTTATAAAGAAACTCAGTGATTATAAAGGATTCATTCCTGCTTTTATACTCATGCAAGAAGCAAAAGAGAGTTTTGCTTACCATCAACAGGAATATATTTTTTCTTTCTGTCAGAACCCATATATTATTACCCTCAATATTAGCCTGTGTAATTGCATGAAAAATAAATTTTCTTCTCATTCAAGACAATGTCTGAACAACCTGGTTAAGCAGCAGATTGTAGCATGAATTTTGTTACAATGTATTCTTTAAATAAGTTCATAATTCCCCTCTTTTTACCTAGAGCATATTTCCAAAATAATAAACCAGTCACCAGTATACATTCTTAGCTTCCATAAGTTAATGACAACTGCAGTACATTTTAAATGTACATAAAAGAAAGGTAAATGGTAGTTCTGATTAACACTTTAAAGCCCAGCATTTAGTGTACAGACTGACAGGTTTAACAATAAATACTCAGCATTTGGTCCATACAGTATACTTCTGCACTCTATATAATTCTCATGATAAAGATCCAGTATTCACTGATTTGTCTTTCTAACAATAGCACAGTGCTATTTATGACATATGAACTGGAATGCTGACTAATTTTAATCTTCAAAGCATTAAAATTACTAAAAATATTGTTGAATGAAAAAATACATTAGCTTACATAGAAAATTATACATTACCCTGTGAACAAATAAGATTCAAAATGTATAGCCATCCTGCATAAAATTTTGATGTAACTGATATTACATAAGTTAAAATTCACACCTTTAAAATCACATTCAAACTTGTTTTAATGACCTACACAATTATTAGCATACAACTTTAAATGTTAAATCCTAAATGGGCCACAATTTTTTCATTTAAAAATGATACTATTCTGTGATTGTATGGTGGTATTTCTTCAAGTTCCTGAATTTGTACAGAAACATGGACAGAGATTTTAAAGTTAAATTTTCTAAACAATGCTTACCACATGTGTGTCTGTTACCATTTCACTTATAATAGCTAAGTTATCCAGTGTATTGGAGGAACTCAAGCTCAAGTTAATTTTGGAAACATCATCAACATCAAGCACTTTCACCAGATGACCCAAATCTGACAAGTGTTCCAGCAGTTTGTCCTGTAAGGCAAAACAAATTGTTTGCTAAGCCAGGATATATATATACAAATATGTTCTGTGCTAAAATTAAAGTGCATTTCAAAAGCTAGTAAGAAACATACATTCAGAATTTTAAAATATGTGTTATTGTCACCACAAACTTTGCAATCCATCAGGCCTGGGCATTAGAAGTATCTCTCCCAGAATATGTGTGTCCTTCACAAATTCCAGAACTGTACATTATTGTTACACAAGGGGATCAACTGCTTCTAAACAGACAAAAAAATTTCTTTTCAAATCCCACTTACACAAATAATACTATTTTGGAAATAAATAGACCACCATTTACTTGTAAATTTCATCTTCCCAAGTTACCTTACCGGTTCGTAAACTAAACCATATGCAGATATGTTGTATTTGATTCAGTACTAATAAACATGCATTATCATATATGAAAGCTCCATGTTGCACTCAGCTTTGGAGTTCCCACAGAATTATTCCTTATTTCTTATTTGTAAATAACTGACATTTTAATTAGTAACTGTGGTTTTTCTGCTAGCATTGCCTATTGTCATTAAAGCATAAAACCTATTATTATTATTATTATTCCGGAACATGATCAAGAAAATATCAGTAAATAAAACATGATGAATCTAAAATCAACGTATACTGACCTTGTTCACAAGACTCCATATTTTTCTTTGAACTTTATTATCAAGTTCTAGTGACCCCAGAGTGTCAACACACATTTCTAACTCTTCATGTCCCATAAGCTCAATGTCTTTCTCATCCAGAGCCAATCCTGCAGATTGTCCTGCTGCTCTGATCGCATCACAGGACACCTTCAAACACAAGATTTGTGGATTAAATAACATGAGAGTAGGCTTGATTTTCAGGCAAATCCAGTGTTGAAAATAGGTACTGAAATGGGTATTTATAGTTTTCTAGAGAGGAATCAAGTACATTATGTTATTGCATGTTGCAACAGAATCATAAAAAGTATGGGAGTTAATTCACAGAGTACAACCAACAAGATGGGACGTTTCTCAATTTACTTATTTCTGTAAGACATTCTAAATGTTTCAGATGGTTTTTCCATCCATCATCAGTAGCTCAAACTGCACATACAGCATCAGGTATTGGTCTGACAAATACCTGACCCTGTATGTGCAGTTTGAGCTCCTTGTGACGGACAGAAAAACCATCTGAAACATGGAGACCGTCTTACAGAAATAAACTGAGAAACGTCGCATCTTGTTGGTTGTACTCTGTGAATATATTAGCGATGCATGGACCTATGAATGTTAAATTTATGGGAGACAAATTTTGCTAGATAAAATTAAGAGATGAAAGTTATTTGAAATGCAACAAACTCTTAAGTATTTAACTGGTTGTTTCAAGTGCTAATGGTTAAAGGGATGGCCTTAATTCCAGCTTCTGCCTGCTTAGGTATGGGTCCACATTGTAGAGGCAGCATGCTTCACCTCAAATGACAGAACAACGATATTTAAAATGACAAAGAGTGCCTGCAATCTAACAAGAGCTAAACTATGGTCAGGCCTGGTATACCTTAGATTATAAAGAGTTCTAAAATAAATCCAAGGAGTAAAAATTCTTGTGAGTGGCAAAAATTTGTTCAGCTAAGGGTATTTCCTACATTTCAGGTAACCTATTAACACATTAACATGTTCAAGTGTTCACCACTAGTTCGTGTCCTCAGCCCCATGAGCCCTGTATGCCACCTCCCACAAATAAAGTTCTGACCTTTTTTGAAAATATATTTTTAACACTCTCAGTTTTAGCACAAATCAGCACATTACAATCAGGCTGCCAAGCTCCCCTATCCACATGTATTTGTTCCCATCTGTTGAACTGAAAGTATAAATTGAAATTCGTAAGAAATAATTCATATATTTTTAGCATATAAAGATAACCAGAACGGAGGTTCTGAATGAAAATGAAATGTGTGAATGTTATTTCATTCCATACAGTTTCACAAGGCTTATGTGCAAACAGTTGCAAAGATTTTTTATAATGACATAACAGTGTGTTGTTTTATAAACAGTTATGTGCCTATACCCTTTGCCAGTGTGTAGTTATTGGTTTCCTTTCTGATGGCTGCATAGATGTAATTTCAGTGTTCGGTCTAAGAGTTGATCCAGACGGTAGTTTGGTCTGCCAGGTCAGTGAGCTTGTTCTTATAACACCCCTCAATATTTCACCTGACTGATCAGCTTGGCTGTTACCATTAGTTGTACTGTTGCCTCTTTGTTCTGAAACAAAGTTGGTTCATGTGTCAATTAGTGTTACAGATCACACAAGGCTTTTTTATTAGTGATTAAAGAACAAAAATGATGATTAACTGAAAGTAACGATATAAAGAACAACTAAAGTCACACAAGCATATTTTGTTTTTGTAATGTATCTAAAATTATAGCACCACTATTTTGCAAACTCCATTCTTCATAGCTTTGACACTTTCCTTCATTCATGTTCCTCAACGTATGAATTGTAGGGATGTTTCAGAATTTGATTAAGTTGATGTACTTCCAATAACATTATTAGTGTAATAAGTGTCAGCCATACAACAGTGGAAAATTTCACCTTTAAGAACACTACATCACAAAAATATGTAAAGAACAGAGATCTGCCAATATTTTTAGAAAAAGTAACTTGTCGAATTTCTAATATTATGTATGGTCAATTAATAAACAATATTAATCAATATTTATTAAATTATTTCACCTGAAATAATTTACTAAAGTAGTAGATGTATTTGATGTCATATACTGATTAATTCAACAAATAAAACTGTGTACTACACACCCATATTTATATACAGCAGACCCCCTCATTTGCAGGTTTGCAAACCATGGTTCCACTTATTCCAAGAATTATTGTGGCAAATCTCGTGCATTGCATTTTAACTCCCTTGATGATGTGCAGTGACAGTTTGCTGGTGTGCACATTAATAAAAAATAGGCCTGCCTACTATGTACTACTGCCTATTTGACTCAGCATCTACCTAGATACAGTGTGACACAGAATGTTCTTTGAATGTACTGTTCAGAGTTTTTAGAAACAAATGTTGCCCTTGTGTTTTAATTATGTCTGAAAGGCATGATGTACATATTGACAAAGAGCATAAGGATAAAAAGTAAAAGAGCGTGATGTCTCTGTTAGAGAAAATGGAGGTAAGTTAGATAGGTAAGCTGGACATGTAAATAAGCACTGCTATAGTCTGCTGCCATTCCACAGAGACAATATCAGGTAAAATGAGAAGTCTAGTGTTTTATTGAGTGCAAATATTTCTTACATAAGTTGTTATGACCCTTCTTGAAAAGATGAAAATGGCTTCATGTGTACAGCTGGAAAATAAAACATAGCAATGGCTGCCATTCGGTCATAATGTGGTGAGGCAGACGACCATGCCACTGAAGTTTTGTGTGAAAACTGCACCTTAAATCAAAGAACTGGCACTGAAGGTTTTCCTTATCTTTGACAATGCCAATGCACCTGCAGCATCGTGGTCTTGCCAGTCTTTGTATCCAAGCTGAATATCTGCCCAATAATACCGCCTCACTTTTGCAGCTGATCTACCAGGGAAGCATAACAGATTTCAAGAACTACTACACTTCATGCAACTTAAGCACTATCTTGGATGTAAATGAAAACACGTTTGTTGGTGCTGGTTAATCCCCAAAATCGCAGAGCACAGTAAATATAGAGCAGCTCAAAAATGAACTGTAGCACTCTATGGCTACAGAAGGAAACTTTGGCCTGGAGTAATTCATGACTTCTGAGGATTCCCTAGCCAGATAACAAAATAAGGAATATTATCATGTCAGGTCATAATTTCTGGGAAAATAATTCTCAGATTTTGAGGAGACTGATAACCAGAAGGCTTCAACTCTCATGCTGCTGAGTTAATTGAAGAGAACATTGAAAATATGATAGCACTCAATGCACCATTGGTGAAGAACATTCTGAGACTTGTGGAGTGACCTCAAATGACTAAAAGTGATCTTGAAAATATGGCATCCAGAAGTCCTCTTCTCTCATGTTGCTGAGTTAATTTTAGAGAGCACTAAAAAGATGAGGGTACTCAGTGAACTGAAGACAAAGATTTGTAGACAGCAACCTCATCTGAATACCTGTGCTCTAAAGAAAACCCTACAGATGGCAGATGGATTAGTCAATCATTTCTTGGATTGGTGCTTGAAATATAAGCATAAGACACAGGCTATCATGGCACCACACAACACATAAAAGAACATTCAGAATAAGAGAAAGTAATCAAAGATCACTTATTTCTTCATTGTCATCTGTTTCAACTGCAGCAGTGTACTCTTGTTTTGCCACCATTCGACACATTTCAGCCAGGAACGGCAATGTCATTCCAATAACACCAAAAAAAATGTTTTCATGCCAATTAATCACAGATTTATATATTACACATTTCACCCCAATGCAATTTTTTGCACATGGTCTTAATGTCATGCATTGTGGTTTTATGTTTCATGGGATTTTTAAAGAACATAACCGCCTGCAAATGGCGAGGGCTTGCTACACACTCCTTATACAATACACTTCTATTCACACACCCATTTCAATTATGTTATTACCTTTATTGTCTTCCGTTTTTGCATGCCTCTTGACTTTTACATTCTCATAGCCAGACTTGTTTGAAGGAAGAGACTTTTCTGCATCTATTTTCAGGGAAGTATATCCACGTACTTGAGAGGACGAAGTGGAGCTTTCCAATTTCAGTTTTTGTAGTAATGACATGTTTTCAAAATGCTGAGCCAATTTATCTTTAAGAACCGTTGATAGCCCAGCATTAACTTCAGCAGAATTTATATAACTTTGTATTGGTTTGCTATTACTGAGTACAGTTGCTGAAGCTGTCAAATCTATTTTAGTTAAAACTGAGTCTTTCAGTGAACCCTCAAGAGAAATATTTCGCTCTCTAAGTGCCTTGAGAGTAGTCAAATAAGTGTCATCTTCATTATTATTTATTGCATGAGACTGTATGTGTGACCAATTGCCTGATTCTTTAGCAGTTGAAATATGTTCAGGATATTGTGTATGAACGTTTGTATGAGTGGTTGTAGGCAAATTCATTTCCTCCATTTCTTTAATTATGGAAATATTCCATGTTTCATCAGTGTCAGGCAAAACTGCAGTTGAAGATGGAAGAGTTGCAGTTGTATGGATTACTTTATCAGGCATCACAGATGCAACAGATTCAGTATGTTTGGCTGCTAATATAATGTCTGGAGACACTGTGCTTTCTGTAGAAGTAACATCAAATGATGCAGATATTTTAGTATTATAAACTGCTTCAAACTGTTGTGCAACTGAAGTAATTCCTGAATCTACAATAGATGTAACAGTCTGAGGCTTGTGTGTGGTATGAAAGACATTTTTGATGCCAGTGAATATGTCTGATGTAATTACTTTTACAGTAGTTTTGCCATCCTGATCTGAAAGAAAAGATGTTAATTCAGTATTGCTGATAGCCATAAACATATTTTGACTAGATACTTTATACACTGGTAACGACTTCGCGTCTAAAATTTAAATAAGAATTTTGGACAACTGCGTACCTGTTGTGAGTACATTATTCCCCTCCCTTACACAGACTTAAAATATTTCCACATTTTAATTGGCCAAATTGTTGATTTAACTCTATTGAAGACCATGTACTTACAGTTCTACAGGTGGCTGTCATTAGCCTGCAGAAAAATTTATTGAACTCTATCTTTAGACTTTTCCATAGACACCAGTTTTCATTTGCGTGTATTCACTACATAATTTAAATGAAAATAATTGAAGAAAATACAAATGAGCAAAATGCTTCCAGTCAAACTAACAAATTCCATATTACATACTACTAGGTGGCACGTGTCATGTAACTACATATTTTCTAATTACTCTTATTCGATTTTTGTGCTCCTTCTGCCTACAATTAGCCAAGAAAATACTGAGTTAATAAAACAACCTCTTCCAAATTCCATTTCAGCGCCTTGTTTCTTCACTCTTAATGGCTTTTGAATTTCATCGGGTTCCAAAACTTTCACAATAGTGTCTGGATGTTGTACTTCCATAGGGAAATTAGGAATAACCATCTTCCTTTCAGGTTTCCCTTTCTTGGCCTGATGAACTGCTGCAAGAATTTCAGGAGCACTGACTACAGCATTCAGTTGGGTCTGAACTGCTGCAAGACGCCAGTGTGCCAACTCACGAACTGCTGCAATGTATTTAGAAGCTTCAGAGTCTTCAAGAATCTCAGCACAAGCCTGAAAAAAAAACCTTCCTTATTTATCACATCAAAAATTGACAGTAGGTATAACTCCCTTTATGGACGGAAACAGAAAAAGGTACTTGTAATATTCCTGAAACTGAAGATAGCATGGAATATAAATTCTACTCTAAAAAACTTTGTCCATGTATGAGATTATATGCCAATATCTTAACCCTTCAGTATGTGTCTGCTCGTATGACAAATTCAGTGTGTTGTTAAGATGGGAGATGCATGGTTCTGAACTAGTGTAGTTTTACTTGTCCTTATTAATTCATTTCTTTCTTGTAAAGACAAAATGAGAGAAACTAAGGAATCATCTCTGATTACAAATACATAGTAAATTCAAAGACAAATACGTAGTAAATTCGAAGAGTTGTAAACACAAGCCACATTTTGAATGTGATAAAACTATGAAAGCTCTGAAGACATAATTATCCGTAAAATATGGTCTTAACAATCACAGAGACTTCCATGTGTAGCCTTTTTTTTTTTAATGACTGCATGGGATACAACAGGCTTTGTTATCTGAGGCAATCTTCTAGAGGAAGTACAGTTTCATTTTCTGCTAAACTGATGAGCTCACCACCGATCCTCGTGCAGGTGTCGCAGTTTTCATGTATCAGCTTTCTTATTATGACATAATGCACCTTCATATCCTTGCCAAGAATGGGGACACCTACGACCTAAAATAATTAATTTTCCCTGCAGTTGTCTGTAACATCTGTTGATTGCCACAATCTCCTGTTGGTGTCTGCCAATGTTCTCATTTTGTAATGTTACAGGATGACCAGGGTTTGGGTTGTCTTCCAGAAAATCAAGACTATCTGGGAACCTGTGCTACCACTCTCCCTGGGTCAGGACGTTATTCACAACACACTTTCCATAGCATTTGCAACATCTCTGTTTCTGACTTTCTCTAAATGATGAGAAAATCTGATAGCAATTCACCATCAAATAACATTAATTTTCTCACTTTCACATCTTCCACATATGGCATTTCTTCCTGAAATCTACAAGTATTACTTTAATTAATGCAATGAAAAGTTAACATTTTGGCTATATGTAGAATTTTGAATGTTTTGACACGCACAAACAGGTTCCAGTCTAACTACCACAGTTTGTTTCTGTCACAGAACTTTTTGATTGCACCACACATACAAGAAAGTTTGTGTGCAGGGGGTTAATGATTTATATTAAGCAATACTCCATGGTGTCACCACTAATAGAATCTTTTAGGATATCACAATTTGCAACAATACTTCTCACATATTGACTCAATATATACCAACAAAGTACACAAGTGTTTAAAAAAATATTATTTTTCACTTTTCCATCTCACATTTGTATGTTTCTGATTGCTAACCATTCTCATGGAAATTTTCATGAACATTTTAAAGGTGGTAGACAAATTGTACATCTTGTTTATAGTGAGTACATATACTAGCAAATTTACGTAAAAATGTATATTTAACTAAAACCTGCACATTATAATTTTGTTGACAGATTTTGGAAAAATATTCAAATATAAATTTTCACAAAATTCTGTCCAGTGGGAGTCGAGTTGTTTCATGCAGGCAGACAGACAGAGAGGCTGATGGTCAGATGGACGGACAGACAGACAGACAGACAGACAGACAGACAGACAGACAGACAGACAAAGTTGGTAGTCGCTTTTTGCAATTTTTCAAATGAGCCTAAAAGTTTTTCTTGTATCAGATAATTCAGTGTGGACTTACTGATTTTTCTATAAAACAGACATCATAGACAAAGACATATCAATCACTATGACAAGTTTAGATTACATAATATCAGTCGCTAAATAAATTAATAAATCCACAGAGAAATATCTGATCAAAACAAATCATTTGTACATACTAGTAAGTTATATGTGACTTCAATTGCAGTTTTATGAGAACATGCAAGTTTTATTTCAATATACTCCGTAATTTAAGTTTGGTTAACTTGTTTCTGGGTACAGAATGGTGTTTTAATGCAAGGTGCCAATCATTAGGTGATTTACAATAGTGAATACTGCAGCTTCTATTTCCCCTTCATGAAAGAATTTCCTATTACTCATAGCATTAATACATACAGACATAAGAAAACTTAAAACAGTGATGTCTCAGAAAACCGTAAGTGTCATGAAATGACATCAAAGATTTAAGGCACAAGTTGCACACAGTAAATAAAAAATCATGGAATCTAACATCAGTACAAGCACAGAAGTGTGGGAAAGTGAAGTTACTTGATACAGCTGAATTTGGTGAACCATTCCAGGCCATTCCACTTTCATATGGTAGGATGTTTCTTCAGTTAGAGTATCTGCTGCATCTGCCCAGCTGTCCACTGGTATAGAATTCAGCTGATCATGTGGTAGCACCAGTAAAAAGTCACCCAAAGTGGCCAGTGTTGAAGAAGTCCACCTAAAAGGCTTCCTGCAGCAAGCAGAGAAATTGATTTCTTGAAACCTTTAAATTCAGTGAAGCCAATATTTATAGTTTCTTTGGTGAGCAATGGATTGGGAAAATAAACTGAGGAAAATCTAAACTGGAAGAAATTAAATAGTCCACTGACTTCATAATACTGAAATTAGCGACGAATAATGCAAAACCTTACACTGATAGACACTAAATGGAGATACTGCAGTCTATGCTGCTGCAGAAGAATACAAAAATGTTAATAACTTGCTATTATTAAATACTGGGATCTTTTTAATTTTCTTACCCAAATGCTTTTAGAATTATCTGGTACCATGCTAATCGTTGAGGCAAATCAGCACAGACCACTTTTGTTGTTGAATCATCCACTGATTCAACAAACAGCTTAAATGAAACTGGATTTATCTGTATGATGTCAACAGCTGGTAAAAAGTAAATAAGATGTCCAAAACCGGCAAGCTCATATGATTTTATTTCAGTTACACTTTGATGTGGACGTATCTGTAACGAATGGTGCAAAAAAATGATCATATACATGATAACTAAAGACATTTCTGTTACATAGTTTCATTCATAACTTATCATTACTTTAATTCCATACTGAAACTTTTCATGAAATTCAGTAACTTGTACGAAACATGATGCACTGGTATGTTATGAATCATAGTTATTCTGTTCTTATATCATTTTTCTTCTTAAAGGGTACCTCTAATTGCTTCTAACTTAACCCACTATTTTTATTTTTATTTTTATTCTTATTTTTACTCATACTCAATTTTAATTTTTATCCTTGTGATATTTTATTACACTAAACAATTTGTATTGTCCTATTCTGTTATATTTACCATACTAAATAACCACGTGATTGTTGTACACACTTGTGTTGATGTCACCCCTTAATCCCAACAAATATGATGATTTCCATATCCATATGGATTATGTAATCCTGTACAGATTTATGGAAGGAAATAAATGATATATCATGTTCACAAATAGAAGTCATTACTAGCATGCAATAGAAGTAATAAAGTACATCATGACCAAATTTAAGTGTACTACACAAACCTGCAAATATGTACTTCACAGCTATATATAATGGATACAGAAATTAATACTTGCATGTTTTTCCAATAGAAGCTGTGCATAATTGTAAGGTTTAATTTCCTTTGTAGCTACAAGAAGTTCTGACAGAGACAACTGTCCAACAGCTTCTAATATATATAGACTGTTGGTAGCCCTCCTAACAGCTTCACTTGGTAAAGTTGCCAAAATATAACCTGTTAAGAAGAAAACTGTGTTAAGGCTTAGAAAATAACAAGGGTACAAAATAGACATGTGCAATAAGCAAATACCGGTCAGGGAAAGATTTTCCACACTGCTCCAGACTGGCCCTGGTACTGGGTCATTTCTGGAGTAAAGCAGCCAGCTCATGGTGTTGACCACCCACTCCAATCTAGTGCCGAGTTTAAAGAAAGAGTAGAGCTATACAACTACTCCCCCTCTGGGCCTTTGTAACCTCTTCTAGGGTAAAATTTACCTTACCTTTACAAGTGTAATAAGTCAAGTTGAGAGAGGCTAGATTGTAATATTAGCACACAGTTCATCAGTTGGTAAAGGTAAAGCAATCCCATTACAAGTCTGGACAAGCCCAGAGGGTTACAGGAGGCTGAGGCTCCCAGATTTCAAGGCAATCGACACATGAAAATGGTAAGGTTGTCAGCCCTATGCACTGGCTGCCTTTACCCCCAGGAAATATTCCTGGTACTCATTTCTGTTAGCAGCTGATTTAACTCCAGGGCTATGATGCGGGCAGAAGGATTATGTCAATGAAAAATTCCAATAATTCGTCAGTTGGTACCATTTGGAAATTTTTATATGAATGCCTAATTAAATCAATGTATTGTCTGCCACTTGCAGATTACTCATGTTAAAGGCTCATTTTAGGTTTGGTGAATGCAAGTGCTTTCAGTTATTGTAGATTTATATTTTATGACTAACTAAATTTCCTTGCATAAACTTGATTTTTTATTTATGTATCATAATCACAAGTTACTATCATATGTATCTTATTGTCAAGACTCATTTTGTGCTATGCCTGTTGTTATCTATTGACAAGTTCTATATCCACTCTGACGGATTTCTGGAGTACTAAATGAATGAATAAATGAATGAATGAACTGGAATAAATCACTTAAAAATTTGTAAATGTGGACTTGTACTATATTTATACAAAAAGTCTGAATATAAGAGAAGCAAATTCCATAATATACATTTTCCTAATGCAAATCATAATCATGAGTGACAGGATTCACATTTAGTGTCTTACAATATGTGAGCCACTCAATGAAACCCACCTGTAGTTATTCTGGACAAAGGCTTACAGGATATTAACAGTGGTCCCTATGAGCAGAGAAACTGGCATCTTATTAAACACCAACCAATGAATTTGCACTGCAAACAAATTCATATTCCACCGCCGGAATCACTGCACAACTGTAGCATTCATTTCTTTGTGTGACCCCTGTTCATCCCTTTAAATACTTTGGTGCAGATTAATTATACAACACTGGTAAGTTATCAATTTTTCATGGTAGATTGCAGGTAGTTTGATATAATGCATTTTTCCAGCGAAGAACTAACCCATTGTGATGCATAAATTTGTTCACTGTTTATGATGGCCTACACAGTGTACAAACATAATGCAAAATACTAATTACATGTGAGTCTCTTTCTACACCAGTATTATGTTCCTGAAAACATCGTGCAAATTGAACACAAAACTGCCATTTAAAACAGGGTATTTCCTGAGTATTAAGGGACTGACAACCTCATCCTACATAGTGTATGACTATACCACTAGTGGATGTATGGAACTGTAGGGTATATGTCCACTGTATATACAGAATACATACATTTCTATATGGCATATATGCATTTCTATACAATATGTTTATTTCTAATGCAATAAATGTGTAAAGGACACACAGCCATTTTTTTGGCACAGTTTATTCTGATAGGACTGTGGTAGCCTTCCTACACAAATGAGCACTTTAGTTCCTGACTTAGCATTGCCTTTAATTCCATCAGCACAATTACAAATCACTAATAGGAGCGAGTCTAACATTTTAGCACATGTCAACAATTCATTCACCTTTTTCAAATCAGCTTACTGGGCTAATTTCAATACTGATTGTCTTTGGCTGATTTTTCTCTTGGATTGCACTAGGTGATATGTATTTGTTTCACACTCATTTTGGTAAGAAAAGCCAATGCTGTAGAAGAGAATACCGAGATTGACATGTTCAGTGCCACACATTTGATGTGGATTGAATAAATTGAATTGAATTGAATTCAACTGAAAGTAAGTGAGCTGCATGGTTATATCACCAATATAATCCATCCATACATGTGACTGTTGTTGTGACCATGATGTCACATTCTGCTAGCCTGCTACAGAAGATAAGTGTGGACATGAATCAACAATGCCAAATTGCACTCAACTGTAAACTATCACCTATATTCTAGAAGTGGTGTAATTGCATAAAATGAGACCTACCTGTACACAAAATACAGCTATCCAGTTACATACTTCCCATTTTCAAAGTTAGCTGTTTATGAAGGAACAGAATTTGTTGTATTGGTTGACATTCATTGTAAATATTGAGGCATCCAGATTGATGGCAGTGCCATGACAAACTTGGACTGCTAATGGAATAATTACTCATTATGAAAAACTGTAAACAACTGTTGCAAACCCTCTGATTTACATTTAATTTGTTCATGTATTTTAAAATTGGTTTTGAACCTGAGGATGGCCTAGCCTAGGCCAAAACATGTTGTTCTATTAAAGAGAATAAAATTCAGTTGTGTTTAGACTATTATCAAACTCTCTGTATTGGTTTGCTGAATAACACAATGGGATGTTGTATGTCAAAACAGCCCACCACGGAACTTGCAGCAAGACTGATTTGTTTCTGTTCATGCAGTCTGAAACTACTAAGTCAAATAAGTTATAGATATTAATCACTGTAAATTTACTTTATTTTAAAACAATCCAGCCTTTTTTTGTCAGGAAATGGACAACTAATCACGGTAATAATGAATCCAAATTGTTTGATTAAATGTACATTTTAGACATGTATGCACCTGTTGCAGTGGATCATGCTTGAATGTTTAAAAAATCAAATAAGATGCATTATTATAGTGGTTGTTGATGTAATAAGGAAAGTAGTCTTCAACTTGTGTGTTTATGCCTGCCTGCCCACCCGCCCACCTGCCCATCCACCTGCCTGTTGGCCCGCCTGCCCCCCCACCTGCCTGCCTGCCTGCCTGCCTGCCTGCCTGCCTGCATGCTAATACTAATTACAGTGCTATTAAATAATACAACCATTTGTGTATGACATGGGGTTCTATCATGCCCAGACCCCCATATATCATAATATAAGATAGAGGATGGAGAATGGCAGAACAGATTCCAATTGACATACAACTATATTAATGCTTTCTGGCATCATCTTCATGAGCATAGGTAGAGTTTTCGTTACTCACGTAAAATGAATAAACTATAAATTTTGCACTGTATTTCTTGCAAAACTTGAGGCACACACATTATATTGCCTAATTGTAGAGGGACAAAATGTGAGTGTGTAATAAAAAACGTTTACTTAATCCAGTGAGAGAGTTAAATTTTAATATCCCAACTACCTCAAGAATGATATAATATTAATAAAAATAATATTGGGATCCTTTCTGTTGCAATATGAATTTAATTCAGCAGACAAACATATGTGATACTCATTATATGTGGATCATAATAATGTACGAATTCTGAAGTTGTGTTTAGTCTAACTTCTTAAAATATTTGATTGCTATTTATTATATTAAACTGGTTTGATATCAATGTATTTATAAGTTGTGTTTCTATAACACTGTAAATCCCTAAATGAAACTGTCCAGTGTCATGTTTATGACTAAGTAGATGAAAAATGAAACTACACTAAACTTAACTTAGCTAAACTAAACTAACACAAATATGAAACTGAGGAAGACTTACAAGAAGGTGCAAATTACTATTTAAAATGTGCACAGCAGGCTAAATAGGCTGAAAAGTTTGGGTGTCTGATAAAGTTTTTCTGCAGTCCCATATTAGACCAGACAAAACACTTATATTTTACTACCTCCTTGTATGTTTAAGAACGAGAAATGTCAGAAATGGGAGATGAAGTATTGTACCTTATCAGAGGGGAATGAAGAACATGTATTGCCAGCCCCTTATCCCAATTCATTTGAAAAGTATTAATTTATGACAACAAAATGTACCAAATTTCAGTTTATAGTCTACAAAATAACTATGAAACAGGTTATGTTCACTGTACATAGCAATACACTTGTTTCTCATTCAGTAGCTACTGAAGCAGTATGATGGATTAATTAAATATATCTGTATGTAAACATAAATGTAATTTTGCATGCAGTTTAATACTATGTTAGTGTCCATTATGGTTAAGTGCAACTTTAAATTCTTACCACCAATTGCTTGAATTTCAGCTGGTTCTAAATAGTCAAGAAGTTGTTTAGAACGCTTGAAGCCCTGAAAACTTGCTTTCATCTCCAGATACTTCATTAAAACCATCTGACAACAGTACTGCAGATCCTTGGGAAAAGGCTGAAAAATGTAACTCTTATTTATAATTTACATCTTATGTTGACAGACATATAATTCCACCACACCCCACCCCCCCCCCCCCAAAAAAAAATTTTTGATAA
>Ga0123354_10006736_pt1 | contig 17128 bp, 12 predicted proteins | sample TergutLab28metaG_2_FD_97872 | JGI IMG/M metagenome (GOLD analysis project Ga0123354, IMG submission 97872) | Labiotermes labralis P4 segment gut microbial communities from Petit-Saut dam, French Guiana - Lab288 P4 | ecosystem: Host-associated > Arthropoda: Insects > Digestive system > Gut ...
AAAAAACCATAATTGAATAAAGGTAGACCAACTAGATGACACTTGCTTTATTATGTCAATTTACTGCTCAACATGTTTCAGATGTTAATACATCCATCTTCAGGAGCTTGCGACTACTTGTTGTGTTGTTGTGTAGGCTGTAATGATAGAGGTTTTTGTGTTAATTTAGTGACTAGATGACTAGTTGGTCTACCTTTATTCAAATATCAAGATGATGCACGGTCCAATACACATAAAAAAAACCATAACTTGAATTTAACATATACCTTTCACTATAAATTCTGGATTTTAAAAACTGCATACATCATAAATGTAATGGGTTCCTGTTGAAGACTTGTGCTATGTCAAAAGACTATACGCTTAAGCAGTAAATACACTGTATCATATTTTGTTGTACACCTACAAACCACTGATGCATACTGTGTTGTAAATATCTGCCATACTGTTTCTATGTTCTCTACATTGTGTTTGTCAATATCCCCTAACCATAACTGCATGACTAATGAGCAGCCATGCAGCATGATTCTCTATTAGGGATACTGACACTGTCCTCTGTAGAGATAATTTTGTTTGTATAAAAATAATTCATTGGCTACTTATATTTATACCTGTACAAATGCTGGTACTCCTCACTTGATGAAAGAGGAACACTGTTAACATGCAGCACATTGATAATAAGTATAAGAACCACACAGTGAATTGCAGTATGTAAACTTGGAACTGTAGTCAGCATCCGATGATAAGTTTCTCTTTGTCTGGATCTTAACATATGAGCAGAGAAAAGTTGGTATTTATCTCTCAAGCCTTCTTCAACTTGCCTGCATATCAACTGAACACTGTCAATAATCTGTTTCAACAGGTTTACTATATCAGTCTCAGACTTAGACCTGTATACAGTCAAAATTTTATATTCTGTTATAAAACCAACTACACCACTAAAACAATTTACATAATCATGTGTGATCAATGTAATGATTCTTGACACTGAATTCCACAAATCATGTTTTAACTGCAGTAACTGTACTCTATCTTCTTGAATCAATTCTTCCCATGGCTTACATCCCAATCCTTCAACTGATTCAGGCCTTGGGTATGTTTCCCATTCCATTAACTTGCAAGCAACATCAGCAATGCTGATTTTCAGCAAGGAGCTGGGATGAAATTTAGAAGCATATTTCTTGCTTACGTCTCTTATTTGATTCTCCAGTTTAACCACAGTATTTACTGAACAGTAATCAGATGAACACACTTTCACATCATCTGTTGAATTTCGCAGGATACTAGTAAGATCAGTACTGTTCTTCACATATTTATCCTCTTCTGCTTGTATAATTACAGCCAATGTTGCACAGACAATGTGGTTTGTAAGAATCTGTGGTGTGTCACATAAATCACATTCACCATGGCTAACCTTGTCTCTTATTCGTGGCCCTTTTTGATGCACAAAAATATCCTGTAACATTTCAATAAAAGAGTCACCTAAAACTGCCCTCACTCTATTGGTTTGTGTGTCACCTATATTCTCTGCCAATATTTCATCAAGTGTTGTATAAAATGAAGTTGATTCAGCTGTAAGCACTCTCTCAAGGCAGCCATTAGCCAAACAGAATATGCTTCGAAGCACCTGCTCCATCTGGGGTAGGAGCAGCAGCAGACATTTACCATATCTGTAAAATGTATTGTTATGAATCAGTAGCATTAGTTATAGGAGCAATCCTTAATTACATGGATCTGATACACAGATTTAATTCTATTAGCAACTTAACAAAATTCGCTCATGTGCAGTAAGTATGCTTCATACAAATATTTATATTAAATATTACAAAACAGTGCTAATATATAACTAATATTATCAGCATTTATGTAACATAAACTAACAAATGCACACTTTTCAAATGAATGTTTAAATTCAATTCTTGGTGTCCTCAGCACGTCCTTCCTCCTGCTAGACTGCTTTACATACAGGCATGAAAAACATACCATTAAAACTACATGTACAAATGGTCTTCCTGATGATGAAAACATGATGTTTGAAACATGTAGAGGACACTAGGAGGTGAATTAAAACATTAATTTGAAAAGTGTGCATTTGTTAGTTTATGTTACATAATTGTATCACAATGCATGGTACAAAAAACATAAAATTAACAGCTTTCTAAATTATAACTTAATATTCCTAATCAAGGAGATGTAATTGCTAACCCTTGAAGTTCTGGAGCAACTGGCAACTCAGTCTCACCCACACTCTGAACTGACATTGACATGCTACCTGCAAACATGTTACTACAAACAGATTGTTTCTCTGAAACTCTGTCAGTCAGAAGCAAAATTCAGCAGTGACAAAACAGAGAATGCTTAGTACCTTCTCAAAAGCTGCTATGAAGTATTGATACAAACTATCTGTGAGTAGGCCTTCTTCCAATGTCCTGTGTTTATTTAAAATTCTACAATTGAATTGGTTTTGGTACAGAATTCATGCTGGCCATAAATAACACACACACACATAAATGATGACAAATGTATTAACAGTGAGTCCACATTACAATAATAATAACATATCTCCATACACAAAAAGAAAATAAATACCTTGATTGGAAATAATGCTCCAATATCGCATCCCAATATACTAGATGAGACTGAGAAATGTGAGATGACTTAAGTAATATATTTTCCACTTCAATTTTATGTCTCAGAAGGTCTGGAAAACATCCTTCTAATTGGTTTGAATGGCAAACCATGGTAGACAATTGAGGTCTATGTGGCAAAGAATCCACAGTGAAATTCTGTGTTGCTAGTATCTCTCCAATAGAAGCAATAACTATAAACAGTATAGCACCAAGTTCTGGCTTAATTTCATCAGGGCATGGAAATCCATGCCATGTTACATTCCGGAGATTTAGTGCTAATGGTGTTCCCAACAACACTTGTATGAACGTAATCTGGAATGCAAAGAGACAATATATATATAGCTGAAAGAAATCTGAAATGAATACTATTTCATCATTCATTTCCAAGATAATCCAAGCAGTATAAACTGCAACCTACACAGCAGGGGGATTAACACACTATGTATAAAAATTATCTAAAGCCCAGGTCTCAGTTAGTGTAACCACTCTGCCTAAGTGAAAGATACATTACATCTCTCAGTCAGGTGTAAGAACTCTGAGAAATGTTATGACATTCAACCACTGTATCAAAATTATGTAACATCCTATCTTTCAGTTATGATGTAAAAAACACTCATACTTCATGCAGGAATTATAAGTAACATGGCATTACTCAGTCAATGCATTAATGACAGTCACACACACACAATGAGTAGGAATTGTAAGATGTGTGAAAATTCTCAGTCACTCCACTAGAATGCTATGTTGTGATGATTTTTATCTACATTTCCATATTCTGCACTTATATAACAAATAATTCCCTTAAATTCACTTATTAGGCATTACATTACTTCTGGTTTTTATAATAGTAGGTCATACACAATCCATCCACAGAAATATTTGCATAATCATTCTTAGTTCACCAAGTATAAACTATTGAAATATCTCAAGTCAAGCCTTTTGACACAAACATAAATTTTTCTGGACCTGATTTGTTAAAATATGTATTTGTGTGAACCAAATATAATTTTCATATTACATGTACTTACAGGAACAATCCCCAGGATAGAACCCAACTCTTTAGTTGAAAGGAGATCTCTGAGCAGGAATGGAACATTCTGACCTTTTAAGAGAAAAACCTACAAAAATAATTAATTATTCATATGACATGAATGTGTCAAAAAGATGGTAAACATTGTTCAAAGAATGGAATTATTGATAGTTATAAACAGATACCGCACTGCTCCCTCTGCATGTAAAATCACATGCAGTCGTAAACCACGCAAAAACATTATACCTCATGCATGAAAGGAAAATCATACAAAGCATTTTGAGAAACTTGAAAAACACACAAAAACCCATGAAAACATATATGTGAGTCAAACCTCTGCAGTTTATCTAAATCACATGGAAAAACCAATTGTATTGGGTACAAAATGTTAATAAACAATGTATACTGCATGTGTACTGCCGTCTGACCACACATTTAGAAATGCCAATGATATTAATGTGTATTCAGCTCTGGTCACTTTGGAACTGAATTCTACCTTCAGAAATTTTAACAAAAATTAATCCTGGTGTCATCTTAATAAAACCAGCTGACAGAATTCAACGACATCTTGGCAATTTGTGCTATCACTTGAAAATGTTAATGTTCAATTTATAAAATTTCATGAAAGTTAATACTACGGCTTCCAAACACAACTAAAGCTTAAAATATTTATCACTTCTTATTGAAAATGGGCTGGACGGTCCGGGGATCGAATATCAGTGGGAAAAAGATTTTCCACACTCATCCAGACTGGCCCTGAGGCCCATCCAGTTTTCTACACAGTGGGTACCAGGTCTCTATCCTGGAGGTAAAGTGGCCGGGACGTGGCATTGACCACCCACCCAATTTAGCGCTGAAGTTAAAGAAAGAATAGAGCTATACCTCTACTCCCCCTTGGGCCTTCATGGCCTGTTCTAGAATGAACTTTACTTTTTTACCTTACTTGAAGAACAGGCATTGTATTTGAGATTCCAATCACAATATCAAAACATATTTTGTACATCATACACACAATACAAAACACACTTGATATATGCAGAAATCGGATGCTGAGATTTAACAAATAAACTTGAACAAAGAGCTTTAAGTTTAAAATTTTGAGTTATAAAATTTTGTTGTTCTACATCCCTAGTTATTTGTGTTATAATATTTTGCATAAAGAACACCATCACATACCATTTTTGTGGCCATTATGCATAGAGCATTTTTACTATAATTTAAAATTCACTTACTACATACAGTAGGTTTCAAGTGATAACTAGGCTTTAAAATGTCTACGTAAAGAAACATCCATTTAAATGTTCTTAGGGACACCATTTTAATCTCCTGAACTAACAGATATAAGAATTTAGAGAAAACCGTAAAGTTTATACCTTAGAAGGGTTATACTCATTACAGTAAATAACCTCACATCTGTACTGCATTGTCAACAACAGTTTTTTTTTAACTCACATTTCCCAGTGATCGCTCAAGTATGGAGGTAAGAAGTAAAACAGCCTCAACAGTCCCAGTTGAAGAATAACTACTAAACTGTTCATAACACTCTTCGATTTCTTTTTCTTTTCTGGTCCACTGTGACTGTTTCCATAACTGTGCTTTTTGTTGAAGTGTACAATTTATAATACAGGTATGGGCTTCAATGAACACAGGCCACAGACTACGAACTACTGCGCTAAACCATTCACTTGGCTGATTGTAAATATTAAAACAATCTGGAAAACAAGAACTTTCATCTCACTTCCACAATCTAAATTTCAGTCTACATTTCAGAAAATCCATATGATAGGAACAGCACCATGTATGTTGTTTAAACATTATTTATTTTACACACAGCTGAAATAAAAATTCATACATACTGTAGTTCAAAATATGTAAATATGCCAATACTAGTTTTAGATTAATAAAGTAGAACTGTTACATAATTACACCCTCTATAAAAATTATACTTCCATATAACCAAGCAAATGCTTCTCATGTCACAACTCAGGTAATCAGGTGGCAGCTCTTTACTGTGTTAGCTTGGGATCAATCCCAGGCTATTCATATAGAATTATTGGCAAATGAACTTGTAAAAAGCACATTATTCTCTCACATTTCCTACTGGTCACAATTTCACCAATACTTCATACTCCTCTATGTGATACACAACAGCCCAGCCCACTACCACAACCTCATTCCTTAGTTCGATATACCTTTGTCTCAGCTTTAAATAAAGAACATTTGGGAACCCAGAAAGACACTTCTAATATGCTATAACCTTATTTCATAAAACACTCATTACAAATAAGATCAACATAATTTTGGAACCAGCAAATTAACCCTTTAGTGTTCAAATCTAACATATAAAAGGGTTTGGCCAGGGCATTAGAACTATATTGCCATTAGTAATCAAATCTAACATATAAAAGGGTTTGGCCAGGGCATTAGAACTATATCGCCATAATCTATCACCCTCTATGCTACATGAATATTTGTCTACCCCCATCCTGTTTTTCCAAACCTTCACTTTCTACCAGTTGTTTCTTTTCTGGAGCACTCAATGCATTTTCTGTTTAACAATAAGAATTGTATGGACTCACCACATGTAACCCTACTCTATCTACCCTAATAATGATATAAGAAGTGTAGGTCACAAAGCACCCTCTTATACATGTAATGAATCCATCTCTGTTACAACCAAATAATTTCCTTGGCACTTTACTTTTAGGAATTTTAAACTGGAAGTTATTTATTAACTTAAAAATTGTTGTTGGAAAGTGTGAATGGAAGATACCACAGAGGAAACCTGTGTGCAAAAAGAGGGCTGATATTAGGGTGGATACCAAGTAAGTAGGGTGTGAAGATGAAGATGGATTCATCTTGCTGAGGATAGCATTCAGTGGCAGGTGCCTGTGAACACACCAATGAATATTTCACAAAAGGTGGGAAATACATGCTTCACACATCACATGAAATAAACATATTCAGAGAAACTGTACTCTTTTGATTTAGTTTTACACATACACAAATAAATAAATATATTACTTGTAAAATAAAGCATCCTTATTAAAACATCACAATAATTTAGTTTAGTTTATTAGTCCAAAATATCATACATATGATAGTGGACTTGTCAATTTCTAGCAATATACAAGAAGTGAGATAAGTCCAATAGCAACGAACATAGTATTCTACAAATGATTTCAGAGCTGATTATATTTAGTGTAATAAAGCTTAAATTAGGTACAGATCTAATGAAGTTACATAGTTACAAAACTACAAATTCTTCCACTGAGTAAAAGGAATGCAGAAGAAGAAGTGATTTCAATTCCTTCTTATAGGTCTTACAACTATCTATTTCTTTTATGTACCCATGAAGTTTGTTATATAATTTAGTCCCCATATTTATTACACTTCTCTTATATACATATAAATCAGTATTGTATGATTGGATGTGGATATCCATCTTTCTTCGTGTATTATGAGCATGGATATTTGAATTTAGATCTACACACTTACCTGGCAAATTCCCAAGTAATATACCTATTTCATTCCAATTAAGTGTATTATTTGAAGTAAGATACAAGTTGGAGATATCTGATACTGAATTACTCCAGATTTCATCTCCAATTTCAACCAATAAATGTTTTACATATGGTGACAAGAAAGTATTATGTATGGATCCAATCTTATGTTCAGCCATTATTGGAGTATTTTCAAACTGAAATTATAGAGATGAATACATTTTAAAGGAATCTGAATTAGACTGATTATGACAAGTATGACCATGTACCTAATTCTTGTACCAAGGTTTTGGAGTGCCTACAGTTGCTAATTTTCGGGAATAACTAGAATGCTTGAGATCATGGTTTCTCAAATTGTGGTACATGTACCACTACTGGTACACCAACCACTGTGTACTGGTATGTTGTAGATAACCATGTAAAAAACAAATAAAACCTAAGTCAGATATGGGGTATTTGCCAATATGCAGCATTATTTGCAGCATTCTATAACTCAAAACTACTGTCAGTCATTCTTACAATTTCAGCTTTTTTATTTAAATAAAAAATTATTTGTAGGAACATAAAAGTGGTTAAATTTCATTTAGTGGCATGCCAACATAGAAGTCTAAGAACCCCTGCTATAGAATATGCAGATACTGAACCACAAAATCCATAAGAGCTGCATATTTGTCAAATATACCTTAGACGTCATCTGTTGCTGAAATTATACTAATTCCAATGCAAGTGTAGAGGTAGACAAATGCACAGTAACAGATAAGTGCAATTGTGTGTCTGGTCAAAACACACAACTGTAAAAAATTCAAGTGCAAAATGTGCATATCAGCACCAAAAACATTCTGAGTGTGGATAAAATGCAAGGACAACACAGATAACTGTCAATCTAGTCCATTTTACAAAGTTATAAATTAGACTTTATTACATATGCATTACAGGCTGAACACTACTTAAATAAGAAGTTAGGATGTGAGACTTAATGTTCTGACAATGGTGTTTCAGAGGATTATTCTAGTCTTCTGGGATGTGACAATGTGTTGATGGTTGAGTGGCTAACAATGTTTTGATGGCACTAATCACTAACCTGGAAACACAATGTCACATCCCAGAAGACATGAATCCAAGTATGAAGGAGCAAACTGAAAGCAAAAAAATGAACTTTTAATTGAAGTTCACCTTTCCAGAAGCATGTCTCTGGGATTCATACACAACAAGGTTCTATAAATGGAAAAAGGCACTGTCGGTGAAAAGCTGAAGCTAGAATATAAAATAAGCAAGACAGACTTCATTTCTATTACTCTCAGTAACCACCCACTACCCAGCTAAAATAACAGAAAATGAGTTTTAAGTGTTTATTTGAAAACCTCTATAACATTTAAAACTATGAAGTGTTACTGAAAAGTCTGTGAGTCTCAAAGCAATTAACTATTTTAAGGAAATGACTGTGGTGTGCTTTTCAATGACTTCGTTGTATGTGAATGTCAGATACCATTTTGTGAAATTGTGTGCTCCTTATGGCTTCTTTAAATTACAGTAATGTGACAGACACAACAGACAAACTTGCATCATATTTAATTTCATTCCAATTTACATTATCACATATTTATTGCCTGTGCATGTCTCACGTGTGCAACTAATATGGCCTGTCTGCAGATGAACAACACATGCCATTCTCTTACCGAATGAGTAAGATGCGATGAATTACCACGGCAGCTCTTTCCCATCGTACTGAATAAACTTTCCACTGTGTTGCTCACTCAGAGAAAAAACTGTTTTGATGATGTTGCTGACACTTTCTTCCACAGTCATAGGTGCATTTTGTCCACCCATTTCAGTTTTCACCCATCCTGGATGCATACTGGTTACTATGATTCCATCGGGCTTGAGATCAACACTCATAGAACGTGTGACAGCATTCAGTGCTGCCTGTAATAAATTTTGAATAATTACACACAAATGGAAAATGAAGGTAGGGTTGGGAGTGGGGATAGAACGGCTAAGAAAGAAAGAAACAAAGAAAGAATGACAGAAAGAAAGGAAATAAAGAAAGAAAAGAAACAAAAGGAAGAAGGAGAGGAAGAAAAGAAAGAAAGAAACATTTACTAAAGTTATATCCACATACATACACACATACATATATACATACATAACTGGTCATGGCAACATCAAATCTTATATATACAAGTACAAAATAATAGATAATCCAATGTGCCCTTGCAAAAAAGGTGATCAAACAGTGGACCACATTCTATTTGATTGCACACTCCTAGTGCAAGAAAGAGATAAACTAAAAGCAGTGGTGACAACGACAGAAAACTAGCCAGTGAGTTATAACAAACTAAGTATAAAATACTACAAAAACTTCAAAGAATACATAGACAAAATAATATGGAACAAAGAATGGAGTACAAATAGACAGTTAAGGTCCCAAACTGTACATACAATAGATAGAAAATAATATGTAAAAGTTACCATCAATGCATGTAGTATTACTCCATAGTAATAGAGCATGCAGGCTAATAAATGTTTATAAAAGCACACAAACACACATATTCATTCACATATCCATCATCTGCACAAGCTGGACTGAATGTTGAAATTCATCATATGTGACAGAATCAGAAAATAACTCCACATATATTTTGTTATTTTTATGTACACACCATGCATTTTTATTGTTTATTATTTTGTTATTATTGGTACTGGTTAATGAGTATACTGAAGAAACATTCATTTTTCTGTTTCCTTCAGGCCTCTAAAAGTTAGGAGCTTCTCCCATTGTCAAATAACCCACATGTATACACACACACACACACAAAATGGTTCTATCAATTGCTTATGATAGAAAATGGACTTTCTCACGTGTGGTAAATCTAATCTCCTAGCTGGTGGAGAGATAATGTGCAACTGCCCACAATAAAAAATAACTACTGGTATACATGTCTCTGCAACCACAGGATAAATAATGTTCCTTGTAAAGTACTGCTGTAAAATTCATTGTATGAAGCTACTAAACAAACATGGGCAAATGAATTCTACTCAGTCCCTAGCAGATTTCAGTTTAGTTATGGAGCTCTGTTCTTAGATATAACAAAATTATGACTCTTAGAGGTATACACATACAGACCATTATCTGTTATCGTACCTTACTAGCTCGGTATGGATACAAACCCCCTTGTGAATTTTCTGCTATTGAACCTAGAACAGAACTGAAGTTGATGACAGCAGCTCTTGAAGCACTGAGTGGCTCTGATGATTTATTCTGTGCAGCTCTTTTCAAGAGAGGAATGAAAGCCTGAAAAGCAGATTATAATATTATTAGAATGAATAAAACTTCTGCACATAGCAGAACCAATGTACACTTAGTAAATAATACATCTGTAAAGAAATGTACTTTAGCATAATTTTCTTCTCTGTTAATTATATCTTTATGTAACACCTAGTAAACCTACCACTTTCATGTTACTGTACTTGAATAAATGCTGAGCCACACAAACCAGCCAATGATGTCTGACAGGCAGGATGAAGCTCAAATGGTTCATGTTCCTTTCTGGTATGACTTAGTTTACAAATCTTCACATCACCCTAGAAATTACTACAGGGCACAATAATGCTAATTTAAATTTGGAAATTTAATTTCATTCTTGAAGATTCATGTGTTTTGGGGTGTGATGCTTTGATGGTGGACAAACAGCTGAAATGTTGGAACAACTTGTCTAATGACAGTGTTAAGACTCAACTCTTCAGCAACATTACTGTCAGATCCCCAAATCTCACATATTTCCATTGTTCTTCAGCCTATACCCTATATTGTCACCATAAGATTTGAAAGTATACTTATATCACATCAATTGAATTTCATGACTGATTATGAGCATCCTGTGTTACAAAAAACTGAAACAAATTTATGCATAAAAGGTAAAGCAATCCCATTACAGGCCTGGACAGGCCCTGAGGGTTCCAGAGGTTGAGGCTCCCAGATTTCATGACAATCGGCACATGAAGGTGGTAAGGTTACCAGCCCTATGTACTGGCTGCCTCTACCCCCCCAGGAAATATTCCTGGTACTCATTTCTGTTACAGGCTGAGTCAACCCCAGGGCTATAGTGAGGCCGGAAGAATTATGTCAATGAAAAATTCCAATGACACCATCAGGAATCGAACCTGTGACCTACTGGCTTGTAGTTCAGTGCCTCAACTGAATCACCGCGTGCCCCCAAATTTATGCATAACTTTACCAAAATTCACATAGTTAAACTGGAGGAATATTAATGTAATGATACTTCACACAGGGGACTGCATTTTTACCTGATGTATTTGTGTAGAAGTTCCTCAAGGTACAGAGGTAATGACTTTTTCACACTTTAAATACAGTAGTTTTGTATTTATTCATACATCAACCGGTGCCCAACAAAAAATGTTATGGCACATTACTGTCCTAATGCACTCTCATATTTCATTAGAAAGTGAACAACAAGTAGTCAGTCATCTTCAGCCACACAGAATGTCCACAGGCCAGCAGTATGAGAGGATTCAGAAGTTTCTGGATATGACGGTGTATAGAAAAATTCTGAATCCCTGTGTCATGGGTTACATTTTGGCCATCTAGTTTTCTGTCACTTTTCCTGCAAAGTGAGCTCTTGATTCCAAATGAATACATGCAATGTAGTCAGTTTGACACATACAGAAAGTAGTTAGCATTTTTATGCAAAAAATATCTAATAATTGAAATAATATATCCTCGGCTACATTAAGACATACTACTCTGTCTAGGAAGGGTACTTAAATGGATGAAGATACTAATAATAAATAATGTTTCTGGAATGAGTCCAGTCACACATCATGGGGTAGCTCATTTGCTTCATGTGAAATACTCTGGAATGTGGCCTCATTATTCATGCACAAAGGATTAACAACATTCCTGTTTACTGTCCTACAATGAATTGCAGTTACAGTCATTATTTTTTTCTGATATCTCATAACCTCCCAGACAGGCACTGAAACTCCAAACACCAATGGATCTTAAAAATTTGAACATTTAGTCACAAAGATTACAGAAGTATTGATAACACAGTCATTGAAGAATAGGTATGGACTGCAAAGCAGATGTTCAGAAATTTTTCTATTCACCAAAATAATGCTCTTTATAAACACTCTACACCTACCAGTAGAAGAGGTTAGCGTAAGTGAAGTCATCAAAATATATACTACACCTTTGTTAACATTAATGGAGCAACAGTATTTGTCATAAAGCCACTGGTCATTTGCTCAACTTTCACCAAATTTATCCTCGTATATTTAGAAGAAATACCAGCATTGTTCAGGAGTAAGTTTAATCCTTCATCTTGCACAATTGATTCTACATTCTTAACCACTGTGTCATAGCTTCCAAAGTCAGTTACATCTAAAAAAGAAATTAAGGAATAAATATTATACACTGCACTGTTCTTGAGTTGACAGAAAACAGTAACAACATATACACCATATTTTCTGGGCTACAAGATGCACTTGTCATGGAAAAAACTGTAAAAAATTCCACTGCTTCTTATAATCCAAAGTTGTATCAATATGACCTGCAACGATTCTCAACAGCATCAGATAATTTGAAGTGGAAGGAAATGGACACTGAATGTTTGCTGTATTATTCAAATCAGATCTACAACAGCCTTAGTTAATAGCTCTATAAAAACCAATAAGTATAAATGATGAACACAATATACATATTTTTTTTAAACCAACAACCACATGTTTTGGCTTTAAAAAGAAGCCACTGTCAGTCTGTCCAAGGAAACATGTAAAGGTGTAATATAGAATGTGCATATAAAATGTTCAAGACTGAAGCCTCAAAGTGTTATACCTGAAATTCATGAAACATCATTAGCACCACGTTATCTTAAAACATTTATAGCAATCATAACAGATATCACAGCACTGTATCTGGATGAATGCCCTATATTCAAGTGCCAAGCAGTATTCTTGAACTGATGAGGGGAATAAAAGGTTGTCTTGAAACATCACTAATGAACCACCAACATATACTGCATAACATCTCAGAAGAACAAAGGCTTCAGTACAAACCCTACATGCATAAAACTATTGTGGCTCACATAGGGGAGTGGGATTCTGGCAACTGAGTAAACCCTACATAATATTCTTTGCTGGTATTAATTGCAGCTAGATACAAATAGCTCAATTATTCAATTTGTTAGAAATGCACATGACCAACATGCATAAGCATAAAAAATGCACAATAATTACATACAGCACCCGCACTCCAGTTAGTAGCAGCCAGGTTTTTGTCATGCCATACTTACCCAGCTGTAAAATATGGACATTTTTGTGTTTCTCTGCAATTTCTTGAAGGTCCTGAAATATTTACTGTATCAGTAAAAAGGCAGAACTGTTGTTAACTGCATGTATTTAGGAAATATTTAAGATATAATTAGGCCAGCATATGACCTATAGCCTATGTAGATATGTAGCAGCAGAACCATGAGAACCACAAGCCATACCACCAACTTCAATGTTGGTTAAAATAAATAAAACTATATTTCAGGAGCTCCACACATTTTTTGAAAACATGATAGTAAGATTATTGCATAAAGACAAAGAAAGTGTATACCTCATATATTTCAAATAACACATATTATAACACATATTATTCAACTACTTTGTGTGCTGTATGATGCCAAGCGCACAAAGATCTAAAAAGTATATTCAACCTACACATATGGAACAATATTATATTAAAAGTAAGATATACAATAATTTTGATATGGTTTACTCTGTTCAATACAATATTATGTCTAAATACACTACTCTACTAAGACATTTCAGGCAAGTTAAGGGAAATTAATTTATAACCTACCTTAGTATTGAAATTTACTGAACAAATTATTTTTTACTACATACAAGATGCACAAAGCAGATTAAAAATGTATAACTCTTTTTATGTACTGCTGAGTTTTAAAATAACATTCATACACCATACTCCCTGCATGCAATGAGATTGTGGATGAATGGATTTTATTAACCTCTTAAGAGATTTAACTGGTATTTCTGGACTCTGTGTGTGGGTACCATGGGTACAATGATCTTTACATTTACTTTCTGTCTGTGAACAGGCTGCCAGACTTTAAGTCTCAAAATATTAGATACATGATAGAAATGTGGGTAAGGTTGTCTGATTGAAGCCTGGTGACAGGAACTTGAAGTTCAATACCCTCCTTTTCAATGCCCATTACTGAATAGTTTATGCTCCTCAGTAACCTAATAAAATTTCTCATCTACACACCCAACCTCCAGATCTAGTGCATTATTATTCTTCCATCGCATGCTTAATCTTCCAAATGGTTACTTTCTAAAATCCATGCCGTCTATAGCTATGGCTGTACTTTACAATGTGGGCCTGACATCCTTCATAAAAACGAAATGAATGGGACATGGTAATTAAATAAGTGGCACCAAGAAATACGAGCCGCCCAACAACGCTATAAAAAGATGTTTATGACTTATCAATTCAATTTTCATACTCAGCAAACGCAGCATGTCCTTGCAAAGAGTCTATTATGGTTAGTCTACAACTAGCTTATGACATTTTACTCGTTTCGCCTAGTTTTCTGATTTGCGCAGACTCGTTAATGTCTCCTCAAAGCGAAACCCAAATTTTGAATTCATCGACCCGCCAAAGGAAATGTCCTCAGGATGCCAGCAACAACAGCCAGTACACAATTTCTATCAATTTATCGACGATATCTTATCACACACCAACTTGAATCGGGCACATCCATAATTACGAGTTGTGCAATAGTTGTGCAAACGTTTGTTTGTGCTTAACTGCAAGACGTGAACCAAGGGAACTCGGAGAATTCACGTCATTGTGACTGTACGTTTGTTAGACTCTGCACTTCACGTCCCTTTCATTTGCATACATTCACCGTATAATGCCTCCCGTGCTTCCTAGTAAGTAACAACGTTAGGTGGATGAAACATACCTCAGCTTTAGAAGGATTTCGACATGTTGCAAATAGATACGGTGGAGAATTTGGTTGCTGTGTTAAATATTTGATAAGCCCAAATCCAATGCCGCGATTGCAACCAGTTATTAGAACTGATTTCATTCCCAACCGATGTATTTGTTACTGACGACGTGTCTAGTTAGAGGTCGAAGTCACATTCATATATGATCTTTGCATTCAGCCGAAGACTGAAGTTAAATGTGACATTTCAAGTTAGTGATTAGGGTAAAAGTGAACGCTGTCCGGTTTATAGTATGGCGGTTGTGAGGTGGTGTTACAGTGCCTTAGCGGCTCGGACACGTATTTTTCCATTAAGTTCATGTTCCAGTAGAAACTGTTTTCACTTGTACAGTGATGTGTGCGGCAGTCCTGCAAAATATTTTTCATCCCGTAGATATTTGTTTACGCCTAATGTATTGAATTGGGTTTTTGTGAAGTGTGGCACCGTTCATTCTGATGTAATTATTTTACTTTGTCAATAGGTACTGGTCATTACGACCTTGTTGTCGTTGGTGGTGGTTCCGGAGGCTTAGCGTGTGCCAAAGAGGCTGTTCAGTTGGGAGCGAAAGTGGCGGTCCTTGATTATGTAACACCATCCCCAAGTGGCTCAGTTTGGGGGTTAGGTGGAACATGTGTGAACGTGGGATGTATTCCTAAGAAGCTTATGCATCAGGCATCTCTTTTGGGAGAGGCAGTTATTGTAAGGACAACGAATTTATTTTGCTGAGATTATTGTGTCATTGTTTCCAGATACTGTAACAGGGGAAATAAGTACAGGTTTGGGATTGGTCACTGCTGAGCGCAGTTTGGTAGGTGAAAGAAGAATTGTCCCCATGATGATTTCTGTGTGTATAATGTAATTGTGATTTTCCTTCTTCTGCTCACAGTTTTTAAAGATGAATTTGTATTGAGTTTATTTAGTGATGAAAACCATATTCAAAAGAGAATTTCAGGCAACAAACAATTAGGCAGTATAGCAGTCCTCATCTGTTAAAAACTGGAGAAGAGTAGTAAATAAGCACAAAGCCCACTGAGGTATGTGTTATAAAAAATAACGTTTTTAAAAGTGAATGAATTCCAAATTGCATATGATTCTGCTGCTGTTCATTGTCATACTGATGGAAGTAAAAGTAAAGTTGTTGCTGTGCTGAACTAAACACTCTATTCTGAAAATATGTCAGGGAGTGGAGTTATAGTTCCATGCATTTATCTCAGCAATAGTTGGTGGCAGTCCAGTAATTTGGATACTTTCTCTCACCATCATCATGGAATGATATGCTGGGTAATTACTGTTCATACACAGTGTTACTGAAGAATAATTCCCTGTTTCCTGCATTTAGGTTTTTTTAACTAGTGGAATTTGAAACAAAACAATACTGTTTTTAATATCTGGAGGAACTCCATGACATTCTGCTGAAGTCATGATTGGAGTAATGTTTATAGCCTTGCAGACATCCAAGCAGTACCCTGGACATGGTAGAGGGAAAAATTACCATCTCCCACCCACCAGAATATACCCTGACTGTTCAGACTATAGCCAGGTGCTGTACTGCCTCAGCTTTATTTCTAAGCTTTTAGTGTGTAAACTGATGTATGTTTCATGTTACCAGCTTCAAAAACAGAACAGCTCCATTGGTTGAGTGCCACAGAGACTGTTAGTACGTTTCCAACTTTATTCCCAACATCATTCCTATCTGATAAAAATCAGTGTTCTTGAAGAATTTAAAAACTACTCTTTTTGGTGTAGGAAGTTTAAGAAATTTTTTCTGTGTGCATACTGCTGGAAGAGATATAAAGACTAAAGAGCAATGATTTAATACTCAGTATGTGATTGGACCTAGGAGGGACGAGGTAACGGGGGAATGGAGGAGACTGCATAACGAGGAGCTAAGTGATCTGTACTCCTCACCCAATATTGTGCGGGTGATAAAATCGAGAAGAATGAGATGGGCA
>Ga0123354_10006738_pt1 | contig 17127 bp, 17 predicted proteins | sample TergutLab28metaG_2_FD_97872 | JGI IMG/M metagenome (GOLD analysis project Ga0123354, IMG submission 97872) | Labiotermes labralis P4 segment gut microbial communities from Petit-Saut dam, French Guiana - Lab288 P4 | ecosystem: Host-associated > Arthropoda: Insects > Digestive system > Gut ...
GAAATTAAGAGCAGATTGAGGTCAGGAAATGCTTGCTATCATTCGGTGCAGAACCTTTTGTCTTCCAGGTTGCTAACCAAAAATTTAAAGATCAAGATATATAGAACTATAATTTTGCCTGTTAAATTTGTATCGGTGTTAAACTTGGTCGCTGACATCGCGGGAGGAAAGAAAGTTGAGGGTATTTGAGAACAAGGTGTTGAGGTGAATATCTGGACCTAGGAGGGATGAGGTAATGGGGGAATGGATGAGATTGCATAACAAGGAGCTAAATGATTTGTACTCCTCACCCAATATTATGCGGGTGATAAAATCAAGAAGAATGAGATGGGCTGGGCATGTGGCGCATATGGGTTAGGAGAGGGGGGTGTATAGGGTCTTGGTGGGGAAACTGGAGGGAAGGAGACAACTGGGGAGACCTAGGCATAGATGGGTGGATAATATTAGGGTGGATGTCCAGGAGGTGGGATGTGGGTATATGGACTGGATGGGGCTGGCGGACGCTTGTGAGTGCGGTAATGAACCTTCAGGTTCCGTGAAATGTGGGGAATTTGTTGACTAGCTGCAAACCAGTTAGCTGGTCAAGAAGGACTCTGCACCATGGAGTAAGTAAGTAAGTAAGTAAAGTTATGTTTACTAATAAAAAGCAACTACTATGTTCAAATAACATTAGTTTGGAAATGAAAAAGAAACTTATAAAAAGTTGTATTTGGAGTGTTGCTATTTATGGATCAGAAACATGGACCCTAGGAAAAAATGAAGAGAGGATTATAATTGCATTTGAAACATGGTATTGGAGAAGAATGTTAAAAATAAAATGAACTGATAGAATAATGATGATGAAGTATTTCAAAGAGCGAAAGAAGGACGATTACGTTTAAAAATTTAAAAAAACAGACACCACTCATGGATAGGGCATACAATTAGGCATAATGAGTTTGCAGTATACATCCTTCAAGGAGCAATATTTGGAAAAAAGGCTGTGGGAAGACCTTGACTACAATACTTAAAGCAAGTTGCCAGAAACCCAGGAGCTGACAGTTATACAGCAATAACAAGAATGGCTTCCAGCAAATCCAGATGGAAAGTCGCCAACCAATCAAAAGATTGAGGGATAAGAAGAAGAAGATCTTTCTCTTGCAGACTCTGTCCCCTTCCCCCACCCCCTCCCCCCATGGGGCAAAAGTGCATTCAGAAATGTGTCAGTCAGCTCTGTGCCATCCTTTACAATAACCAACAGTTCAGAAATTAAATCCCTTCAAAGATAACTTTATTTTACCATTTCTCAGCTGAAGACTCCTCCAAAACCGACACAGTTGTTGTGCCTTGTTACTTTCCACAGTTCTGCATTTACTTCAGTTTGGGAACCTCACATATGTATTTTGCATCAGAGATACCAATGCCTCAACACTGGATAGAGTGTTGCAAAATCTGGATCAGTATCTTCACTTCTTCTTATAAATGGTGTGATATAAAAATTAAACAATGATAAAATAAACTTACTCTCTTCTTGGTGAAGCAGCAGTTGAGCGCTGATTATCATCAGACCGACCTTCTGTACTCTCACGTCTTTCATACAGCTTATACAAATCCATTGTATCCATCGAGTTTTCTGAGGATTTCATAGCTTCGATTTCCTTCCTCTTGTCATCCTTCATAACATCTGGCCTGCAATGTACCGTAATTTAAAACACTTAAACCATACTTGTGAATATTTATTTCTGTTTTAAGTCAATCTTCCAATCCATACAACATAATTCCCATATTTACTCATCTAAGAAATGATTACTCACTAAACAACAAGTATGCACAATGTGACTTCATGAACTAATTTCATACAGTTAAACTGGATAGGCATGTGCAAGATAATGTATACCTGAATATACGTTATGCATTATATTTGTTGCATCATTTTCCTTTACAGTGATTATAAAGCCAACAGCCCTTATTTAATTTAATCAACCATTCTCTTCACCATTCCTATCATCTGTCTTTCCTTCCATATTGTCATGTTTCACATTTTCCAATCTGTGCATTACAGTTCAATCATCACAATTTAAACCAAAACACAACTGTACTAGATCCATAACAATATTATAAAAGCATACTAACTCCTACATGTTTCAGGCCTTATTGACCCATCACCAGGGAGAACAACATTTGTACAAAATGAATGCTTGATATATTGGTCTCTTGCATGTAGAAGAACTGTTGGAAGTTCATCGGTGTAGAATATACAGAGGAATGAATTGTGCACAGTAAGCTGGAGCAGAATGTAGTTATGTTGGAGGTGTTTACTGTGAACCCTCCAAAATAACAACAGGCTGTTCCAACTTACTGTGTACAATCCTGTCCACTACACATATTCTACACCAAAAAACTTCCAGTAGTTCTTCTACATGCAAGTGACCAATATATCAAGCAATAATGCAATTATTGTACTCTCTGATGATGGGCCAATAAGGCTTTTATAATACTGCTATGTATTTGATATAACTGTGTGCATTTGTTGGTTTAAATTGTGGTGATGTCACAGTCATTATCTCCATGACCATAGTCACTGTCATCACTAACCCTGCCAATATTCCCTACTTCTGCCTCATCTTCATTCAATGTGCTGCTCTTCTTACTTCCTTTCAACCGGCATTTTTAACATCCATGGAAGTTTTGGTGTTTTGAGTTTAGTGACATAACATAAAACTAGCATTTCACTCTCTCAGCATGTACAAACTGAATGAAAGATAGTGTAAATTAATAAAAGAAATAATAATTTAAACCAGTTATTTCTGCACAGAGGTGGCATTCTTGAAGCTTCCGTTTCTATGTTCAGATGTGTGCAATGCAAAGATGTAAACTCTACTGTTTCCCTCTGCTTTTGGCTCCCTGACCTGGAAATATATTTCAGTCCCTACTGCCTCCCACACAGACAGCATGCTATCATACAAAACATAACACAGTACATGCTAAAAACAATAAGCCTGTTAACAGCTTAAAAACATTTTAAAACATACATGTATATTTTACACTCAAATTCGAAGCAATTCTTCATTTTGTACCTTGAAAACTAGAGGGAAGGAGGAGAAGGAACCTTGTTTTATACTCACATATACGCAGTTCCACAAATGCAAAACATACATATTTGAATGATGATAAGGATAATGGTGATGAAGACAATAATTAAGATGCCAACATAACAGCGTTGGCTAATTTATGTAAACTGACTCCTTCTAGTATTAGTTTGACACCTAGACTATCTGGATTATGTATCAGTACCAGGTCAGGGCTCATGGTAGGATACCAGCCAACACAGTTAGTGGTGGAGTCCAAAAATCACTGAGTTTGGCCTCCATTTCCATTGGACATCTTTCTAGTCTGAGTCAATTAGTTATTGGTTGCCATTCTGGAGGTCATCTCCCAAATGAAGTTACTGGGATGCAACAGTATTTCTATTGCCTCCTTCACCAAGCACTCTCCATGGCATGTTGCTTTGTCCAGTCTGTACACACATACAGACTGGGCTAGGTGAGGCCCCATAACATAGACAAAAAGTAGTCTCTAGAATTGATGCCTGTACAGGCAAAACATCTGCACTTTTATAATCTTATGAAAATAAGACAACTTAAGTATTGAATGAAAAGCATGCACTAATATTTTGAATGACACTCTACATTTTTCATGGACCTATCTGCTGGCTTCACAGTATTTAGCACACATATAAACTGGAAGCTCAGCACTTACAATAATGATGGAGGCACAAGTCTCCTTAGTGCTTCCTGCAAGTTACCATCTTCTTTTTCTGTCTCTCTCTTTATTGTAGAACGCACTCTAGCTGAACGGCGCTTTCCACCCCACATCCACTGTTCAAGAAAGGACAATGAGCTCCGACGTCGCTTCCGTGATTTAGCATCTTCACCTTCAGGAATTCCTGTGAAAATATTGTTGACAGAATATTTCCTATCCTTTAATAACATTATTCAACCAAAAAAAACAGACAAGTGTAAAATAACTGTCAACAAAAAAGCATGTACTTTTCATAAAATCATATCGCTTTGCTAGAAGTGTCATAACATAAAGTTCAGCCATAAGCCAATAATGTTAAACTCTGTTTTTCTAAGAGTGTTAACCCTTTCATTGTGAGCAAAGGCAAGTAGCTTTACAGATGACTGTACCATCATACACTACCAGATACACTACATCAGCTCATTTGACAAAGTGCAAGACATTCAAAACACTTCAAAGATTGACAAAGACATCATATAAGCATCCCTAATACCTCTTGCATCAGCTGCTCCTTCTTCTTCCACTGGTGCAAGGGAGGGAGCTTCTTCATTCCCTCCTATTTTCATATCTTCATTTGCTGCTTGCTCAACATCCACTGCCTCATCTGTTGACTTTACATCTTTCTCCATCTGATTCACTATTCCTGCTGTGACTTCCAGATCAACAGGACAGCAGAAATGCTAAAAGTATTAGTCATTTCACAAATTGTTTCCCTACACAGAAATTGTGATCATAATACATAAAGCAGTCCTCCGTTGTGTGTTTCTTTCTTGGTAATATACCCACCTTTCCTTGATATGCATGAACTCACAAACATTTCTCCCAAAAAGAATACTCTAAAACATATATATAATTCACAGTTCACAACTTGCTTTGATGCAACATCCTCCTCTTTTACTATAAGGCCAAAGTATCTTTAGAATATGAGCAAACTTACAATCAACAAGACAGGTAATGAAAGTATAATGTAGCAAAAAGGTGAGTTCATCCAACCACTGTTGCAATGGAAATGCAAAAACTATTCTTGGGTGTGTGTTTCTAGCCTTAGGTATTCAGCATGCAATGTACATGCAACATATTATTATGTGGCCTGCCTGGATCTACAAAATTTTTCCACATTATGTTATTAACGGTATGATTCTCAAACGTTATTGAACTTTCATTTTCTCTACAACTTCTGTTCAAAAAATTTCTCATTCTGAGAAGAACCATCACTCCCATTATGGGAACTATGTATATTGGTACACTTATGCCCTCTGCCTCATTCACTCTCAAGATGACAACTGCAGTGTATACTTCAACAAAGGACATGGCCAAACCCCATGCGGCCAAGTAACACATTATATTAAAATTGTGTAAGCTGCCTGCAACAGCCTTAATTTTTAGACTCACATGCAAGCCATGACAGCAGTGTAAATATGTATAAGAAATGTGCACCACCCCCCTCCCCCCCTTCCCAAAAAAAAAACCAGACAGAAACATCTCTTCCTATTTATAGTAAAGCACCTGTCACATCTTTTAATGCAACACAGATATGGGCTGCATAAGCCCACCAACATCATTACAAAACACAGCTTTGAGTAAATCAGATGTTACATAGAACAGCAACTTACTCTGATATTTTCATTAGTTTCAATGTGCTGATGGAGTTGCACAAGACTTTCTCCCAGTGACAGCCATGTTTTGGCTGAAAGTGCCTGAACTAATGTAATCATTTGGATAGGTTTTGGAGTAAACACATCACTACAAAGCTTCCGTTTCTTTTCTCTCATTTCCAGGGCTTCTTGAATGAACTCTTTGCCAGTTTCACCATCACATTTTGTATCCAAACTGCCAAGGTCACTATCAACATGAAAGGAATAATTAATTAACATAATATAATTTGCAGACACAATATCAGTAAATTAAATTCTTTTTAAGTATTTCATTTCTGGATTAAATTTGCACTTCTGCATGTTATTAGCACAAGACTGCATATTTCCAGATCCTACAAAATCAAATTCTACTGTCACCACAGTTCAAAACTTTATCATTTGCATGCAATTAATTCCAGTTAGTACTTACTGTCCCTTGCAGTATAGATTGAAATCATCAATAATTGAAGGTTGTTCTGTGATGATTTTGTCCCTAAATGCTAGTCCTTTGGCAAAATCACAGTCTAACTCAAAAGCTCGAGCTATGTACAAAAGGCAGGAAACATAGTCATTTAGTACATATAAGATGGTCACCAGGTTGTCCAAACATGGCCAGTGTTGTGGACTGCACCGCAATCCCTGGTATAAAATAAAATAAAATAAAATAAAAAAAAGAAAGAAAGAAAGAAAGGGTCAATAAGTGATGCAAACATTTTAGACACTGTGTGTTTTCACTTCAACATTCATCTTTAATATTATTAATTTGTGGTCTTCAGTGTTTGAAATAGTGTCCATGTTACAATCATCTTCAACTCTTAGTGACATCAGGGATGAGATGTGTTTACTAATGGTAGGTAAAATTCTTTGGCATCTTCAGCAAGATTGCCATTGAAGACATGGTATAAAGAGCTTAGGCTTAATTTGCACTTATATTACATTAGGGAGAAACATTACCTCAAGAAAAGCATCACAGGCTAGTTCATAGTCAACAACTGAAACAGCAACAGTACCAACACGGTACCACAGTGTAACATCGCTTCCATCCAGTTCAGCAGCCTGGCACACAAAATAACAAAAGTTAAAAAAGTTTCAAAGAAACCATATGGATATGCATGAGGATCTTCTTCAAAATTACTCCTTAAAAACATCTACTTTCAAAATTGAGAACAGACATCACCCACATTCCCCACAAAAAAAAATGTAGGTGAGAATTTCTGCTGACATAGTGAGCAAAAAATGTAATTGTAAAATTGGAATATTTCAGAAAGAGGGAAACACTATAATCAAAGCTCATTAACACAATTACACAAGAAAACATAATTGAAATTTTGTTCTTCTATGATCATGTTTTTATTATTGAATTATCAGTGCTTTCCTTTCTTAAGAGTATGTTTTTTATCACACATTACACTGTGTCAAAACAAAACTATGACATGTTAGTTCATATTCTGTTATCTCAGAGTCAGGTCAAGCATGGCAAACCATTTGAGACCCCAAACTATTTGCCCTACTCCCCACTCACTTAAGATAAATTCCAACAGTGTCCTTATCCTTCAGCACAATAGGTGGCAAAATTTTATTAGATAACTACTAGCCTCTCAACACAGTGGCCTGGATTTTATCCCAGGCCAGTCCAAGTGGGATTTGTGGTGAACAATGTGGCAATGGGACAGGTTTTTCTCATAGTACTTTGAATTTCCCTTGTCAGTATCATTCCAACAGTACTCCACATTCATGTCATTCATCTAGCACCAGCAAAATAACAGTATTGTTGAATAAAATCAATAACCTTAATTCCAACATTACCAGCAGTCAGTAACACATAACATTCTACTCATTCCCAGTCACACTATGCACAACATTTCAAATTGCCACTCTTTCCTCATCTAGACAGAAATTTCAAGATCTCATAAGGCTAACAACAAACAGCTGCAACTAAGGTATTCAATCTGAGTTTTGGTACCAAATAAATTATTCCATTGCCACCACTTACATAAAATCTGATGGTTGAACATTGTTTTTATTCAACCACTGACATTTTAAACTACAAAACCAAAACTAAAGTTCTGGAATTTTGACAAACTTATTATGTACTGTTGCCTAAAAAAGTAAAATTTCTGTTCAGAGTAAATATAACAAGTAGCTACTGTTACCAACTAATCTGGCAAATTTATTATATTAACTTCATTTGTGTAATAAAAGTTACACATCGTTAGGAAGAATAAAAATCACTGTCTGTAGGTAAGTATGACATGAGTAAGTGTTATAAAAGCACATTACTTGAAGATAGTGTTGCAAAGCTTCTCCTAATTCTCCTTGCTTTTCCAATAAGGTACCCATATTCTTAAAGCAAGAATATTTCAGAACCAGTGCTGGGTGACCCAAGCCTTTTGTTCCATCTTGTTTTGTGATCTGCAAACATAAAAGCCTAATTTACAAATCTGTAATTAAGAGACATATATGGTATGACAATCCATCACACAAATACCTACCTCAACTAAAAAACTGTTTTCAAGCAATGCTTGGAACAGTGTTCTTGCACCTTCCAAATTCTTCTCTCTCAGCATTACTAATGCTTCATTGTACTGGGCAAAAGCAGTCTGTTCCTGTCAATCAAGAGAGATACTGGTGAATGTACTGTAAAAACAGGCTGGGATAGCATAGTTGGTGTAACAATATGCTAGGCGCTACATGGCCCAGAGACTGAATTCTAGTGGGGGTGAGATTTTCCACATCCATTCATACCAGCCCTGGGGCCCACCCAGCCTCCTGTACAATAGGTATTGGGTCTCTTTCCCAGGGGCAAAGTAGTCAGGATGTGGCATTGACCCCTACTTAGCGCGAAGGTTAAAGAAAGAGTACAACTATACCTTGACTCTCCCTCTGGGCTTTAATGGCTGGTTATAGGGTGAATTTTACCTTTCTTTTTTTCACTTTACTGTAAAAAGCAGAACACATTCTTTGTGATACAGCCATTTTCTTTGCCAATATCACAGTACACTGCTGCTATAACTTCAAAGTACAAATAATGCTCAAATCTCAAGAAATTAAAATTTTAAGTGTAATAATAGAAAAAAGGGACTGGGAGTACAGAGCTCAAATATCAGGAATGGTTTTCACTATTCAATGTGGAATGTTGGAACTAACAGAAAGGAAGTAACAGGAGGATGAATAAGACAGAACAATGATGATCTTTGTCATTTGTAGCATATATGCAAAATACCTACAAATTTTCATCACTAGACCATTTTAAAAATCTACCACAGCTGGTATAATCATTCCAAAATAGACTAAAAGGAACAGAGAGGATGCTGACTGGACTCATCTAGCTGAGGAAAGGACTTACTTGGTAACACTGTAAAAACTTTTGGTTTTCATAAAAGATATGTTTTTTCTGGATTACCAGTGTCTCTCTCAGTTTTTTGGGTTGAACTATGCTCAATGGTGTATGAAGTAGTGGACTGATCATGTACATAAAATGCTGCAATGTTGAAAGTTCTCTGAAAGCAAAATGACTATTACATTAACCGCACTGTGGACACTATGGAGCTTCTCCTGGATCCAAGTGTCTCATCTTTAACAGGAGATCCATTAATATCCCTTGTAATACAGAACTGTTCCTAGCAAGGCTATAATTTTTGTAAAAAGAGGAGCAATTATGACCAAGCATCTTACTATAATCATAATACACATACGTTGTTTTATGGCACAGATTTCACATTGCAAGTAATGGTAAGCATATGCAACCATGTTTGGAACACTGCTAACAAATGTAACACACACAATGTTTGTAAAGTTAAGTAAGCAAGGTGTCATGTAAGATCAGGCTGTGATGCTAGATACAGAGTAAGGAATTTCACACATGCACACGTGTGCACACACACACATACGTCCCTGCCCACAGGAATTTTCTTTATTTGAGATGGTGTCAGAAATATGAATTTCAAAGCCTATAATTATTACATGAACCCATTTTTTTTCTTGCATCACCAGTGCATATTACTAAAATGAAAACTGAAATCCTAACCTTCGTGGAAATATCTTTGTTGAAGTTCACTATTCATGCTGCTGTCTGTCTTACAACAGGTCAATCACCTCTTTCAGAGAGAGTTCTCCACACAATGCAATCTAGTGCTTCCTCTTTCAATTTCTAGTATCCTTTTGGTTCCTCAAGGTCATCAAGCAGCTTCTCACATCCTCTTCCTCCTTTTCCAGTCACTTCTATCCTCCCCTTTATCTTACCTTCAATAATGTGTTTTGGAAGTTTGTTTCTACACAAGATGTGACCAATTCAGTTAGCCTTACTTCTTTTTATTGTTTGTTGGCTATTCCTCTCCTCCTCGGCAATTCTTCAGTTCCCACATGATCGATCCAACTTATCTTCACCAACATTCTCCAGCACCACATTTCAGAACTTTCTAGTTATTTCTGACCTACTTTCCGAAGTGTCAGAGTTTCAACACCATACAAAGCTATGTTCCATATGTAACACTTTACTAGTTTCATCCTTAAATTAAGACCAATTTGCTGGTGAAAAGAGTCTTCTTCTTGTTGAAAGCTGCTTTTGCCTCGGCAATCCTGGATTTAATTTCCTGTGTACCTCGTGCATCATTTGTTATCATGCTGCCCAAACAGTTGAAATATTCCACATTCTCCAGCTGTTTTTGATCTTTCGTATTCTGTATTGGGGATGGATGCCCTGAGTTTCTCACCACCTTAGTTTTTTTTGCACATTCATTTCCATTCCACAGCATCTTCCATTTTCAATCAGTCTTTCAATCAAGCCATGCAACACTGCTTCTACCTTAGCCAGTAGCACAAGGTCATCTGCTTACTTCACAGTGCAAATTACTTGTCCTACTTTGAAGTCTCCAAAGCTTTCAAGAACTTTGTTGGTAAGGTATTCCCTTTACAAGCTGAACAGAATCAGTGGCAAACAACATCCTTGTCTAATTCCTCTTCCAGTCTTCACACTTCTTGTCTTCCCTTGGTCCAGTTTTGTTTAACACTTTGATCCATGTACAATTTGCCGATCAATATTCTTTCACGCCAATTAGTACCAGTTTCCTTTAGGATATGCATTAATTGGTCCCGTTTACGTGGTAAAATGTTTTCTGCCAGTCTATGAAGAATGCAAACAATTCCTCATCTATGTCCAAAGTTCGTTCTGATATTATTCTCTGTATGCCAATTGCATCCCTAGTACCTTTTCCTCTTCTAGATCCAAACTGTTCTTTCCCAAGTACATTCTCAATTTCCCTTTCAATCATTCCTCTAAGTATCCCCACTACAGTCTTTGCTGTATTTGTGATGAGGCTGATGGTGTGGTGGTCACTGCATTTTGTAGTTGCTGGTTCCTTCTCTAAGGCAACCACTGCAACTTCAGTGAAATCCTTGGGTCACTCTCCTATATGTTGTTGATCAGCTGTGTCACTGTTCTAAGACCACTTTCTCCCAGCAGTCTGAGTATATCCCCAGGTACATCATCATCTCCTGTAGCCTTCTTATCCCTCATCTCCTAGATAGCTGTTTCCACTTCACTTTGCAAAATATTTATAGCCTCTTGTCTGCATATACTTCCTCTTCAAGTTCAACTTCTAGGTCTTCTGGTTGATTAGGTCAATTGTACAGCTTTGTAATACAGTTCTCCCAAATTTTCAGTATTCATCTACTTGTCTCTTGTCTACGATTATATTACCTTGCAAGTCTTCAATGTGAATGTGTTGGATTCCATGGTTTTCTTTCTAGCCTAGTTCCTTTGTCTTCATGTACTTTAAATCGTAATGCCCTGTTCTTTGAAATTCTGTGATCTTGTCACATACGGTGGTCTCATGATATTCTTTCTTGGCCTTGTCTGTGGCTCTTTTCATTTTGTTTCTCAGTCTTCTGTACCTCCGCCTTCTTCCGTGTTGTTTACAGTCTTCTACTTCCTTTGTCCATCCATTCTATTGATCATATGCTGTGTAATCAACAGCTTTCTTGCTTTCCTGCCTACTCTCAGTATCTAGTACACACTTCTTGGTACTGTTCCACTGCACTTCCCCATTCCTACTTTCACATTCTATTCAACTGAGTTTCCTTTTAGAGTATTTTACAATTTGTTGTTGAGCATATAGCTTCTCCAGACCCCAACCTGGTTATCCTTTTTGGAGCTTTATAATTTTCTTCACTATAGTGCAGATCTTCACAACCTGCAAGTTGTGGTCAGTGGAAATATCTGCTCCAGGCATTGTTTGCACATCCTTCCTACTGTTTCAGAATTGATGCTTCACAAGTATGCGGTCCAAGAAGCTCACTATATCTCAGTAAAACAAAAACTTAAAGACTAGCCTTGATGTGACAAATATTCCTGCTGGAAGTGAGTTTCTGTCACTAAAATGAATCCTGGCACCTGAAGTTTATATTTCTAAAAGGAACCTTCTATGTCTAACTTCCACGAGAAGTTCATCAACACAGTGGAACCTCAAACCTTCAAATTTAAAAAGCCATAAGGGGGAATGAATTATTCATTCATTTCCCCTCAAAACAGTGAATCTAGTGACATGTGAACAAAAAAAAAAAGTCAGGAAAGAGGTCAAAATTCATTACTAAATTATGTAAATATACCAAGTTAAAAATAGCACTCAAAACCAACAACTCAATTGGAAAACTATCAGAAACAACATTCCACTTCATAACAATACATACTTCTGGTCAGGTGTCTACAGATTAACTTGTTCCGAATGCATAAAATGATATGTTTGACAAAGTGGAAGGAAGTTTTTCACTCAATACAACAAGAATTTATGAACATTCTACAACAATTACCACAACTCAAATTTCTCAAAACAACCTCCTACAAAGTCAACACCCCATCAACACGACTGACAATACCATGAAAATCTATACACCACAGGAACAAGTTCACATCTCCACACACTAGACAATTACATCTATGAAGAAACTAAGAACAACAACCAACTTAATGATCAAAATACCTTAGAATGAAACACCATCTTCAGATCTTTATCCCAACTAGACCAATAAACAAGAAACAGTCACCCTCTCCCAGTAATGAGCAATACATCAATTTCTATATAATACAAATAAAACCTTCCAACTACATAATTGTTCTCAGAAGAAAACAGTGTAAGGCCTCTTTATACTCAAATTCCTTTACATACAAACAACAGGAATTTCTATACCTCCCACTCAGAATTAATAACTGAAATTATTATTTTTATTTCAGGTTTATATCTTTAAAACTAGATCACAGTAAAGCCACTAATATACATTCCATGAATTACTCACAACAGTAAGGGTCTTCTAATTTCACTTAATTACTTTAACAAATTTCTTTATCACAACTGTCTGTATTCTCTCCTTTAATTTAAATTTCCAGATTCAACATAAAAAGAAGCCCATAAACCTACAAATTACAAACTTCCTTTACAGATACTCTATAATGCTAATCCTTCAAACAATGTATACTCAAGAAAGGAGAATTTTCAACCATGAATCTACTCTATAAAATCTTCAAAAAGTAAAATTATACACCATAATCAAACACTTTAGATAAAATAAGCTGAACTGGCAACATACAGCACTTCTAAACAGTTGGAATACATACAACTTCAACAATGACATTAACTCATATATTATCCATTAAATAAAAATGAGACTTAATTTATCTTTATAGAACATCATGTTCCTAATATCCTCCCAAGTATTTTGTACATATTATTTACCTGAAGGTGGCCAGGTGACACCAACCTTTTGTAAGAAATATTAACTTCCAAAAAGAATAAAATTTTGGTTGTGAATTACAGGTTATTTCTATTTCTACATAGTTAAAGCCTAACTTTGGTGATGTATTTGTTGCAAGTTCTGTTTCTCCCAATGAACTCAACCTGAAACACTAACCTCCCTGTCACAAAAATGAAACCTGAAAGCCTGTTATTTATTTCCTTTTTTCATGTATACTGCACATGTCACTAAAATGATAATGATAATTTGAGCATATCACTAAAATTATACCTCAGAGCCTAACACTGGTGGATTACATGTTTGTGGTTCTTCATATATCTTGGATACAATGACTTCCATTTATGTGACAGTCTTGTGACGGCAATCGTGAATTAACAAGGTGCATAATGTACTAGACATGTGGAGTACAGATAACAAGCACTTACACATTTTATGTGCATTACCATCTTCACTCAACCACATTGCTTTGATAATAAATAAAGGTAATGTTAGGTGTTTATGACTACATGGTTGTCAAAATTTGCCTGAAAATAACAATAATCATGTCCCCAAATATGAAATACAGCATTTTTAAATGTCAAAATGTAAGCATTTGGTGAAATTATAAAAGAATACATGCATTCTTTACTACTTACACCAACATCTGTAACAGTTCCAGGCCAAACTAATTTAACCAACAAACAGAGGCTCTTTAGCTCTTTCAACTGGAATAAAGAAGGCCTCTGTCAGTGGCACACCTTCCCTTCTTGCCAAGAATACAACTTCTACAGTCACAACCCTCATATCCCTTCATTATTTCCAAACATAGAGATAACTTAACACTTTGGGGGATTTCAGACTTTCGCCGCAATGTAGCTGGGAACTTTGTTCTTTTGCGTTAGTGCGCGGAATTGTTTACTTTGTTACCGGGAGTGTCGGGACAACGTATCGGTCCATCTTACAAGGATCATGATGTCCAAGCAAAAAGCTTATGTGGTGTAGGTTGGTTTGTCACCGACGTTTCCGGACAGGCATCAGTCCCATGTTCAAAAGTCAATATAACCAAGTACGACGTGCTGACTCACGAAGAGGGGCCGACATGCTGTCAAACAACGTCGGTAACAAACCACCCTACGCTGCACAACAACGCGGGTCAACGAAGACCTTAATCTTAACCTTCATTTAAACATTTCCTACACATCAACAGGCCACAACATGTAGCCGAACTGCGTACACTAAACACAATCTTACCTGAGCTTCTTTTGTAATTAGCGGAATTTCCTCTTCTCCTTCACTTTCTTCGGACGATTCTTCATTCAAAGCTCTAAGCCGAATCATGGCCAGAAATACGGCTTAAAACTTCTCACTGACCGACCATCAACAATTACACTAGCTATCACAGATCATAGAGATGGTACACAGCACGAACGATGCTCCACACCGTGGATCATGGGTTACATTCTCAACTGCACACACACCTCATCCGTCAAAAACACAGGTTACGTACAGCAGAGAAGATCCATAATGCGGCAGAAACTATCTGTGGAACCTCACATCCATGGTCAACTCCGTGTACCGATTCTAGTTATTTAATCTGTGAGTTGGATAAATATCCGTGACCTAAATGATGTTGTGGCACCTGTAATTCGCTGAAGGTGTTGCGGTCAGTGAAGTGGGAAGTTGCTGTTGAAATACCCTCACAGACGCAACGACACATGGTAGAAGTCCAGTATTCTACCACAAGAATATGGATTTCAGCACTATTTGTCGGTTCTGTATGGGCAAGGATGGCCCTATGTTGGACATATCTAAAGATACAGCGATAAAGGCGAAAGCACACGCATTGTTGCCAAACCTGAAGGTTAGATTAGGTGTGAAAGTGGATCGTATGCGTTTTACCTGTGAGTCACATTATTTCCGTGGTACTTCTATAAGTAGATGGAAATATGTGATATTTGAATGTGAGCGCTGTATGCTTCACGACTATAATTTTGCTTGTTTTGTATGTGTGTGAAACTTGGTCGCTCACATCGAGGGAGGAACGTAGGCTGAGGGTGCTTGAAAATAGGGTGTTATGGAGAATAGTTTGGGCCTAACAGGGACGAGGTGACAGGGGAGTGGAGATAACTATATAATGAGAAGCTTAATGATCTGTACTCCTCACCCAATATTGTTCGAGTGATAAAATCTAGGAGAATGAGATGGGTGGGACATGTAGCACGTATGGGAGAGGGGAGAGGCTTATACAGGGTTTTGGTGGGGAAACCTGAGGGAAGGAGACCAGGCATGAATGGGAGGATAATATTAAGATAGATCTTCAGGAAGTGGGATGAGGGGGCATGGACTGGTTTGAGCTGGCTCAGGATAGGGACAGGTGGCAGGCACTTGTGAATGCGGTAATGAACCTTCGGGTTCCATAAAATGTGGGGAATTTCTTGATTAGCTGAAAACTGTTTAGATTCTCAATAACGACTTTGCTCCATGGAGTAAGTAAGCAAGCACTGTATCCTGTATCACAGTATCATATGAGAAATTACTGCACTGGGCACGCATGTGCCCCCTCCATTGCCTCTTGCACTAAAATTGCTGGAAATTAAGCCAACTTCTTGCGGTTTGGATAATGTATGAGAGTGTGATTACAAAGTAGGACTTCTTGGTCATAAAATACCAACATTTTGGAAAAATCACAAAGGCTGTCATGTAAGGGAAGTGACAGCTAAATTTAACATGAATAGAAGAACATGCAAATTATGCTTTGAGGCTTACATACTTCACTGGCCTGGTGATGAACTACAGTACTGCATACTGATGGCAGCATTCTACAACAGTTATGTTTTTGTTGCAAGCATCTGCTGTTTGGGGACCTGCTATGGGGGTGATAATGGTATGTTAGGGCAGCCCATTTTTATTTTAGATTTCCTATGCCAAGACAGATACTCTGTTAGATACCAAAACCAGCCACAAATGCTTGTAACCTCCTGCCATCAACCATACCAGTAGTACACTCAAAATTCTTATGTATGTTGTATGTAATTGTCACTTTGAACTTATAACATCGCATGTCTGTTCTTGGTAGCGCTGTTGAGTTCATGATGTGTCAGTGCATACATACGAAAATACAAAGCGAGTAGTGTTCATGTCTTATTGTAAATCTGCAAGTGTTTTCTTTTGTGCTTAAGGTCATTAAATTCAATGAAACCCATAGAATTCAGTAAGTGGTGAAGTAGTAGGAAGAGGCATCAGACAATTCAATAGCATCCACAAATGCTACCATGTCTACATCTGCTTACTTGAGTTTAGTCATTTCAGTACCATTGCATTATAATCAGTGTTATCATTGTCTTTTCAGTTATTGGATGATGGTTTGCCAAATGGCATATGCCGACGCTGTATGTACCAACTGCAAGCAGCTTATAAGTTCAAGAGAAAATGTGAACTCACTGACTTAATTCTTCACGAGCACCTTCAAAGGACGCGTTCCAATAGCACATCTTCAGCGAGTGTATGTGTCATCTAGAAAGAGTGGCAGTGTTGTAGGTTGCTATGAAAATTATATGTAGCAAATACGAAAGTATCCATGTTTTAAAAGTAGGTTTTGTGTGTCTGTGCATGCCTGCTTGCCCATGGCAACCATAACTCATTGGAAAATAAAGACACAGGCTTGAAATTTTGGCAGTAATGGCAGTGTGGTTCTGAGACATACCATGCCAAATATAATCAAACTTGATGAGCTGAACTTTAAGTTAAGCAAAACAGGTCAAGCTGCACCTCATTTGAAAGGTTTTAGTAATGAATATAATAAGTATACTAAACCAGGATACTCTTTACTGTAAAAGACTAAAAGGACACAAAGATGAATAAAAGGATTAGTTCAAATCAAACTTTTTTTGGGGGGGGGGGGGGGTTTGGCTTTTTGCAACAAGTTTTTTAAAAAAGGGAAAAGTAAACGGAACTTTAAAACCCAAAGAAAAAAAAAAAAAAACTAAAA
>Ga0123354_10006739_pt1 | contig 17126 bp, 11 predicted proteins | sample TergutLab28metaG_2_FD_97872 | JGI IMG/M metagenome (GOLD analysis project Ga0123354, IMG submission 97872) | Labiotermes labralis P4 segment gut microbial communities from Petit-Saut dam, French Guiana - Lab288 P4 | ecosystem: Host-associated > Arthropoda: Insects > Digestive system > Gut ...
GCCTGCACTCGGATACCACATCACCAACAGCCAATCCCGCTACATAACACCAACACGCCACAAGTCAGCACAATACAGCCTACACAATAACGCACCAAGTAGTCGCAAGCTCCTGAAGATGGATGTATTAACATCGGAAACATGTTGAGCAGTAAATTGACATAATAAAGCACGTGTCATCAAAGTTTGTCTACCTTTATTCAAACTTCTAACTCTTTTTTATTTCAGTTGTATACGTTGGACAGTGAATACGGTTTCAGGAATAGAACAACTTTATATTAAAAGATAGACTGTTTGCAATGAGATGAAAAAGGAAAGGGTGTTAAAGTGTATGTGCACTTCGGGATGACATCACGCCTCATATGGTCTATGTACAAAATGTACGTTACGCAGGCTTCTCCCTTCTAAGAAGTAAAGGTTTGTCCAAAAGACTACAAATATCCTTGTGTGCATTCCTCCAAGTAATCGCCAAAGAACTGGTCCTTTTCCGTATTTCGTCTGCTGCCTTACGAGCACACCGGAGGAAGTCCTTGTAGTCATCTAGAGTGACAAAACTTCCATTCCGCACAACTTAGTGAGCGTGTGTTTACTATCAAACACACAATCTCTGACGTTTTGTTTTCGATCACATCGAACATTCAATTAGGAATTTCTCCGATAGGAAACCGTTCATCTAAATTATGGAGGTAACATCATTGTATAGAGCCCGTAATATTTTAAGCGAGGTATCGTCAAAACCATGTTCGATAATAACGTGGCATAAGTAGTAGTGTAATACGTTTCCAAAGGCCGTCCGAAAATCTAGAGATAAAATACATATTGAACATTGTGTCTGCTACTCTGCACAATTCACGATTTCACGGATTCCCGCAGCAGCATCCATTATCGTGTGTTTCCATAGGGAGCAGTATTGACTTGGATCGTTAATGTCGCTAAGGATCGTGGAAAGTCTTTGGACTAAAACTCGCTTATAGATTTTGTAATGTGTATTGAGTAACTTCAATGCACGGTAATCGCTCACGGTACGCGGTACCGGACACTTCGGCACACAGGCAATCGTGCCAAAGTTTTGCGTTGGGAGGAAATCTGTTCTGTAGGATCGAGTTGTGTGTAGTCAGCGGGTCCGTTTTCATCACACCCCAGAATTTGTTGTAGAATTCATGTACTATACAATTTGCTCCCGGAGCTTTGTTCCTAGGACCTTTGTCAAATGCCCTTTTTAATTCTCCTAGAGTGATAGGCTCAGCCAACCTCACTTTGCTTTAGTCGTTAATCTTCGGGAAACCCATTGCCTACTTGTTCTATCATGACTTCCTCTGTCATCGTCCTGCATTTGCAGATGCATAGAAAGCGGTAATGTGATTTCGTATCTCCCGGTGTGTCGTGAGGGTGGTTCCATCCGACGTAAGTAGGCAGGTGATCATGCGTTTTGTTCGTCTCCTGAAAGCACGTATCAGTTGAAATATCGATGTAAGTTTTTCGTCGAAGATAATCTCTTTTCCTTCGCCAGCCAGTAGTCCCTCTGCACGCAGCGCATATAACTATCGCATCTTACGTTGGTAATATCGAAGTTTCGTGGCCGTTCCCTGTGTAGCTTTACGATGCTGTATGATCTCATATATACAAGTACAATAGAGATGTTCCTGAAGCCTCGTGTCATTGACACGTTGTCTCTCCTCAGCCTGCCAGAATTTCCTGATTTTGACTGTAGCGTATTCCACCCATCACAAGTTTAGGTTTGCATATCTGGATTGAGCGCCCTTCCATGTTTCCCATTGGGCGATGAAGCGATCGATGCTGCCTCTATCTCTCAGTAATCGCACGTTAAGTTTCCTTAGCTTCTGCCACGTCTCAGCACTGGAATGTTCAAATGTATCCGAAGTGCTACTGCCAAGTGTCTGTAGAGCAGTGGCTACCGTTGTAGAGCTGCTTTGATTTGTCGCAAGGATCTTCGTCATATATATCCGGTCGAACCTCGCGGCACTATTTTGGGTATAATGTTTTAACACCCCAAGTGTGGGCGTGTTCACTCATGCATCAATCAAGCGGTGTTTGTGTAACGTACAGGCGAGCGGATGCAATACGCAATTGAAATTCCATTCCAGAAGACAGTTTTGGGAGGTCCTTCGCAAAAATATATCACCTCGGTATTAAAGAATGCTTCTCTTTAGGGCCGCCTATTTGACCCGGAGTGTGCGGACATATTGACCAGCAAAACATGGTCAATCCATCCCGCCATAACCCGTCCACTTGGGTTTCGTTGTTAGTAAGTGTAATACCAACCCGAACGACGATAGTCGTGCCACGTTGTTCAATTCCGATAAAATAGTGCGTTATATACGCGGGAATGTCGTCCAGACAATACACTGTAACCTCTTGTATATGTGTAATATCAATGTCTTTTGCATAATGAAATTTCCTATGCAATATCCCGTTTTACAGCGATGTAACGCCATTGACATTTAACCTTGCGACACTATGGGGGTATCTATCGAAGCTTACTCGCTCCCGGTATCTTGTAGTGGTCCAAATTTTACTCAGTGCGACTGCGACTGCGTAGTCGAGGCGTGGTCTCTTCCATGTATCATCTTTTCTTTTTCCTGAATAGGAACCTTTTTGGCCGCAGGGAGGTCCAGGTAAGTTGCTCCGATAAAAAGGCAAATCAGTCCCATTACAGGCCCGAGGTTCCCAGAGGTTTCCAGGAAGTTAAGGTTCCCAGATTACGTGACAATGACCCAAAATGGTGGTAGGTTGTAAGCCTTACGCACCGGCCGCCTTTACCTCCAGGAAATACTTCAGGTACTCATTTTTGCTAGAGGCTGAGTCAACCCCAGGGCCATAGTGCAATCGGACGGATTATATCAATGAAAAATTCCACTGACGCTACCTGGAATCGAACCAGGGACCTTTCAATTTGTAGCGCCGATAGGGAAGGAAAGTCTTCCTCTTGCGTCGCAGTTCATGTCGTCGCGCGATTGCCCTGCTCCGCCGTGACACTTTCTCCCGTCAGTCTGTTCAAAGATGGTACCTTATTCCCTCTTACGTGCATGGGGCGGTATATGTCCTTGATGGCCTTCGTCAACGCCTGCATTTCTGTTCCCTTGGTTGTCTGATTCTGGCGACTCACTTGCCGGGATGTGGACTTAAGCGTTCTTCTGCTGTTCGGGCAGCGTCGCTGCGTCCATACAGAATGGTATGGTATCAGTCGTCCCTGCCCCTCAGTGGACAGTTTCATTGTTATCCTTCCCATTTTTTCCATCTCTACCAGGTGCGAACACGTTGGTCTGTCGCTCAATCGCAGTGTCGCCTATTGTGCGGTCCTGCGAAGACAGTCTTGTAACATGTGATTTGTGCCTCAACTTATAGCCAGTTGTCCACTCTAAGATATCAGAGCGCGATATTCCCAAGTAGTCAGATGCGACGGGATGTTTTTAACCAATTCCATTTGTACAATTCTTATTCCTTTGCCAACAAGATACCCTTATGTTTGCTACCAGGCATCACCTTTGATACTACGAATAGCGCCATACCGCTTGAGAGCCGTCAAGGTGTAGTTTGATAGTTCCGGGCGGAGGTTTATGCCTCGAATTGTACTCGGTCCAAATCTTGCTGACGTAATAGTTACCCTTGAATCTTCCCCTGTTGAATGTGCATAGCAATCATGTCCTTGGGTCCTGGATATGAAGTCCATCATCACCGATTCTGTTACGAGTTTAATATATAATTGGCACACTTGTTTTTCTATTACCATGGCGAGCATCTTTTGCTCTTCTAGGTGAAGGAACTCGTTGATCCATTCATGGATCTAAAATCTGAGATCCGTGGGCCGTTCTTGTCAATGCTACAGGCAACCGTATTTTTCGTCTCTCCCATTGTAGACATTATCCGTACATCACCACAACCTGACTAGATCCTCCCAGGAAGCACTAGAACAAAAAGATAAAACCCTAGACACACGTAGCACACAATCTCAGCAGCAGCTTGTCAAATCTGCGGCTGTCTTAGCCAGCCTCTTCCAGGTAGCCATATAAATTCCAGACCTGGAAAAATGAAACTATTAACGTTTATTCACTTTGTGCCTAAAGCGGCCGTCTACTTTTCTACTCTTGCAGTTAACAGGAGATTGGAACAGTGATAAGATGGCCACAGTCGCCAACAGACAGTTTCGAGCGAGAAGGAAAAAGTGATTAGAGAAATATAGAATATGGGGGAAAAAATTATGCTGAAGTGTGTCGGGAATTTGGTCTCGTAAATTTTACGTTTCAAACGATTTGGAAAGGCAGAACCAAAATTATTAATGTGTTTTAACAGAACGGATCGAGAAAAAAGTGATTTCGAAAGACTGGACGAAGCGATATCGATGAGGCGCTGCTTATGAGGTTTAAAGCCAGGTAGAAGTGACAGTGTACCAGCGAGCGGTCCTCTTCTCGTGATAACCCTTGTTCTTCATAAATTTCAAACGTAGTTTGTTGTATTGTTAGAGTGAACCTGCATGGAAATATACAATTACATAAGAGTAATTGCATGACTTGTACATTTTAATTGTAATTAAAATTTTAAATAGATTATAGCGCAAACATTTAAGTAATACGTTTACAGGCCTGTACTTTGTCTTGAAATATTTTAAGTCCACTTTCACCACACATTGCTTACAGCGACTCTCGGTTATAACGAAACAATTTAGTCTGTCCCTTCGATGACCTTAAACCGAGGTTTTTGAGTACATTTTATTAAGTTCGGATTTTAGAAACTGGAGCACGTTACATCCCACATATATTTTTTTACAGCTAGTGCCGCAGGGTGACAAGTCCAGTTAGTATCAAACAAATATGTTTTTGTGCCTTGAACACTATATAATGTATGTGCATTATTGTGGAAACAATATGGGGCATAAGCTGCTTTGTGTAGTGTACGTTGTACTGTTTCCTAGCAACCACTGGACAGCTAGACAGCGTTGAATGAGAAGCGAAAGACTGGATTACTTCCTTTAGTGTAAAATGAAACTGCTCTTGGGCCGGCTATGTGCCAGGTCGCTGTACTTTTCGATTCAACCTGAAGAGTTGAGATTAGCGATTATGAGCATATTTTATTTTTCGTTCTCAATATTTGTCCAATTATAATTCAATCGACTTTATGCTAAATGTATTGTCGAAAACTAACAATGTATAACGTAGTTCAAAACCTTAAATATATGCACTAATAAACAGAAGAATTTAAGTAATTTTTTTTGTTTTTCAATTTTAATGGAAAGTATTATTATATATAAATATTTTCCTTGTTTCATTTGGTAAACGTTATTTAAGGAATCACCATCATCATCTTTATGATATTTCTTAGTGCACATTTGGTTCTCGTTGTGTCGTACCTTTGACCCTGTTTCCTTTGAATTTAACCAAAACCCATCGTTTATAAGCATGCTCGTAACTCTATTTACCTTGGTAACCCTGCTTCTTCTCTCTGTGATTCACGAGCGAATATACACGAGACGTCGCTTAGGTTACTCTCTTCTGTGAATAAATACTGGTTAACCAGGGCTGCAGGAATAGTCCGCTGTTAAAATACACGTAGGAAGTTAGCTGTGCTGTAATATAGTTGTTCTGAGTCGAGAGGGTGTCCGGGTAGAATCCTACGGTTATGTTCCTCGACGAATTCCTCTGATTTGAAGAAGCATGTAAGGCATCCTTCTACTGCTTCTCGATACGTTATTGGAAAACAGTGGCTTGTCAGTATCGCAGAAAATGTGCGGAATCTGAAGATGCAAACCGACAATAGTAAGAAAAAATCAATTTATTGTGTGTTGCAGTCGTTAAGAAAATTATTTTCATCATCAATATCATCATCATCATCATCGTCACAGTTTAGGCTTGTGTATATAATTCCCCCTCATTTAGAAGTGCGCCATACTGCCAATGCACTGTGGTACAAGCCGGAAAGTCGCGGGTTCGATTCCCGATGGAACCGTTGGGATATTTTATGGACTTAATCCTTCCGGCCACGATATGGCCCTGGGGTCGACTCAGCATCTAACAGGAATGAGAACTAGGATTATATCCTGGGGCTAACGGTGGGCGGTGTGTAAGTCTAACAACCTTACCACCTTCTTGTGCCGATTGTCTAGAAATTCTGGGAGCCTCTACTTCCTGGAGCCCTCAGGACCTGTCCAGACCTGTATAGGAATTGATTTACCTTTACCTTTACCATACTTCTTATTCTTAGGTCGTTCCCTGATCCTGGTCGCTGTTTATAATTATTTTGTACTGTAATATCACATTATAAATACCTCAGTTTCAGTAATTTTGTTGTGATTGCTTGTAAGTGTTTTATCAAGCTCCGTATTTCCGGCTAGTTTTATTGGCTACAGAACCTAAGGTACTGTCCGTTATGATTTTGCTTTTACAGTTTTCGCTATCATAGACGTAACATAGTGGATTATCAATAACTTATGAAATCTCGGCAGGGTTTCCTTTTCTTTATTCGTAGGCAGCTGCAGTTTTGAAGTTCTACGGAAGTATGTATTTAAAAAAAAGGTTTTTATGCGTTCGGTATCAAGTGGATTTATAAGCGGCTTCAAATTTGTATTATCATCTGCACAGGTACGTGGTAGTTTATCAGAGACAGTTAAGGGGGTGGGATACGTTTTAGGCTAGCGTACGAATATTGGCACAAGCGACAGAATTTTATTTGGGAACGACTTTAGCAAATAAAAATCGCAAGCTTGAAGTAATTAAGAGCGTAATAAACTGGAGGATGGCCTGCTACCGTACGGTCCAGAACTTGTCTTCAGTGGAGGATGGCCTGCTACCGTACGGTCCAGAACTTGTCTTCAGTGGAGGATGGCCTGCTACCGTACGGTCCAGAACTTGTCTTCAGTGGAGGATGGCCTGCTACCGCACGGTCCAGAACTTGTCTTCAGTGGAGGATGGCCTGCTACCTTACGGTCCAGAACTTGTCTTCAGTGGAGGATGGCCTGCTACCGTACAGTCCAAAACTTGTGTCTTCACTGAAGGAAGGCCTGCTACCGCACGGTCCAGAACTTGTGTCTTCACGTTTGCTATCCAACAATATGACGATTAAAGCATACGGCAGTTTGATTTTTCCTGATGTGTTAAGTCGGTGTGAAACTTGTTCTGTCGCACTACAGGAAGAACATACGCCGAGGAATTTTGTTTTGTTCATATCCGTGCACTATTGGCACAGTGTCAGATAAACCTCAACAAACGCACGGATATGAAAATGATAGAGTTTATCGAAGTCAGACAGGAAAAAAATATATATCAATACGAGAACATCAAATAGAAGATACGCAGAGGAGTGCAGTGATTTCGTTTAACAAAGTGTGTACAACATATCGTCTTGCGCCTAAATTTATTAATATTAATATGACTGCACTTGTCGGTGCGTATTTGATATAGGCTGAGGAAGTTTGCAAACAAGTTGTTAAGGAAAATATCTGGACCTGAGAAAGTGGAAGGGACAGGAGACTGGAGAAAACTGCGTAAAGGGGAGCTATGAGAATGTGATAAATAGTAAACGGGTGACAGAATCAAGGAGAAAGAGATGAGTGGGGCATATTTCAGGCGTACCAGGGTTTTTGGTGGGAATCTGAAGGAAAGGAAGGACTGGGAATATCTAAGCGTAGATTGATAGATGTTAAAAAAATGTATCTTCAAGAGGTAGGATGTAAGGGCATGAGCTGGACTGATCTGGCTTAGGGCATGGAAAAGCGGTCGGCTATTGTTAACCTGTTAATGAAGCTTCGGATTATAGAAAATGGGGGGCAATTCTTGACTAGAAGAAGGACTCTTTTTTTCACACGAAGGACTCTGCTCATGGCGGTAGTGAGCTACTTAGTTACTTTTTAGGCGCTTCCGCAAAAGTGCGAAAAGCGACTATTAGCTTCGTCATGTCTGTCCGAGCGTCTGTCTGTCCGCATGGAACAACTCGGTTTTCGCTTGAAGGATTTCAATGAAATTTCATGTTCGAGGTTTTTTTTTAAAGAAAACCTGTCGAGATAGTTCAAGTTTCATTAAAACCGGACAAGAATAACGGGTACTTTACATGAAGACCAAAGTACATCTTTGATCATATCTCGTTCAGTTCTTCTTAGAATGAGAAATGTTTCAGACAAATGTTGTAGAGGAAATCAAAACACGCTTTTATGTATTCAGTAAAGTTTTTCGAAAATCTTGCCGTTTATGAGGTAATGTGAAAAAATATTGTAGAGCGGGAGAGGGCACAGATGACAATATGGCTTATGCGCATTGCATGCTGGATACCTAACGCTGCACACACACACCACACACACACACACACACACACCACACACCACACACACACACACACACACCACACACACACACACACACACAATATGTAATAGTTATTGCTTTTCCACTGCAACAGTTGTTGCAAGGACGCCCTGCAAGTTACTTTTCTACGTATATTTGGTTTTTTTTGTCTACAGAATTTTATGTGTAATATACCAGATAGAAGCGACCACTTTGCAATCATAGGTTTAAAGGGAAAATAATATTACTCTTACAATTAAATTCAGAGTAGTTTATTTGGAAGAAGTGATTATTACTTAGCTGGCTGTAATTCGACTGTGTCTATGACAGATGTTGAATATTATCCCTTTAAAGACGAAGCGCAGACAGCCTAATATAAAGGCCCAGTCCGTACCGCGCTGTAAACACTTTTCATCTCGGTTATAAAAACCAATCAGTTTGTGCTGTAAGTGGCACAAGTCGCTGTTTGTTCTGAGATAAATACAAAACACATAAATACAGCGTGGCAGAGCGTACAGTTGCTGAATGTTAAGCTGTTGATGCGTCACAACCAGTAGGCTTTAAAAGGTTACGGTTTAATGTATTATTTTTATTAAACATAATATTATGTCTTTCGGTTACGGTACAAATTTCGTAATCCTCACTTTCTTCGAACGGGTTTAAAGTTGACAATATTAACCGAATATATACATATATATGCTGGGAATCTTATATTATCTTCACCCTGAAGGTTTAAACCAGGGACATCCACCTTTTGTGGGGAAAGGACAGGCGTTTAAAAATCACAAGAAATAATGTGCCTATCCACTTAAATTATTGTGTTTTTTTTACAGGATATTGCTTGCGTAACTTAAAAATGTGGCCGCGGGCCGATTGAAACAGCCATTCGGACCTTTGGAAACTCGTGGCGTAAAACAAGGTCTTGAATAACAACAACATGGTTAGGTAAACATCAAGAATGCTTATTCAATATTCAAACGTATCTTGCATCGACACACATACCGATCGCCTCTAAAGTTGCTCTCACTGGAACTAATGTACAGGTGACAGTGAAGTCTTCATAGTATCTGGGGGTTTTCAACAGTGAACAGAATTTTGTTTCAAAGTGAATCACTGAAGTAGCTGTTCCGGCTGATGACCCTGTGTTGCACCGCGTACTTCTGTGTTTGTGGTGACCATGGTGATTTGACAGTCAAAATGGAAGAATTCTTTCACCAGTAATTTTAGATACTACTAAACGTTATGGGACACGCGGTGGCGCAATTTGTTGAGCACTGCGTTACAAGCCGGAAGATCGCGGGTTCGATTTCCGATGGTGTCACTGGAATTTTTCATTGGCATAATCTTTCCGGCTGCACTGTGGCCCTGGGGTCGACTCAGCTTCTAACAGAAATGATTACCGGGAATAATTCCTGGGGGTAAAGGCGGCCGATGCATAGGCCTGACAACCTTACCACCTTCATATGCCGATTGTCTCGAAATGTGGGAGCCTCAACTCAAGAGACTGCCCAGGCCTGTTACAGGATTGCTTTACTTTACGTTACAGTCAGACATAAAGGTAAATACACTGGTTTGATAAAAGTGACACAAGCACCTACTCGTAATTCAGGTGATAAAATTGACAACATTATGCGCTCAGTGTCTGACAGCGGTTGGGTTAAGTAATCGTAAGTGCTACGCCTCCAATTAAGTGAAATGAGAAATTATTACATGATACATATATGTATTATTGCGCCTAATTTTGGATTGCTAGGTTTTAAAAAACTGAATTAAAAATTCCATTTAAAGATACGACAGAAAACGTGAATGTTGCCAACTTATCAATAAAGCGATTAAAATCCGTTTACACTTCTACTTATATAGTTTAGAGAAAACATTACTCTTTCACTTTAAAGACTAAGAACTATTTTTATAAATACATCACTTGAAACGTCATTTCAACAATAGAATCAACCATCTGATTCGTAAGAGTAATAATCTTTCTTTTCATCATTTGAAAATTCCGCAGTATAGCAGTTTAGTGTGTTACACTGTTAGTCATTAATATTACACTGTGATATAAGTGGGTGTTGGATCCCAGTGGCCGCGTGGTCTAAGCTGAGGGTCTGCAGCCACTCGTTTGCTGGAATTGTTTGTTCGATTCCCGCCGAGGTTATGGGCGTATCCTTTAAGTGTTTTGTTTCGTTAGGTAGAGATCTCTGCGTCTTGTCTAGAGAGTGCTACCGAGTGTGACTGCTGAGTTTGATCGTGAGGCCTCGATGTTTTGGATTCCCTGGCCCACTAGCGGCTGTTGGCCCAGGGGAAAAGAAAGAATATTTGAGTGATGATTAATAATGACTGGAAGAGAATCTGGAAGGAGGTGGGGGTGGCCTAATTGAATATTTGACCATTTTTCCGGTGGTATTTAGGGAAAAGATGACAATAATTAGCCAGGACCCTCAGTGTCCCGACCTGTTATCGAAACGGCCATCTGTTGAGTATAAGCTAGAAGCCTTACCTCGAGATCCTGCTTGTTTCCAATGAACAAATTCATATTCCAAGACAATTGTGTTTACTACTGGCGCAGTAAAGGAATTAGTCCAGTCGCATCGGGTTCAGCCTGATTCTTGAATTTAAAGTCCAGCTTTCACTTTCCTTTGACTCGGCTTCAATAATGCAGCCCGATAGAAAAGTCTTTTTAAAAACTCCGATTGGTCAGCCTCTGCAGAATCATCGTGAATGATAACTCCTTTCGTTTGGACTCGATTTGGTTAAAGTAATCGCGGTCCATTTATGCTAATTGTGCTGGGATCTCGTGGTTGAAAACCACCGGAGACGTGGATATTGATGTGATGTTCTGTAGCACACTGTGTGGGGATTAGATGTTCTCAGTAAGTTGTAGCTTGTGTTATTAGCCGTTAAAGCCTCAATGGGCACCACCAGCTGTAACATTAAGAAACTACATTTGACCACAAAGGGTATTACTGCGCTTCGTATTATTATCGCAGTAAATAACATTCATTTCTCTATACAACAGTAACGAACTGGTCTTTCTAGGTGACACAGCCTGCCTTTTCTGTGCGGATATAACTGAGGGTTTGCATGTAATATTGAAATCTATGCATTGTCTTAGATAGAGCGTGATGATAATGTTACATTCACTTAAAGTATGTCTGTCAGCTTCAGACTTTTAGGCGCGTTCAAAAAATGCTAAAGGCGGCTACTAGTTTCGCCACGTCCGTCTGTCCACATCGAACAGCTCGGCTCCCACTGGATAGATTTTAATTAAATTTGATATTTCAATATTTTTCGAAAATCTGTTTAACTTCTGTTAAAATCTGACAACAATAGCGGTTAATTTACACGAAAACGTTTGTACATTTCTGATAATTTCTCGCTGAACTCTCCTTAAGATGAGAAATGTTTCAGACAAAAGATGTAGAGAAAACAAACATTTTATGCCCAACTAACTAACTAACTAAACAACCAAGTAACTAACGTTTATGAGATAATGTGCAAAAATGTGGTAGAAACAGAGAGGCCGAACTAATCAATACGACGCATGTGCATTGCATTCTGGATAACACGCTACGGTACACATTCAGAATATGTAGCACTTATTTCTTTTCCACGGCAACCGTGGTTACGCGAACGCTCCTAAATGTTACGTTACACTACATTGTCTGTCTTGTTTATAGAGCAGCTCTGAAGCTGATGGTATAGGCTAGCGATACTGATAAGTGATGTTCTGAATGGAATTAGTCAAGGTGTACGTCCAGGTACTGTGTTGGCCTTTGTACGTAAATATTTGCGGAAGACCGTGAAATGCATCAGCCAGGACTATCGATAGTCCTCTTAATATGTGTATTGTACTGTTCCCGAATTCAAGTTTAGGCTGTCATCCTTGTTACTTATTACTAATAAAAATAGAGTTAGAATATTTTTTGGATTAGAAACTAAGTTATATGTTTTAATAAAATTGTAAATTTACTTATTGCAGTGGCGTGCAGGTCCGATCGTATATTCTGCAGCTTGTGCGGATAACAGCAATGAATATAACACTCGCCGCCACACATTACATGTACGTTTTGCTTGGAAGACTGCCAAGCAGTGGTGGAAGCGAAATGCAATGCATGAGAAACGAAAAGTCAGTGATGTGTGACCGTCATATACATTGTGAAATTACGTATAGGTATTCATGTCTGTGCAGTATGACGTTCGTAGGCAGAGAGTATTTTTATTGTACCACAAAATAATGTAATCGCCACTTACCAGTTAACTGTACAGCAGTCAGATATTTCAAAAGGATGTCCAGAACACCTGCAAAGAATATTTGCAAACTGAATCCTGAAACTAGCGTATCGACGTAAATCGAGCAGCAGACGATGCCAAGTAAAATTCAGTTGTACACTACAATTGTGTTACTGTATTTATCACAGTAATTCATTTTTACAATCAAAGGAGGTCCTGAGTTTGTATTTTTGACTAACAAGGGTTACATGTCTCAACATTATACTGCCAGTTGCTACAATTGCTCAGTCTTTTTACAGAAACAAACCTATTTGCATTTTTTTTTGAAGAGGATCATCCCGTTGTGTATCATCAATATATATTAATACCGTCAGTACAAAACATCTATAAAGGCCAGATGCTTAATTATAACTGGGCTATTCTTGGCGACATGTTTCGGCCGTTAAACGGCCATCCTCAGGCTAACTTAGAACAGTGTTGTTAAGGTACAGTCAAAATTGTTATCGAATGAGATCCCATTGTTCACATCAAAACTCGATACACTCACAACTAAGAATTACACAATGTATCAAGTTTTGATGTAAACAATGGGATCCCACTGGATAACAATTTTGACTGTACCTTAACAACATTGTTCTAAGTTGGCCTGAAGATGGCCGTTTAAAGGCCGAAACATGTCGCCAAGTACAACCCAGTTGTAAATAAGCATCTGGTTTTTATAGACGTTGTGTACTTACGGTACTAATTGTAACATAAATTTATTTGCGTGTAAATAGATATCGTTATGTCGTAATGTTAAGGAATAGAGCCGCTCTTGTTTATACGTTCTGTACGTAAATGTACCCTTCTTGTGCCTGAAATAAGTTGAAATATAGACTGATTTTCTCTATCTGCAACACTCATCAGTTTATTAATTTAATATTTCGTAAAAGGCATTAAAATTAGCATCGCGATTATTGTAAAGTCATTAGTACGTCTGTTCGATATACACAAGATCATGTGTTTGCAATTTGTCCCTTCTTAAATTTCGTGTGGACTTCCTGTTATTATGTCACTAAATAGTCTGCAGTTATATTCCAAGAGCAGTAGTAGTTTAAGAGAGGTATGTTCCTTAGTACTAATAATTTACTTCGTAAGTCACGGGGTGCAAAATACGTTCGGTACTACTAGAAGAAGTACTTATTCCCGTATTGGGATGTGGTTAGTTTTTCCAGTTAGTAACACTATACACGTACGCTGTATAGTAGTGTAGACGTCAGAGAGGAAATGCCCTTCAGATGAAGTAACTGAAACTCATGTAGTTAATTAAAAATTTTGTTTCTAAATGCGTTTCAGGATGGTATTATAAAACTGGCTCATCGCTTCAACAACAGTGTCCACATATATTGTCAAACATACGTAGTAAATTTTGTAATTCCTCTAGGTATATTCTGTTAGGCTAATCCCAGTGGCCGCGCGGTCTAGGTGTGGGTTTGCGGTCGCTCGCTTGCTGGGATTGTCGATTTGCGTATCGCTCGGGGCATTGATGCCTGTCTCTTGTGAATGTCAGGTGGAGGTCTCTGCGTCGGACTGATCCCTGGTCCAGAGGAGTCGTACCGAGTGGGGCGTGTCCATTGCGTGTGATCGCGAAACCCCTTAAGGGGAGGCAGTGACCTGGAATCGGGTCGAAGCGCCACAGGAAAATATTCTGTTAGCTCAACCGTAGAAAACAGGGGTGCCCCAGCAACGTAGATGTATTCTATGTAAAAGTAGTGTTTTATATGCCATAAAGTGTTATGGGGGTGTAGAGGTATATCTCGATACATTGTTCACCTTGGCATCACATGGAGATGAGTGGTCAGCGTCATTCGGATCTGTACTTCGTGGGGAAGAACCTCCGATATTCAATGAATTGGATACTGGTTGGGTCCCAGAGGTCTTTGGATGTTTTTGGTAGCGAAACATGTTTTACCTTTTTCGGGAATTGAGGGACGAATCTCCAATTGGCCAGCCATTAGAGTAGCTGCTGTATGTGTTGAGCTGATTTTCAGACTGACGTAAAGCGGAACAATGGAGAGAATCAGAATATTGGGCGCGCTAATGAAACCTGAATATAGCGGTTTTCCTATTGAAATTAGAAACCACTCTAAAGTTCAGTTCTATCAGCAGGGATTGCACTTCAGTTACCACCCCCCAGCACAGACTCTGTTCCGCTGCTCTTCACTGGACTGCAGCAACGTAATTGCCTATAAAACTGCATGTATAATGCAAGTAAAGAGATGTGTTAAGCGACGTTTATTTTAGACCGAATTATCGAGACCTCTGCCTTGAGGCGCTCTGACCGCAGTGAGATGATGAGGTTCAGGAGGGGATAGCTTCTGCTATGTAGTACAGTTACGAAAGATCTGTTTTAGTTTCTACAAGCTTATTCTGCAGCCTTGATATTCTCATGGTGAAGAGGTACTCAGAGTGAGAATCTCACTAGCTTCGTTATAATGTTCTGAGAATTAACCCCAGTATCGTACTAATCTCAAAGTAATCAACTGGTTGAACCCATTACTGTACTATGATTAAAATAATTTTTTTTGTTGTGTGAAATTTGAAGTTCTCACAGGGTGCCTACTAAGGTTTGTGTCTCCTGGGCTTTCGCGCGGCATAATTTCAGTGTTTCGGTGGAAGTTCCTGCTTCCGTTATCAGGATAGGTGAGATGGCAGAAGACGGCAATTTAGACATTTTATTTATGTCGAAATGAGACCTTTGCTGTTTTCAGGTTAAGAGTATCATTAGATGTTCTCAGGATTCCTGGCGGAAGTCACTCAGTTAATAATCGTTTTGACTATTCTACTGCATACGGGGGATATTATGATGCCACGTGGAATAATTTCCATGAATATTATTATTTGAGAATAGTGTTAGAATAATAAAAATCCGTGTAATATTTTGCGTCTTTTCAAAAGAATATTTTCGCCAAACTCTCTGAGGCTGAGTAGTGTGGTAGATAGGCATTGTGCTGCTTCTGTCTTTAGGGAAATCCGAAACGATTGAACGTATGTACCAGATCGCACGACGTCACATGCCAAAAGCCATAGTACTTGGTATTCAGTACTGTGGTAACCTTAAATATTCAACAGATTTATTCGTGTAAATTAAATTATAAATAATTGACATTTTATTTTGACCATATCCCTGTCTGGATAAACATTTTTGCGACTTTCCGAAGGCTTGAGGTTTCTCTTCATTTCCATTTCTTTGTCCCACATATGAATATGTGCCAATATCTTTAACATTAGACGCTGGAGTAAAACAACAGCGGACTGTGAATATTTCAGTGTAAAGATGACAGCATTGAAATAAAACTGAATGTGCTACATTAACATTACAATACTTTTGACTTGTATCAGCGCGAATGGTCAAGTAGTGATGAAGTGTGTACTCGCACGATTTATGTGAAGTGATTTTATTATGAAGTTAAGTGAAGTGAAGTGAAATGAAGTGAGTTAAAGCGAAGTTCCTAGGGGTAAAAGTGTCATGGACATTAGGATTACCTTATATTGAGGGTACTTGGTTATATTGTGACTATTTCAGTAGGGTATATCTTGTATTGTGGTCGTTGTACCTGTTTTCTTACGTGTGGATGTGTGTATGAGTGTGTTTTGCAATGCGTGGATGTTTTGGTAATATATGTACTTGTATTTACTGTGTTTTGTTTTGTCTGTACTCTATTTTTTATATTGTTTCATTTATGTATATTTATTCGTATTCGTTTTGTCTGTACTTGTGTAAAGACTAATGCCACCGAGTGACAACTCAGTTGCAGTTAATAATAATAATAATAATAATAATAATAATAATAATACATTTTTACCGGAAAATATTGTCAAGGGAAATATTTTGTGGCGACAGAAACCAAATCAGAATGTCTCAGGTATGTACAAACACTTCAATGTAAAAAAAATTCTATTTGCATAATTTATTGGAGGTCGAAATTTGGTATTCACAGAGAGAAGGGTTTACTACACCTGCTGAATTTGGACAAGTTTTCCAAATTACCCCCATTTATATCCAAGCACTGCTGAATTCAGCAGACGAGTGGAAGATGTCAATCATGGTGTGTACTTGGATGGCTGGGCATGACCCTTCAGTTTCTTCCCGTAATTATTCCAGTGTTGCTGGCTTTGTATGATACACTGCATCCTTTAAATACCTCCACAAGGGAAAGTCAAGCGGGATTAATTCAGGTGAGCGTGGGTTTCTCACCCCTTTTCGTATTATCCATCGGCCTGGAAAAATTTAATCAATGTTGCTCGTGTCACCTCAGTGGTAATGTGGGATGCACCATCTTGTTGGAAGTGAAATACCTCATACAGTTGATATAGGGCGGGCACAGTGGATGTCCGAAGAATTTCGGGGTACGGAAGGCTGCTAACTGTTCCTTCAAAAAGAACTTACTTACCTACTTACTTACTTACTTACTTACTCCATGGTGCAGAGTCCTTCTTGAGAACCTAACTGGTTTGCAGCTAGTCAAGAAATTCCCCGCATTTCACGGAACCCGAATGTTCATTACCGCACTCACAAGCGTCCGCCACCTGTCTCTATCCTGGGCCAGCCCAATCCAGTCCATATAC
>Ga0123354_10006740_pt1 | contig 17126 bp, 13 predicted proteins | sample TergutLab28metaG_2_FD_97872 | JGI IMG/M metagenome (GOLD analysis project Ga0123354, IMG submission 97872) | Labiotermes labralis P4 segment gut microbial communities from Petit-Saut dam, French Guiana - Lab288 P4 | ecosystem: Host-associated > Arthropoda: Insects > Digestive system > Gut ...
AGGTTCCCAGATTTCATGACAACGGCACAGGATGGTGGTAAGGTTGTCAGCCTTAGCACCGGCCGCCTTTACCCCCAGGAAATGCTCCTGGTACTCATTTCTGTTAGAGGCTGAGTCGACCCCGGGACCTTAGTGCGATCGGAAGGATTTTAATGTAAAAGATTAATTTATTTATAACCATATAACAAACAATGGATCACATGCACTCTACAAGTTGCAGTGTCTTCGTATTAAAATTTTATTGACTTGTATTCATAGTCGATGATGGTAATGGTAAAAATGTACATTAACTTGCATATGTGTACTGACGTATAGAACGTGATGTTGAAGTTTGCTGAGCGTTCTGTTTACATTTGCATGTTAGAATCTTGGCAAGGACGTGAATTCTTCATCTTTTCGTGTTGGTTAAAACCGCAGGCAAAACACCTGTAGGACTGTTATTTGCACTGGTCCAGTGGGGAAGTCCAGTTGAAGGTCATAAAACGGAAGTGTGCTTTTCTTGGCGTCTAAGCGCTTGTTGAATTTAATGTGTGACTAAATTAGTCGCAAGCCACACTTACGGGTTACGACCAAGTTCTGTTAAACGTCGGCCCAAGAGAAACATAGCGGCAGTGACACTTCACTAAAGTTAATTGTTGTAGGGTGATTTAGAAATTGCAGAAGTGATTAAAAGTTGTAAATGCTTTTACGGAGTAATTGTTCTGAGACGTTAGATTTATTAATGACTCAGTAATATAATTAGTCACCTTGCAGCAATCATCTGTGTCAGTATATCCTGCTGTTCCACAGTTCCATCGATGCTGTACGTTCTGACGAAATTTTGCACTGAGAATTTTTTTGAAGTAAATAAATTTTGATTCACGTAAGCTTGCCATAGGTCTCCACATTGATGGGCATTGTACACAAACGTTAAATCGTACCTTTATGAAGGAGTTTCTTCTTCTCTTTCTCATCCTCCTCCTCCTCCTCCCTTCTTCTTCTTCGTAGATGGCACTGCAGTTCAGTGCGGACATTCGCCTCCTTAATGGACTTCTCCCGGTCAGCTCTGTTTTTTTACCTCTCTTTCCAACCGCTATGAAGAATAAGCTAATTTAATTACATAGCGGAATTATGTATTCCACTCTCGTAGACTTGTTGTTTTTACAACGGCAAGTTTAGATTTTGTATTGGTCATGTGAAAGGACAAAAGCCGAAGAAGAGGAAAGGAAGTACCAAACTGAATGTGTAATGCCTTTAATTTAGGAAACAGTTGCTCCGAAAATACTTTGCCTCTCTGTGATGTCTTTGATCTGAATTGTTCAGTGATATGTAGGGAACATTATAATATTCATCTATTCTTTATTAGTTCACATCGTTGCCAACGGAGAACTTGTGTGTTGCTTCCCTTAAAAAGTGTTGCTCGTTTCTTTACCAGCACACAGTAGGGACGGTGAATGAATTGAAGACAGTTTGTGCGTACAAGATGAAAGGGTTATGCATATTAACAAACGTCGTTTTTGGAAAATATAAGAATTTCTTTGGCAGAAGTTCAATTGGACCAGTCATGTGAAAAATGAAGCATTACAAAGATTCGAGGAGGAAAAGAACATCTTACATACAATGTAACGAAGGAAGGTTAACTGGTTTGGTTATTTCTTGTGTACGAACTGCCTTCCAAACACGGTACTGAAGGAAAGGTAGAAGAGACGGGAAGACGATGAGGAAGACTTAGGCAGTTACTGGATGGCCTTTTAGGAAACGAAAAGGTACTGTAAATTGAGAGAGAAAGCACTGGCTCGCTCTTTCTGGAGAACTCGTTTTGGAAGAGGCTATGGACCTTTCGTAAGACAGAAACTTGATGGTGATGATAATGATGATGATGATGATGATGAGGAGGAGGAGGAGGAGGACGACGACACAGTTCACATTATCTAGAATGTATTGCATGCATGGATAGTTGAAGCGTATATTGTTTTCCCTTGTTTGGTAGAAATTGAACTCGTTTTGACTGTACATTAGGGTAGTGCTGTTGATGATTATTATTACGTGGATCAACATTATTTTGAATTCGAATTATACCATTAAGAAATTTCATATGTGGGTAAAACTCCTTTTAATTTGACAATGAGGTCTTTCATATTCTAACTCATTACTTTTTAAATAATCTTCAACTGTTTCTGCGTGTCATAGCCTTAAGACATTTCGTGCCATGTGCATCACTGCTCGCGAGAAAAGATCCCCATGTGGTAGACCCACAGGTCAGCAACATCATGAGAGAAACCGCATCTTTCATTCCCTTTATGCTTATTTCTTCCTTTTTGTGTGAGTTTCAGTAAATGGTGATTCACGTATTATGTGGTAAAATGTAATTTGCAAGTACTTTACGTAGTTACATACAATCGGAACTAGAAATACACGAAAATGATGAACTGGCAGAATAGAGTGACGCTGCGGTTGGTCCCATCCATTGGCGTTGCTCTCTGCACGTTCCGCACTAAACCAGGGCAATCTTCTTGTCAGTCGAGTTGAAATAAAATTTACCCGGCATTTCTGCTTCAGTGTCATCAATATCTGTGGTCTAACTGTTCCTGAATTCTTGTGTTTTTGAAGCTCGTTGCGGAAAACAGACATCTATACGTGTGACTGCAATGTAGGTGTCACTGATTCCAAGTGCTGGGGCACTTGTATCGGTGTTTTCTGCGCAACCATTTAAAATTAAAGACCAAAGTAGTGTTTGTGATTCTTCTTTAACCTTTTTGGATCAGGTCTTCTGACCTGTTTCGATTAAAATTTGATTCTGAAACAAACCCTGTAGACACTTCGTAATGATGAGTCTTTAGGTGTGTGCGTTCACAGGGCAACACAGCACAGGAGGATGCAAATGTAACTTACATCCATACTCAGAGCGGAATTCGAAGGCGAGACCCCACTGTTCACATGGTACAAAGTTATATGCATCTATGCGATATAGCGTATTCTCACGTGAACGAGACATTTTTGGATGATATTCGTAAAGTTGAGTATATTGATAGTGGGAATCAGAAACAAAGAGGTTCTAACGCAACTCCGAACTTTCCATAAAAATGGTGTCTGTATATTTACCGCTCATATCCGTCCAACGACTTCTTGTAATCGCCCCCTCATTCATTAGCTCTGTCATTTCTGCGGAGCGTATGCGAGCTTAAGTTGAACGCTTTGCTAGGAGCAAGTATGTCTGAAGTCTGTCGCAAATCAAATTACTTACAGTTACAGCATTTGACCAGACGGAAATAAAGAAACGACCATCTCATCATACAACAAGTCACGTGATTCTTAAGCCTAATGCACCCAGAGCACCCTGTTCTCTCCGTGGTTAAAAATGCGTGTTTCCAACCAGCAGCTGGTGAGTTCGTTTTCTTCAAGTGTGGTATACTGATATGCCACAGTGGTGCTGGTTATATAAATTTGTAAGATTTTTGGACGATGGGGGGACAGTAATTAGTGTTACTGAGCACCACCACAGCTAGCTTTTTATACCAACAGGACGGTAATAGGTATTTCCTACATTTAATAGGCAGCGTTCCTCAAATAAGAGAGAGAAAGCGGCACTTTTTACAGGGACTGAAGACTGTAGTGGGTTCGATTGATGCTTTGTTTATTTAGAACGACGATTTAATTGCCTGGGTTATGTGGCTTCTGATGGTAGGATGGCTAGTGAATGCTATTTCCAAGAATGGGGGAAGGAAGCTTTGGTAGCATATTCTGAGGGAAAGCGCCCAAAGTCTGTGCTGGATAACCGGTCGTTGGGGCATAGATTTAAATCGTGGGCCTTCTGAATGAGAATTGTGACTTCCACACACACGCGACCACTAGGTTCGGTAAGTGTTTGGTTGTTCGTTTTGTTTCTTGATGAAAATGCTTTGATAAATTGTTCAAAAATTTATTGCAGATTATCGATATTGCGCAAACCAACTGTTAATATAAGAGAAAGCGAATATTCTTAAGGGATGTCTTAATTGCGCTGTATATTGCATAATTCAACAAGCCATACCCAATACATTGGTCATCCTTTCTCCAATCTTCGCCTGTGGTAAGAACCGAAGGCATTCCGGACGCTTCGAAGTCACTTCGAAAAGAACGAATGTTAAGTGCAGATTCTCATCGAGCTGTAAAAATATTGCCGTATGTACACTTAACGTGGCGGTACGTGCTGTTTCACAGTTTATTTCTCTACTTGCCGCCAGTTACACGTCTGTTGAGTATCTTGCCTTCCCTCTGTTTGAGCTGTTCAATGACACAAATGGCAGTACGTTTGAATTATCACCACTTTCAAACTCACTACCACATTTGCGTTGTGGATGTTTGTACACGGAAATGTGAAATGAATGTCGAAATCACAGCTACTTCATTGATGCCTTAATTATACATGTTCGTTACTGATCTTTTGACCTTACGTGTGAAAGGAAAAGGCAGTTCTTGCTTGTCATTAGCTTAACGCTTTAAATTCTCGTGGTTATTAGTGGCACTAAGGAAGCGTACTGTGTTTTCTGTGAGGTACGAATTGAATCTTTGTATAGGCATGTAGATTAATTCCAGTGTTCAAAAGTGTTGCGGCTTCGGGTGAATTTTGCAGTTTCTTTGAAATGTTCGTTACTACCTTCGCGACTACACGGTGCATGGTGGAGCTCTCATAGCGGTGGTGCCGAATACTCGAAGTATTGTGGGATGTGGCACTGTTGTCTTTCGGCGAGTAATTTACCGAATTTTCGAATGAACTTGGTGCCTTCGTCTTCGGGACCAAGACGTGTATGGAAGTTAAGACTTCGCGATCTACTCGGCCAGTAAACACAGCGTCATATCGCAGATAACCTGTCTTCAGGAGCACGCGATGTCATAAAAGCCATTTATTTTCACATTTTTAGTTTGGAGGCAGTGATGTTTTTGTAGACTCGAAGTCTTCAGGTTGGAATTTTTCCTATTTTAACAAAAGGTTTCTACCTCCCTTCCTCCTTCCTGTTTTCAAACTTAACGTGACCAAAGAAACAAAAAATATTTACCTGTACCTGCGAACCATGACATGACGGTGCTGGAAGAGGTCGTGGCCTAATTTAAGATGTAATCGCGGCATTTGTGTGGTGACGTTGAGGTAGATCACGTAAACGTTTAGTTAGGGTAGATTGTCCCCGAAGCGAGATTTAAACTTGAGATCTTTCAAAGGTGAAGGCGGAACGTGTAGCATTGGACCGCGACCGTTGATTGTCATTTCTGTTTGAAACATAGTCTTCAAGTAAATGAAGAATTGGAACCTCGAAGTAATTGTTATTGCATGTTTCCTGCAGGAAAATGTACAGAGGTTCTTTGAAATACACGTATTAGCATTGCAAACGACGTTATTATTTTAACGGGGACGCACTGAGACGTTACAACAACAGTGATACTTTTGTGTGTGACATCATAGCAACCCGAACATTATCACTGTTTGAATTTGAAACTGATATAATTTGATCCTAATTTAATTATTCGCAGGCTGTGCCATGGCTCAAGCGAACTGGGTCCTCTCATCTTGGAGGCCCGGGTTGGATCACGACCCAGTGCACATGAGAGAATTTTGGTGGGCCAAGTTCCACAGGGACAGGTTTTTCTCAGAGTATTTTGGTTGTCAGTATCCATCCGCCAGTCCTTCATATCCAGCATTCATTCATCTACTGTTGACGCTATTTAATCTTAGCAAATTCTCATTTTACTCGAGTTCGCAAAATTGCGAAGAGCGAATATTAGCTACGTCATGTCTGTCCGTCCGTCCGCATGGAACAACTCGGCTCACTAGACAGATTTTAGTGTAGTTTTATATTTGAGGATTTTTAAAAAATCTTTTGAGAAAATTCAAGTGTTTTTAAAATCGGACAAGAATAAGGAGTACTGCACATGAAGACCAATATACATTTTTGATCGTATCTCGCTCATTTCTTTTTAGAATGAGAAATGTTTCAGACAAAGGTTTTAGATAAATTCAAAACACACATTTTGTGTTCAGTAGCTTTTTTTTTTTTTCAAAAAACCGTGCAGTTTATGAGATAATGTGGAAAAATATTGTAGAGCGAGGCAGGCCACATGACAATATGGCGCTTGCGCATTGCATGCTGGAAAACTAAGGTTACAAACACACACACACACACACACACAGGTTGTGTCATAATCATTGCTTTTCCACACCAACAATGGTTGCACGAACACGCCTCAATGTTACGCTATATGTACATTACCTATCATGTTTTAACTCGGCGTGCAGAAGACGCTGCGCACGGTTCCAGCTAAAAACATCCACCAGTCGAGCAACAAACTGACACATCATACGTTTTGTTTGCTGCACACTAAGTTATTGCTACTAGAGGAACAAAATTTGCATATTTACCCAGTAAGGCACAGTGGTAACTATATATACCACCCGCTTTATTACTGAAAAACTGTAAGTAGGGTTATCTCAGTAATCGTCTTTCATCGCTTTGGTTGTTGTAAAGGACTAAGTTACATTGAATGAACCTACTGAAGGGTTGTGGACACTGGCTAGGGACCATTTGGGACCTTTGAGAATGCGTTAATGAAAGCCCGGGTTACATGTAAGGTGGGAAAACTCTTGACGAGCTGATCGACTAGTAGTTTCCATGAACGTTTTTGGTCACAATAACTAACATTGCCTTAGTTCATTATTTTCCTGTCATTGTTTTATCATCATTATCGTCATAGGTACGATCTTAACTTTCTTATTTTTGTTACAGGTAAGTGTTCCCGGCGGATGTTGGCTTTACGGTTTGAGCTTCCAGCGTCAAAACGATGAGACGTAAGTTTTAAGTCACTGAAAGCTTCGTAGTTTCAAAGAATTTATCATTTGCTTAGTAGTTGACTCAGTCAATCCTAACTTCAGTGAGAATACATTCTGCCGAAGTGATTTTTCATAATACAGGATCTGTAATGTAGCCGAACGGTGTAGATATTGGCATATCTTAAAAAATGGTCTGCGTGTCTGTTATAAACTATAGGCTAGTATGTGGACGGACAGATAACTGTAATATTCATATTAGTTTAGTTTGGAATACAAAAGAGCAGGGAACTGATCATGTAGCGAAATTTTAGTAACTTTTTAAAGATTTTTACTTCCTGTTCCAAATTGTAGACGTATATCTTTATCTCCACATTTGGAAGTTATGGTCAAAGTAAGGTGGTATCCATCACGTAATACCTAGGCTTATTTACAATTACCCTCTAGACGTGTCAGCAACTTTGGTACATTATTTCCAGTAATATGTGCATGTAGAGGTAAAGGTAAAGCAGTCCCATTACAGGCCTGGACAGGCCCTGAGGGTTCCAGGGGGTTGAGGCTCCCAAATTTCAAGACAATCGGCACATGAAGGTGGTAAGGTTGTCACCCCTACGCACCGGCCACCTTTACCCCCAGAAAATACTCCTGGTACTCATTTCTGTTAGAGGCTGAGTCAACCCCAGGGCCATGGTGCGGCCGGAAGGATCATGTCAAGAAAAAATTCCAATGGCACCATCGGGAATCAAACCCGCGACCTTCCGGCTTGTAGCGCAGTGCCTCAACCAACTGCGCCACCGAGTGCCCCCCAATGTGTGCATGTCCATTTCACAATATAGGCCTACAGGTAGTCCGCGTTTTCGTTAACTGTAACACGTAATTGAAATAAAGGAAAGCTAATGCGACCGCATGTTCGTAGAATATTACTTAATGAAATTCCACATGTTTACCCTTTTTTTTTATGGGATAGGACCTTTATCGAGACGCCATTTTGACTCGAAAAATTATTATTTTTTTCTGACTGCCAATAAGCCCGGCGCAAACATCGAAACAAACCGAATCACATCGAATTTACCGGTTGGCGGCAGATACCCGTGCTAGCGCTTCCGAGCGAAGTCGAACAGAATGTTGCCATACGGTTCTGTGATGCAGTGTGGTGTCAGCCGAGGACGCCGTGTGTGCAACGTCGGCGTTGTGTTAAAAACATTTGTTACACGTAGGGAACAGCGAGTGCACACAGTGTGGAAGAAAAGGAAGATGGCAGGAGAATTTGCTGCATTATTTTATTACTTGATAGGAGATGGTTTGCATTTCAAAGTATGTTACAGAATGTGTTAGGAAAGGTCTCTTGCCGTTGTTCGTCATATTAAGCCAGCGCTATTGAGAAGCAATATTCATTTTCGGGAAGCGAACTACTTCGGAATGGATGTGAACAGTGGCCGCATACTTACGCCTTAGACCGCGCGACCGCTGGGACCGGCAGACGCAACTGATAGGGGTCTTAAAACACGGTCATGGAAGTGCGCGTTTCTTGGCCTAGTGGTTCTGCTTAAAGTGAATTAATTAATTTATACATACAATTTTTAAAAATACCATCAAACGCCCTTGAGTGTATGAACGTACGTATATTATATAGCAACCACCGACATGTTTCGGCCACTCGTGTGGTCACGCGTGTTGCCTTCTGCAGGGTGGCAAGAACAAGAATACAGTCACAATTATAATGTGTTGCCGTCAGTCCACAGGTAAAATAATATATAATTTTGGTTAAATTCAGTTTATCCACAATCTTTTTCTTGCCACCCTGCAGATGACCACATGAATGGCCGAAATATGTAGGTGGTTACTGTAATAAACTTACATTCATACCTTCAAGTGCATTTGTCGGTCTCTTTAAGCAAATTATATATCTGATTAATGTACGGAACATGGAGAGCATAGAACTAATTAACCGATCTTTATATGGAGCTTATTCACCTAGGCCTTCTTCTTCATTGTTTTCATACTACGTGTTTCGCCAATGTTCATGGCCTCATACGGTATTATTGTAGCCTTCACCAATAGAAATTCAGAACAGTATTTTGTAATTCGTCATTATCTAACTACCTACATTTTGTTTTGCGTTACAATCTTAATATTGTGTTTCGTGGAATGTTCATCACAGCACTATATACGTAAACTTGTAAATACAGAACAGCTGCAACACTGTATACCCTAGAAACAAGGTTTGTTTCTGGTATATAATTGTAAATACCCTTACATAAAGCTGGTAAATAATAATAATAATAGTAATACAAACTATTTTAAGAATAAAATGTTGAAGGAATAAATTGAGAGTAAATGTCGGTTATGTAAGCAACACGAAGAAACTATTGACCACATAACCTCGGGATGCCCCATTTTGGCAAAGAACGAATATTTAATGAGACACGATAAGGTTTGTACACATTTGCACTACTCAATATGCAAAGCCTTAGGCATTGAAACCACAGACAAATGGTACACTCACATGCCCAAGCCAGTGTGTGAAGAGGGAGATGTTACAGTGTTGTGGAATCAAGCAGTACGTACAGACAGAGAAGTTACAGCAAATAGGCCAGATATAATTATTAAAAACAAAAAAGAGAAAACATGCACACTGTTAGATGTGGCAATACCCGCAGACAGAAATGTTGTGCAAAAGGAAGCGGAAAAGAAAAAATACAAGAGTTTATGTACAGAGATACAACGAATGTGGAACCTGAAATGTACGATTGTACCAGTAATAATTGGAGCCACTGGAATAGTAACGAGAAGCTTAAGGAAAAATGTGGAAACTGTACCTGGAAAACATTCGATAGATTCACTACAAAAGACAACTATACTTGGAACATCACACACAATACGGAAAGTACTGCAGTGTGAAACTTGAAGTCTGAGCGGTGGGGATCGCCGCTGGTTCAAGAGAAGTACCAGGAAGAAATGCCTGTGACAGGAGACATACATATTGTATAATAATAATAATAATAATAATAATAATAATAATAATAAAGAGAGCAACGCATTTCCAACTCTTCAATAGGCATTTGTGGATTACGTATAAAGGGTTTTTTTTTTTAATTACTTGGTTCCATTTGAAATATTCCCTTACAATTTTCTACTGTCAACGAATAGGAAGTTGCCCTTAAATCAGTAGTTCAAAAGAAACTCGTGTTCATGTAGTCTGTGGCGTGTCATCATTAAACCACTCCCTGCTCTCAGACTACACGACACTTACATTTTCACGCAGGTTTTATCGGTATTTAACAGTTTTAATATCCCATGAAGTCAGACTATCATCAGAGTTAAGTACTGTAAAATTGATGAGCGCGTTCTCATTATTAACGTCAATGAATAGTTCCCGCCCATGTTATTAACAAAAATTACGTTTAGGCCGACGAAGATTTCTCTTTCTCTTAATGGCAGCCCCATTACAATGCACCGGTAGAGACGCCTTATTTGCAGATATATCAGTCAACTTTTTCTTGGCGTTTCTTAATTGTTGCTTGGGAAATACATAGTGAAAAATCTTTGTCAGTACAGCAGTGTTTTTTAATTAACTAAAGTGTTGAAACGCTAGATGTGTGCGTTGTACTGAACTGACACTGACATTTTCAAATGAGCTTTAAATGCAGTTGTGCAGATTGTAGATGTAACAGCGAGGTTTAAGGTTCGCACAGCGTTTTTGGTTAAGATTAAAGTCTTTTGATATGTTACGCCGTGTCGGCTGTTAATAACAGCTGGCATTTCGGATGAACGTAGTGCCTCCATCTTCAGAGTTTTAAACTGCTTGACTCTCGAGATGGGGGCACTACTTTCCCTCGTAATTGTAATGGTTTGCCAGTCGACTTGGGTCTTCATGCAGTAGAGGCCAGTTGAAATGTGGCGGCACACGCGAAGAAACCGGATTTCGTCTTTCGGCGAAACGATCGAGCCCATTTAAATCGGTGGGGTCGTCAGTTCAGTCGACTACTGGCAACCGAGGTGTGCGTATCAGCGGTAGTAATGCTGGATACACCGTGTTCCGAGGTAGTGTGAAGGGTACTGGCTACCCACTCCATTCGCCAGTTTCCCTTCAATGTTCATCCCCACGCGTCACCGTGTGCCATCACATTTCAATTGGAGTCTACATGCATTGTTTTACTGTCTTGGTGTTGTGAACTTTAGTGCAAACGTTTCATATAAGCGCAATTTAATGTCCAACGTAATCCACATGCAGATATATTTTCTCATAGGCCTGAGAATTTCGCCCTTACAATATAATATGGCGTTTTTGTTTCCTGCTTGACCACTAAGCGCCAACCCAACGCTCCGCCCGGCGTTTTGCCAGCGTTGCGTCATACGCCGCTTGTTGGGGAGGTTTCGACCCTCTTTTGGTGTCATTGTCAAAGGATGTGTGGAAAACTATTGATTGCAGTTACAGTGTGATGCTTATACAAATAGTTCTAGATCGCATTCCGGTAATTCGATTTCAAAGGCAAAAGTCAAGGTACAGGAAACTCTTCCATTCAGTACAAGTAGATAAAATATATCAACATTTTTTTAACCGAAACTATTTGCGTGTCAAATTCCATGAATTCAAAGAAGTTTCCATTCTTGTTAAATGGCCATACCGTTAATCTTCACGGTATTTCTTCTTGGTATTTTTTTTAAAAGAACATATACATTACATTTAATGTCTGTAAAGGGGAGACATCCTAAAATACTCTTCATTGTGAATTTGTGATCGCCTGATCATGGCCGCATGAGTCTCCCGAAACATGTTTTATTAAATATGACTTTTTGATATTCACAATGTTGGGTTACTCGGACCCTGTAATCGATATCGACATGCGTATGCGTGATTTTGTGTGTGTGTATGTGTAAAGTGATTTCGTTACAGGCCTGGTGTGGCCCAGATGGTGGGTAGAGGTGTAGCTCTACTCTTCCATAATCGCGGCACTAGAAGGGGGGTGAGTGGTCAGCAGCACGCCCCAGCCGCACTTTATCCCCGGGAAAGACCCGGTACCGGGGTCAAGGGGAGTCGGCCGGGCCATTTCCGGGGCCGCCGTGTTTCCGTAGGGTGACATAGGTAACCATTGGGAGGGGCTTCAGCTATTCCCCAGGGGTGACAGATGCGTTAAATAGCCTCTCAGCACTCAAGACCGTCTGTGCATGGCGAAAAGCCATATCCTACTAGAAGAACACAGAACGCAGAACACAGCGGATCTAAGGGAGTAAACCTTGAAAAAAAATCCCCAATCCTACGGTGTTAGTGCCGTGCCTATGGGATGAATGGCAGTGGGTGAGTGTCTCAAACGGCACCCCCTGGAATACCGGGCGACCTCCCAGGGGTAATCCTAGCCTTACCAGGTATGGGGTTTCTTCCTGGCGGACCATATATCTTCTCTTTACTCGTGGGACCAAAATGGAGTTCACGAATAAAAACCCAAAGCACATTGAGAGCTCCGCATCTGGGGACTCCGACAAGAGTTCCTGCTCAAAGGCTCCGCAGATTGGACCAACTGTGCAGGACCCAGTCGAACAAGGGGCGGGCGAGACTCCCCCGATTGGGGGGGGGGGGAACGCCCACCTCCCAGCAACCCAAGTTCGGAGAACCTGGAGGGCCTGGCAGAGAAGGTGGGCAGTGTCGGTCTCCGAGCTACCAGCAAGAATCGTTGTGGTGCTGCTAAAAAGCGGGCGAGGAGGGCTAGGCTTGCGGAGGCTCCTCCGGGGGACTCGGACGGTGGCCAGCCTCGGTCTGCTCCAGGCGGTGAGCCACAAACGTCGCCAGAGCCCGGTATATCTGGGGTCCGGTGGGGCGCGTCTACGGAGAGTGGAGGGCGCCAGCTGGGCGCTGGTAAGCGACATCGGTCGGCCGGGGTCACTCCCAGGGGGCTGGCTAAGAGGCCCAAACAGGTTGGGCAACTTAGTTATGCCAGGGTCGCCCGGGAGGGCCTTCAGGTGGCTGTTGTCAGTGCTGACTACCCGAAGAGTCAGATCTCCAAAGAAAATTCTTAGATATCGAGCGTGCGATCGGCCTACTTGTGGATGAGCTCCCTGAAGTGGGACTCACCCCCCAGGCTGGTTGATTCCTATTGGGCTAAGGGGACGGCCATTATGGTCTGCCACGATGAATCGACCAAGGATTGGTTGCCTGCCAGGGTACCTACCCTCGCGGCTTGCGAGGGCCCCATGCTCAAGTTAGTGGGCCTGGTTGCTCTTCCCACTTAGAAGAGGGTGGTGGCCTGGTTTCCGGGCCCTGCGGGGGACGCGGAGCGGTACTTGCTGCGGCTCCGAAGGCTGAACCAGGGTCTGTACACCAGGCACTGGAAATTCTACGAGCCCAGGGAGGAGTCCATTGGGGTCCGCCTTATGCTCAGCATGGATGCGGCCTCTGTCAGCGTGCTGGAAGGGTTGTGATGGAGGCTCTTCAGTGGTGTGGGGCAGGCCACTTTCTTCCTTCTGGGCGTTAAGCCGGAGGGGAAGAAATAAGAGGAAGAGGAGGCAGCCGAACCAGTTATGGTGATTACCATCTCTTTCATTCAGGCTAATTTGCAACACACTGTTGCTGCTTCTGGTATTCTTACCAGAACGATAGGTGCTAAGGGAATAGACACGGCACTGGTGTAGGAACCGTGGTATCCCGAGGACCGTATCAGGGGCTTGAATATTCCTGGATATACCCTTTACTCTGCTAGAGGGAAGGGAAGGCCTAGAGCCTGTATCCTTGCGAGGAGCTTGGATGCGGGGGTGCTGTCGGGGTTCTCTTGTAGGGACCTCATAGCGAACCTAATAAACTACATTGATGATGGGGCAGAGAGGCGATTAGTCGCTTGCTCTGCTTATCTGCCTTATGATTCCGAGGATCTTCCCCCGTCAAGGGCGTTGGAGGAACTCGTGCGTTACTGTGAAAATGAGAATCTACGCGTAATTGTGGGGTGCGACTCCAATGCACATCATCCTGCGTGGGGTAGCACCAACTGCAATGGTAGAGGGGAGTCCCTGCTCGAGTTTCTCAACTCTTCGAACTTAGAGATTCTCAATTAGGGAAATGAGCCCACCTTTCGCAATGTCTACAGGCAAGTGGTGATTGATTTTACCTTGGGGTCCTATGGACTTCTAGAAAGCATTACTTGTTGGAAGGTGTCTCGGGAGCCCTCCCTATCAGACCACACACATATTCTGTTCACTCTACGGGGCTTCGTTCCGGCACTTCTGATCAGGAACCCTAGGGGCACCAATTGTGGCTCCTTTCGAGAGGGCCAGATGGATAAGCTCGAGAGGAGACCTGAGATGAGGATGGATGATGTAGCTGGATTGGGGCTTGCTGTTCATTGGATTCAGCATGCCCTTGTAACCGCTTATGAGGAAAATTGCCCTCTTAAACCTACTAAGAATGGGAGAAAATATCTGAAACGTACATCGGAATTAGAGTCCCTCAGAAGAGAAGTCAGGCGGCACTTTAATAGGTGCCGGGCTGATAATAAACCATCTAGTTGGGAACTCTACAGAGAGGCTCAACGGAGATACAGGGAGGAGGTACGCAAGGCCTCCAAAGTGCCTTGGAGGACCTTCTGTGGCTCCATAAATGACCTACGCAGGTCGGCTAGGTTGCACAGGGCTCTATCTAGGGACTCTAAAACCAAGCTGGGATTCTTGGTGGCTCCTACCGGAGAGCGCATGCAATCCGAGTTGGAAACCTTGGATCTCTTGCTTGCTACACACTTCCCTGAATCAATTGTTGCGGAGGGGGGGGGGTGTGACACCCGCCGCTGCCTGCCGCGTCACATGTGTAGACTGGCGTGTGGCTGCGAGGATTTTCACCTATAGCATAGTGGAATGGACGATTAGCTCATTCGACCCATATAGAAGCCCGGACTTGGATGGGATCTTTTGGCCCTTCTGCGGGAGGGACGAGAGATCTTTATTCCGTGCCTGGTTAGGATCTTTCGCACCTGCCTGGCGACTGGATACGTTCCAGCTTTGTGGCGCCAGGCTAAGGTGGTGTTTATACGTAAGCCCGGTAGGAACTCCTACTGTGGGCCCAGGGATTTCAGACCCATCAGTCTCACATCATTCTTATTGAAGACCATGGAGGGCTGGTGGATAGATATTTAAGGGATGAAATTTTGGCGCTTCAGCCACTTCATCCCAACCAACGTGCATACCAGGCTGGGAAGTCTGTGGAAACGGCCCTTCATCAGCTCGTAGTACGGGTTGAGAAGGCTCTTGATCAACAGCGTTAGGCGTCTTCTTAGACTTAGAGGGGGCGTTTGTTAACATATCCTATGACTCCATGTGCTTAGCACTGACTAGACATGGGGTAGATCACACCATCGTACGATGGATCAGAGTCACCCTGGAGGGTCGGCTGGTCACTGCGGCTCTCGGGAGTGTCTCCAGGAGCTTCGCGGTGTCCAGAGGTTGCCCCCAGGTGGGAGTCTTATCACCCCTCTTATGGTGCCTGATTGTGGATGAACTGCTGGTAAGGCTCAATGAGGGTAGCGTTTATGTGCAAGGATATGGGGATGACATTTGTCTTCTAGTGATGGTAAAATTCCCAAACACGGTATCGGGGCTCATACAGTTCATACCGTTGAACTGTGGTGTGCCGGGCTCGGCCTGTCGGTTAATCCCGACAAGACCGAGCTTGTTGCATTCACTAGAAAGAGGAAATTTACAGGGTTCTTTGAGCCCCGCCTGTTTGGGAAGACCCTGAAACGCTCCATGTCGGTCAAGTACCTATGAGTGATCCTGGACTCTTGTCTGACCTGGAAGGAACACGTGGAGGTTAAGGTGAAGAAGGCTCAAAATTCCATGTGGGCCTTGTGGTGCGACGTGGGGCCTGAAACCCAGGGTGGTTCATTGGCTCTACGTTGCTATCATCAAGCCGTCCGTCACTTCCGCATCCTTGTTATGGTGGCCTGGCTGTCAAACGGCCAAAGGGAAACTAAGCAGGGTCCAAAGGTGGGCCTGCTTAGGGGTAACGGGAGCCATGCGCACTACTCCCACCAATGCTGTGAAAGCACTTACCTGCCTCCCCCCGCTGGACTTGGTGATCCAGAGTGAGGCTAGGTCAGCTGCGCATCGACTCTGGAGTCTGGGATGTTGGTCTTAGCTACATCCCAACAGATGACACAGTAGTATTCTGATGCGGCTTCGGCAGTCAGATCCCATGTTTAACATGGGGGTTGACATTGTGAGGCCACCATACAATTTTGAACCCCGATACGGGGTTACAATGTTGACGAGGGATGACTGGACTAAAGCAACTGGTGCTACTCCTGCGGTCAGAGGGCTCGTCTGGTTTACAGATGGGTCCAGGACGAGGGAGGGGACGGGGCTGGAGTCTACGGGCAATCGGCAGGACGAAGGCTCAGTTTTTCCCTCGGTGGATATGCAGCAGTCTTCCAGGCGGAGATAAATGCTATCTTAGCCTGTGTCTATGAGATACAATCTCAGAATAGACCGGAGAAATACGTGAGTATCTGCTCCGACAGCCAGGTGGCCCTGAATGCCCTTAGGGCCGTCAGAACAACGTCCTCTTTGGTACACTAGTGCCAAGAGGCGTTGAATGATATCTCTGTCCGGCATGCGGTGGGCCTCTTTTGGGTTCCCGGACATGCTTGAATACGGGGTAATGAAATCGCCGATGGGCTCGCGAGGGGCGGCGCTGCTCTGAGGTTTCTCGGACCCGAGCCGGCCCTCGGGGTCTCTAGGCAGGATTTACAAATGAGGCTTGTCGCTGGTTGGTTAACCAGCGCGGGGCCCGATGGCGAGACCTTGGCGATACCCAAAGGCAGGGATCAAGAGACCTAGTGTGGGCACCAGGGCAAAACTTATGACCTTTAACAGGACTCAATCCAGGGTTGTAACTGGCCTTCTCACGGGTCACAACACCCTGAGGAGACATCTCCTCCTACTAGGGCTGCTTGATAGCCCCATGTGCTGAAAGTGCGGGGAGGGAGAGGAAACCCCGGCTCACATTTTATGTGAGTGCGAGGCTCAAGCCTCACTCAGGCAGGCGTATCTGGGCTACTTCTCCCTGGAGCCCGAGGACATTAGAAGGTTAGGCTTGGGGGCCATCTGGAGCTATATAACAAGGCTGCGGGGTTCTCATGATCCGATATGGGGCACAAAGGGCCCGTCTTAATTAAGGCCTAGTTGCGTCGGGGCTGGGAGGCCCCGAACCCAAATGCTAATCACTCATCAATCAAGACTCGGTACCCATTTTACAGGAGGCTGGGTGGGCCCCTGGGCCGGTCTGGACGGTCGGAAAATCTCGTCCCCACCGGGATTCGATCCCGTACCGTCCAGCCCGTAGTCAGTCGCTATACCGACTGAGCTACCCGGC
>Ga0123354_10006742_pt1 | contig 17126 bp, 6 predicted proteins | sample TergutLab28metaG_2_FD_97872 | JGI IMG/M metagenome (GOLD analysis project Ga0123354, IMG submission 97872) | Labiotermes labralis P4 segment gut microbial communities from Petit-Saut dam, French Guiana - Lab288 P4 | ecosystem: Host-associated > Arthropoda: Insects > Digestive system > Gut ...
AGGAATATCCCAGGGAAACCGGCTTGGTTGCCCAAATTTAAAAATTTTTAAAATAAAAACCCAAAAAAATTTGAAAACCTCGGAAAAACAATAAAAAAAAAAATTACCTTTTCTCAAAAATTTGCTTTTTTTTTTTCCCCCCCCCCCCCCCTTCTACTGGACATAACACCCCGAGAAGACATCTACATTTAATGGGGCTGCAAGTCAGCCTCATTAAGTGTAGATGGTAGAGGTATAGTTCTAGTGCAGCAGAGGAAGAAACTTCAATCCACGTCTTACGCGAATATGAAGCTTTGCCTTCACTCAGACATGCATATCTGGGCTCCTTTTTCTTGGACTCAGAGGATGCTAAGTGTCTAAGTCTGGGGCCATTTCGAACTTCAGCAAAGGAATAGGGCTCCCTTGAATTGACATCGGACTATGAGGCACAAAGGGCTCTTCTAAAGACCTAGATGTATCGGGACCGAAGGGGCTCGAACCTAATTATTACTCACTACTCACCTCCCTTCCATCACGGTCCGGAAAAGTACTCCGTGTACCGCTCTCAAAATCCCTTTCCATCATCTCCGTGGTCTTTCACTGACTATTTCTAATGTAGATTAACAAATATTTTCATCAGCCACATGTCTTTATTCATCTTCTCTACACACCTCCTCCATTTCATTCTACAGTCGGATGTAGTGATCTAATCCATCACGGCCTTTACTTCTCTTATCATTTCTCACGCACTTAAGTTCATGTCACTGGCTAACGGTTCACATAAGCTAATCGATTGCAAAACAGTGGTTATATTATGTACACCACAGACATTCCGCATTCTGCCCACGGGGTATTCTATGTGTGTCAAAACAGACAGCGCGTCTCTTAAATATTATTAAACGATTTTTCTTTGTAACGGAGATGCAATGTCTTTTCTGTAATGTAGAAACTGACATTGAACACTTTCAGATAAGACTCAGGCCTCATCTCTTCTGCAGCTTCAGTTCGTTATTTGTCTCCGGCACCCCATGTGTACGTTGCTCTACAGCACCTCAACTCAGAAACTTAGTCCGATTTAAATACCGAATTTAAACAAACTCGGTACATAAATCAAGCTTCTAATGACAACAGAACTTACTATGTTCAATCGAACACCATCGATATATCAAATAACGGTTATTATGCAAACTCATGAGGTGGGGCCGACATTAGGGCCATTGTATGACTGAATTTCTGATTTCAGCAAATATTCGCCAATACAAAATGCTTATTGAAATAATTCCTTGCATAGTTTCCAACATCGCCATGACGCAGGAATAAAGATACAAGTATCCTTCGGTATAATGGGAATATGACGAGCAGTTGGTGAGAAGGCATGTCACAGTCACACTTAAAATAGAGGATGAAAAGAATCGGCGCACAAGCCCACAACACTTGTTAAAAATATAAGTCGAAAATAAGAAATTGTTGCACAAAGGGTGTCATTCGAGACACTTGTCATCGCCATGTGGCGGTAACATACTCTCAGCAGTGCTGTCGCGACAACAAAGCGCATTGTTAGATGTCTCCAGACGACACACGGTGTACAGCGGGGCTCAGGTGTGATCGAATAATCGAGAAACTCTGCGACATACTCTTAACCCTCGGTGCCTGTAATAGTGGAGGTGGTAATGATGGGAATACGCGCTACGTCATCCTGGTCGACGTCGTCCAGACGCTAATGTGTTTCGATGATTGGAACAAATCTGCCGTGAGACATGAAGTGTAAGACGTAAGACACTTGTGAATGCAAATCGCCCATGGACTGAATGGACACAAGCCAATGACGATACCATAACTGCAGTTGTGGTAGGACAGCCGTACAGAAGCTCACCCACACAAGAATTTGGACTACAGTAACATATCGTGGAAGGCACATCTGCTTCCAGACGATCGTCCTTTTCACCTCTTGACCATACTGCGTAACCACGAAGCGCCCATGGTTTGACCATTTTCTAAACAAGGAATCAGACCACGGACAGCGTGTATGTACTATGTAGACCTTGTGTATTAGAATCGTATTTAGATGTAAATAATTACAAACATGGCGACAGCGCGCCCTGTGTTATTTTCCTAAGTCGACGTCGGACAAATATACCATAATTGTTCTACGTAGTCATACGGTCTGCAACTAGACGTTACAAACAGTAACAAATAACAGGGTGGGCCAGGATAGCTCAGTCGGTATAGCGACTCTTTATGGGCTGGATGGTTCGCGGATTGAATCCCTGTGGGGTCGAGATTTTTGCAACCGTGCAGAACGGCCCTGGAGCCCACCCAGCCTCCCATACGATGGGTACTGGGTCTCTTGCCCGTTGCTTGGTGTTCACCAACCACCCCACTTAGCGTCGAGGTTAAAGAAGGGGTAGAGCTATACCTCTATGCCACGTCTGGGTGCTCGCGGCCTGTTCTAGGGTGACCTTTACCTTTTTACTTTTAACAAATAACAAGGGATTACAGCACTGCACCAATACCGTTTAATATAAGTAACATGGGATTACAGCATTGCACCAATACCGTTTAATATAAGGCCATACCATCAGAGATTATTCTTGATTATACTTACAAATACATAGGTATAGTGGGGACCGTGGTAGCACAGTGGTTAAAGTACTGTGCTACAAATCGGAAGGTCGCTGTCTCGATCCCAGCGAGTGTCAGTGGATTTTTCATTGACATAAAATCCTTCCGATCGTATTATGGCCCTGGGATCGACTCAGCCTCTAAGAGAAATGAGTACCAGGAGCATTTCCTTGGGGGTAAAGGCAGCCAGTGCGTAAAGCTGACCTTACCACCATCCTGTGCCGTTGTCATGTAACCTGGGAATCTTAGCTCCTGGAACCCTCTGGGTCACTCCAGGCCTGTAACGGGACTGATTTACCCTTTTACACAGGTATAGTAATGGAACATACTTTTTACTCCAAAATGTTCCTCCTTGAACTTAGTTATAAGAGAAAAACGTCAAAATACTGCACTTCTTGCAAACGAAAACGTAGAAACCAATACGGAGGTACTATATTTAAAACTGTTGTGTTACCTGTTAGTCGGTGACTTCTAAATTCGTACAAATAGTTGATACAGTTTGCCCATATACATATTTTAATCTGTCTTTTCGAGTTTTTTCTTTACTCTTTGTAACCCCTCTCTATTCTACCGTTCATATGATCCACTTCTGCACTCCATAAGATTCTATCCATTTACTCCCAGCCGCAAACCATTTTTATACGAACGCGGAAGTGTAGAAGCCTAATCCGGAGTGCAGAAAGCCGCAGTACTTTAAAGCGAATCTTAAACCAGCGGGTCGAGGAAATACGGCGTAACCTGGAAGTGAGAGACCGTCATAGAGACCGTGGTAGAATAAAAGTGAGTTATTGTAACTGCCTTGCAGGAAAGAACGGGAAGATTTAACGTGGGGTGGAGGTAGTGACCCATGGACGATCAATCAGCAGGTACGTTGGGGTGCGTGCGGGCACTTATCACTAGGCCATGTGGTGCCTCTTAGTGGCCAGTGTTCCAAGGTACTCCACCTGTGGCACACAGATCAACAACAGAAAAAAAGTTACTGGGGTTTTATTCCATTACATCACTAAGCAGTGAAAGGCTTAAACGCCAGGGTCCTTGGGTCGCTCATCACCCGGCTGAGTAAAGTAACGATGAGGATGAATAAAAAAAAAATGGACGGGGAATTTTAATATACATTCACTAAGTTAACAGTACTGTGCATGACGGAGGATATAAACGTAAATCATCCGTCACTGGCACACAGATTGTTTACACTGTTGTCTGTCTCCCTGTATGAGACTTTTTAACAGCGAAGAACCATCCAACTAACTGAACTCCATGGAGCACAACCGTTCCTGGGAAGCTTAAAGATCTTGAGCTACTTAACAAATTCACCGCATTTTATGAAACCCGAAGGTTCATTACCGCATTCACAAGCGGGCGTCCTGTCCCAATCCTGATGCAGATTATTCCTCCCTATTCCAAACTTCGAAGATCCATTTTAATATTATGGAAGAACCATATATAATCTTATTCTTTAATTATGAGCACATGAATAAGATTTACAGAAGAATAACAAAATGAGGCAGAATTAAGTTCAAGAAAGGATGGAAACACACAAAGGAAGAGAAGGAAAGCTGCTGATGACGGTTGGCCATCGGCTGTAAAAAGCGCTGCCAAGTTAAGGGCAAATGAAGAATGTCTTCTGGGACATGACGCCCTGCAGTCTGGTTAGACACTCAGAGATGAGATCTTCAATCTTAAGAAATGTTACGCGAACGTACTGTCTCAATCTTAAGGGCAGAAGAGACAACCTTACGTAGCCTATAAATGACAAACATAATTTTCGAAAACTCGACAGTTTCACGTGAAAACTGGCGCAGAGTTATCCGCCATTCCAGTCCGTCATGTGCCTCTTTCAACGCTAGACTAACAGTAGCGGCTAACTGCCAGTCAATACAGAGACAAAAGACGTAGGTAATATTGAACTTTCGGACAAAATTTATGACGTCAGCTGCCTTCCGCGTTTGGTCTAGCCTAAGATATTTCTAGAACATGACATATCCAGAGCTAATATTGTTACAAATTTAGCAAAGACAGACGGCAGCTCCGGCTCGGAGAACTTGCCCTCTAAACCAAGACGAATGACGAGTCTGACTTTAACTTCGGACTTCCATATGTATGTGTCATTGCCACACCGGGCAGCCACGACAGATGATTACGTCAGAATGCTTTGAAGATACCGTTGAACAAGTTTCAGCGTCTTGTTCTAAAATCAAACACTCACAGGCCCTATGATTTACCGTATATCCTGGTGTACAAGAGGCACAGCTGTTTCAGCAGTGAAAATATGGTAACAATGAGTCTCTTTACCAATTAAGTGCGAACTTAGCCATTAAAAGCAGTCGGTACCGACGCTAGAGTTTAGAATTACGGAACATTATTATCACGATTTTAATGCCAAGTTAGTGTCACTACCAAAGCCTGGATAGCTCAGTCAGTACAAGACTATGCTACAGACTGGACGACGAATCGGGGTATAATTCCTAGCAGAGGCGGATATTTCTCCACAGCACCCTAATCAGATGTGGCTCACCAAGCATCCTATCCAATGGGTACCGGTTGCGGATCACAAAGTATCATATCTAATGGATAAAAACCGGTTTCGACTCACCAAGTATACCATACAGTGGGTACCAACCAGTTGTGGCTCACCACGCATCCTATACAATGTGAACCAATCTGTTGTGGCTCATCAAGCATCCTATCCAATGGGTACCAACCAGTTGTGGCTCACCAAGTATCGTATCCAATGTGAATCAACCTGTTGTGTCTCACCAAGTATCCAATCCAATAGGTACCAACCGGTTGTGGCTCACCAAGCATCCTCAACAATGGATACCGGTTGTGGCTCACCAATAATCCTATCCAAGGTGAATCAACATTTTGTGGCTCACCAAGTATCCTATCCAATGTGAATCAACCTGTTGTGGCTCACCAAGTATCCAATCCAATAGGTACCAACCGGTTGTGGCTCATCAAGCATCCTATCCAATGGGTACCGGTTGTGGCTCACCAAGTATCCTAGCCAATGTGAATCAACTTGTTGTGGCTCACCAAGTATCCTATCCAATGTGAATCAACCTGTTGTGGCTCACCAAGCATTCAAACCAATAGGTACCAACCGGTTGTGGCTCATCAAGCATCCTATCCAAAAGGTACCGGTTGTGGCTCTCAAAGTATCATATCCAATGGATAAAGGCCGGTTTTGACTCACCAAGTATCCCATACAATGGGTACCAACCAGCTGTGGCTCACCAAGTATCCAATCCAATAGGTACCAACCAGATGTAGTGCAGCAAGCATCCTATCCAAGGAGTACCAACCCGTTGTGGCTCACTATTCACCCTGCAATGGGTGCCAACAGCTCTTTGCCCAGATGTAAAGCGGCCGAACAGTGAAATTGTACGTTCTTCTCTCACTAGAGTCGAAGTAAGGAATGCGTGGCGCTAGAAGCTACCTATACCATCCCATACTCCTTATGGCGAGGTGCTTAATTAAGCACAGAAAGACGATACGTGTTTAATTGGGGGGGGGGAAGTTCGTTTTAGGACAGTCAGCAGGCCTATCTTAGAACACAGCGAATACAAAGAAATGACTCGTAAATGATGAACTGAAAGGAAGGTGTCACAGCGTAAGCAAGTAGTCTACTATACCGATTTTTGCCTAGAAGAAAGAAAGAAAACGACAAAGAATCTCACAGTAAGAATGGCTCGTGTGGAGGTCGAGATTTAAACCGGGAAGGTATAAAGATATAAATTTACACTCAGCATCATATCAACTTTCTCGGTTTAATTGACCTTCCATCTGAATGCAGAGATATTTTTATAGCTCTGCCCACACAAGTGTGCGTTCTATAGTAGGCTAGTGGTTCCGAACCTAAGCACCGTGCCCTGAGACTTTTGACAGGTACAATACAAGTGTGTTAAACTGCGACACGCATAGTGAGTCTCCAAAGCAGCTAACTCGCAGCTGCTGTTTCAACAACGGGTACACAGTTTCAGTTCCTGTCGATTGTGTCGCACGGGGGGTGTCGGGTTCAAAACTCGGCCATGAGGCCTATTACTATGACTGAGGTCTTTTCGCATTTTCTTCAATATTACCCAGTCAAATTCTGAGATAATAAGCATATTTCAAGTTTAGCCAGGATAGCTTCCTTCATCAAGTGTTCCATTTCAGAGGAAACATAAAGCCTATACCCACAGCCGGTAATCTGCACGATATAGAGGACAGCTGTTCCTTCACCGTGATTGTAGGTCATTTTGGTGGAAAAAAAATTTAAACTTCTTCAGTAATAACGTTTAGATATAATCAAGGCGCACAAAATATTCGAGAATAGAGTGATGAGGAAGATATCTGACGCTATGAGGTACGAGGTAACAGGTGAGTGGAGACTGCTTAAAGAGGTGCTTTATGATCTGTACTTCTCACCAAGTATTATTCGGGTGATAACATCAAGGAGAATGAGATGGGTTGGACATTTGGCACGTATGGGATACAGGAGAGCCGCATACAGAGATTTTGTTGGCAAGCCTAGGCGAAGAAAGGAAGATGATGTCAAAATGGATCTTCAGGAAGGGGCATTGAGGGCATGGACTGGATTGATCTGGCTCGGGATAGGGAAAAGTGGCGGGCTCTTGTGAAAGCGGTAATGAACTTTCGAGTTCCATAAAATGCGGGAAATTTCTTGACTAGCTGAGGACCTGTTAGTTTCTCAAGACGGTCTCCGATCCACGGTTTTAGTTAGTTACCCAGTAATTAGTAAGTAATATTACGCATCTGTAACTTAAATCAGCTCTGCCGTTGCTGGCACTTTGTACTGTACCATGAATATGCAAGCCGTTCTAAGGACACCACGACTGCTGCCTGGCACCTGCAGCGGTGCAGATAATAAACAATGCACACACCGCAGTAATCATATGTATCTCATCCAGCGCAATCGGTTAACTACAGCTACGTCACCCCCAGTCTGTTCGCGAGTCAGTCTCACTCATTAAACATCTAATTAACTGCTCCACTTGCTGCCAGTACACTCACGTCAACAAGCAAAGTGAGCAACACATATTACGTCAACTCATTACAGTATTACTTCGAATTTAAGACGCAGTTTTTTTCCACATTTTTCCAAACAGAAAATTAGCGTACGTCTTAAACTAAGATATTATTTTTCACTCCTCGTTTTCCTCTAAGAACAAGTAGTCTCGCTGAAAGGGTAGTAAATATTATGGACAGTGAAAATATTTGCATGCAATTTTTTTCCCTGCATATCCATTTCTATAATTTGGGTGTATTTTAAATTAGAGGGTGTTTAAATACAAAGTAAGATAGTATTCACCATGAAAGGATTTGTAACAGAAAGTAAACAGCTAAGGATAGCCTTACGTCTAATCCAGCGGAATCAGTCTCTAGCTCTCTAAGAAGCGCCACGAAAACGGTTTTTTGTGCTATCGTTCGAAGTAGGAACAATATTACCAGCAGAAAACCCCGAGCCCGCGCGGACGCGGATGAAGAACTAATTTCGGTACATGTTACTAATTAATTTGGCTTGTTTGTGAGCTGTAAAAGATGGCCATTACTCTATGACTGGCGTTCACAGCTTAGGAAAACTGGTTTAAACGATTCTCTATGTAAGCCAAACTGTTCACATAAAACGTAAAGTGAAGAGTTGATACAATGTCAGTCGCCATAATGGTGTATGCAAAATGAAAAAAAAGTGTACTGGAATAAATACAATAAATGTAATAAGGAGCCAGAATAATCCAGCCTACACCCTCCTACATTAATTCTCAAACAGTATCATACCCTCTACACCCTTACCTCTCATCATCTCTCGTAAAGAACAAAAACTGAGGCTCCTCACTGTTTAATATTCTCGATACTACTGTCACATTCTTCCTCTGAAGTCCACATATCTCCTCAGCGTGTTACCATTCAGTGCACAAAGCCAGGTTGCACAACAAGGCGCAAAGAATTTTCATTAGAATACTCGAAGAGAGATCAACCGGACGGACACACATATCCGGGGCAATATTCAAACTACTACTGACTGTTGAGTTTGTAGATTACCTTTACAGTGGTTTGCGCTGGGGACACGCGACCACACCTTGTTAGTGACCAGCAACCGACGTACTCCAGTTAAAAAAACATTTGGCTGAAATGCAGTCGTGTTTTGTTCGCTTCCGACAATGCCCTTATTTTCTTCAGTGCTCTGCGCGCATAAATTTAACTGGAGGCTTGTTATAAACGAAGCAAGATAGGCAATGTACGCATTACGTAATGTTACGGCGCATTCGTGCAACCATGGTTGTAGAAGAAAGGCAATAAATGATACATACTCTGAGTGTGTTTGTAGCCTTAGATATCTAGCATGAAATGCGCATGCGCCAAACTGCCATCTGTGGCCTTCCCCGCTCTACAATACTTTTCCACACTGTCTCATGAAGGGCACGATTTTCGGGGAAAAAAATTATTGAACATAAAATGCCGATTTTCACTTTCTCTACGTCTGTCTGAAACATTTCTCTTTCCAAGAAAAACTGAGCGAGATATCATTAAAATGTATAGTGGTCTTCAAGTAAGTATACGTTATTCTTGTCAGGTTTTAATGACACTTGCGATTTCTCGACAGATTTTCGAAAAGCGCTATAATATCAAATTTAATGAAAATCAGTCCAGTGGGAGCCGAGTTGTTCCATGTGGACGGGTGGACAAAGAGACATGACGAAGCTAATAGTCGCTTTTCGCAATTCTGCGAACGCGCTTCAAAACAACTACGGCATGCGGTGAACAGAATAAATCTGATAGGATCTATACGTTTTCCCCCCGACCGTCGTCGCGAGTGTTAAGGGACTCTACCTAAGCCCGTGAAAGTCAAATGCATTCTCTTGAGTTAAGCGACATTACTTCACAGTGCTACAGCGACCCCCTCACACCGTGACGCTACCGGGATCGGATGTCAGGAGCTTATGGGGTCTAAATGTAGCAGTCCATTAAGTTTACTGAAATGTATTGCCACCATCAGGAACAAGATCCAGCAAGTTGGCACACGCGTTGACGCTTCTGGCCGTATTCGGGATATGGACGTCTTAGAATCTTGGTCGAACTGCCCAATATCTTAGATTTTTGTATTTTTTCCCTTAATCCTAACACAAATTCCACCAGAACAGCTCAATTAAACCACGGTCGCATCCTTCCAAATCCTTTCCAACTGATCACTGACGCCATATGGGGCCTACTGAGAGACGAATGTAAATCATAAATAAATACCAGACCAACACACGGACGCATCTCACTCATAAAAAGTTCACTTCAGTCTGTCCCTACAAATGTACAAAGGGAAGTTTGAAATTACAGTAAGGTCAGTCTGAAAAATGGACGCACTCATACACGTACTTCCTAATTGGAGAAGCGCTGCCAACTTCTTTGTTCACTTCCTTTATTCCCTTGCTGTTTCTCCCACGTATGAATGGAAGAGGACCGTAACGGATGTTTGAAACTGAGTGGTTGGGGCCATTATTTTCCAGCAGACAAAAGTGGCGCAAAGTGAAATGGAATGACGTTTCAGCCATTCTGAAGACGCACATCATGCAAATGTTAAACGGATGGATGGATGGACTTAGGTTGTTTAACAACGCGGCATCAAATGCAGCGGTTATATAACCTCAGACGAAAAGAGCGCATTCGGTTATATTCACAGGAATGAGGAATAAGCAGTCGTGACGTTTCAAGGAACCATCCCGGTCCTAACCCTTGCAGGTAATTTCCTGTTAGCACTGATCAGCGACTGTCTATGAACGAGGACATAGCTATATAGTAAATATCATCACGAAAGACTTCACCCTGCAACAGCAATGCTATATGAACCTCATATCTCGCATTACCGTCAGAGTTATCAGGAACTGCATTCGGTCGTCCCTCGAACCTAAAATGCATCAAGTCAAACGCAAGTGCTCTTAAAATAGTCTGCTTTAAGTTCTGCTATTCTCACACTTTGCTCAGAAATCCTAATCTTCGATCTGAAAACGGTTAAATTCTCGTTAAATGACAACTATATATAACTCAAGAAATAACAAACAGGACAATTATAATAATTTAAAAATTATGCCATAAATAATGAATACACCATTTTGATGTGGTTTTTCAAATTCCATTTTTCCAGAAATCCACTTCTGAATTACTAGGACCGGAATGCAAAACTTCCCTAGAAATGTTTCCTCATCAGCTATCTACTACATATATGCATTTGCAGGCAATCAGTGTGTTCTCTAAAGTGTGGCACGCGAATACAAACATACTCGCACCTTGGCCCTGCATTGTTTGTCATACACATGTGCACACAGTGGCTTAATATCGTACATAATTCACACTAACGACACGCCATGTCGGGTAGGTTGGTGTCCCCATGCAATAATACCAACTTGCAACTTCACACAGCCTAAAACTTTAATTAGAATCGTCGAGCCGAGGTGACGACAGCAGGTATACAAGTGCGGTGGCCGGCGCTGCTGGTAATACAGCGGACGGACATCACACCGAACGGCACAAATCACCTATAACGCGTACCGAGAGAGTGACATACATCGAGCAGTCATGGCATTGACTCAGATGAAATATTATGGTCTTTTTGTTGGGTGGTGGGGGTGGGGGTGGGGGTGGGTAGTGGGTGGGGTTGGTGAGGTTACGCAGAATGATGAGTCCAGTTTGTAGAACTGCGAGCAGAAATATGCAAGAGTAATGCCTGATACTTGGCTACGTGTACAGCAAAACGCACCGTAACGGTTAACACCGTACTGCTGTTCCTAGTACAGGACAACATTGCCTGTACTAAACTCCCATCATACTATTCCTTCCCCTGTTTTTGTTCTCTTGCACGCAGACACACGCTAGGATTCCAGGTAAGAGAGATGAGGACATTATTTTACGTGACAACTGTCGCACAGTTACTTTCCGTCACCTCACCTAACTTACGAACTTCGACGTGTGCAATGATCAACATGTCTGTTGGATGTGACGCGTGTCTGAGGGCCGACGGACATTTCCGGTATTATTTTTAAAATATGGCGAGTATTAACGTATTACAAACTGCAGTACATTGAAGCAAAACGCTTGGACCCCGACTTAACGGAAAACTGGAAGAGTTTCGGGCCCTGCACTGCCTGCAGTAAAGCGACTTGTCAGACAGAATAATGTCCCTGTATAAGTACTGGCTTATAGTTGGGAAACTAAAGGACAAGTTCAAGATCCCACTAACATTTAATCGAAACGTACTTTCTGCTATTGGACGGTAAGGGTATATCGACAGGCACAACCCACGCCAACCCAGACGGGGACAATTAGTTACCCGTTCACAAACCGTCTTTTACCGGTGACAAACACAGCAGTTTTTCGTGCGCAAGAAGAGTAGTGGCGTTTTTTAACCAAGTATGTGGCAGTTCTGAAGTTTACTGCCGAACTTCCGGATTTCGAAGTGTAGTCATACACGTACGGAAGAAAATAGGTAACACACTTTGGCTTTATTTATAGCGTATTAATCTTCCTCCATTAAGCAGTGGCCACGCGGTCTAAGGCGTAGGTCTGCGGCCGCTCGCCCGCTGGGACTTCGGGTTCGAATCCTATCGGCAGCATGGATGTTTTGTCTGTTGTGAGTGCTGTGTGTTTTCAGGTACAAGTCTCTGCGACAAGCTGACCACTCGTCCAGATGAGTCCTACCGACTGTGGTGCGTCGTCGTGCGTGATCTAGAAACCTCGTGAATGAGGAGGCCCTGGCCCACTGGGGGGTGTCGCGCCAAAAACAAACAATCTTCCATTAAACTGCGTAACTTATAACAACAGCTCTGCTCTGTTTCATACATTATTTAAGTAACATACTCTCTGTTGTGTTCTGACAAAACCAACATCAGATGTATAAAAATACATCTGATACATGTACATGTAGCTGCAATACAAACGTCATACATGTCAGATTTTAATTAACCCTTCAAAGACGAAAATGAACCTGAATTATATATAAAGATCCAGCGCGTACGACGCAGTAAACACACGCCGTCTACGTTACACAAATCAATTACATGATGCTGTATAGTAAAATAATCGCTGCTTGTCCCGTAGAGAGCACCGACACATTTTGTGGGCAGAAAGAAGAATTTTTTAATGTTGAACCTTATGGTAATGGGATTTATAAACTGCGTATTGAAATATTAACATGCTGCAAGCACAATTAACGTTCAAGAACATATTCACACCACCATTAAATCAACTATCATCATCATCATCATCATCATCAATGGTTCCTGAAACGTACGGGAAAGTCTAACACGTACGTATATCTGTTTATTAAAGAAACTATTCTCCTGCAGGTCACAGATACTGGATTTTGCCAACATACGGTTTCAACATTTGCGTTCAGTGAAATTACCTTACTGTAAAATCATCACTACTGCTTACAAGACACGACGTTTGCCATATTTACATTCACAGTTCACAGAAAGCAAATCTTCTGTACAAAAGGTAGAAGTCCTTTGACGGAAAAATTCTTGTGACCTTTCGAGAGAACTGTTACTGGAAATATCGGAAGGAGCACTGTGGTTTGCAGTCTACAAGCTAAGGGGCGCTCGTCTTCATAATGTAGCATATGAATAGAGCTTCCCCAATTTGTGGAATTCAACACAGTGTTTAGTCTCGGCACAGGATGGTAAAAACAGCATTTCTTACAGAAGCGAGGAAACGACTCTCAGATAAGGAAGAAGTACATGCGAACTCACTGCACAATTAAAAGGGCTCAATTTAATCAGGAAAGTAAATTAAATGGTGTAGCACTAAGTTTTAAAACAAAAATACATCATATGTGTAAATACAATTTGTGTAACCGTTTAAAGCACAGTGGTTACCAAAGGTCAATGTACTACCTCAACATCAAACACGGTCACGTTTTGCCACACAGTATAGCTTTTGTGTAATTCCAAGAATAAACACAGATTAATTATATCACTATATGATTCAGTGAAGTGGAACTAAGTGGAACACTGTAGTCCCAGACATACACAGTAGTCATGCGTTTCGGCACAGGCGTACCATCGGACGAGCGTGCAATGTTACATTTTGCAATGCATATATTACAATATTACACGATAAAATGTACCAAATTAAAAATAAAATATTCAAAACCTGAGAGTAAATATGATAAATTAGAAAAGAGAGAAGAGATCATCGCAAACTTCACAAGGAGCCACTCCAGCAGCCTGTCCGTCTAGGCAGAGTGCAAGACACTCCAACATAAAGGGTACATTTTCATAGCACAGAGTCCTGGTCAGTCTTCTCTGGCTGTTGCAAATGCTGTCCGTGTTCGGTCTTGCTTCCTGGGCTGCCCACAAAAATAAACACGCCGAAATAGTTAGGTGTGAAATTTTGTGAGAAATGCATGTTGCACCAGTGTTACTGTCCATGTCTTCGACAAATCCAAAATGGACTGACTCTTATTACAACGGATTAAGCATTTTTAAAATCAGTGGCAATAAGCGGCAGAAGCGCGCAATTACCACGACACGGATCACTTGAAACAAACCTTTAAGACTTACACAGTAATGATGTCAACGAATGTACACTAGTAATTACTTCATACACACAATATATTTGAGTGTCTCTGTTGGTACCGTAACGCACGGATCATGGATCATACAAACCTTAAGAGTATTTCTATCGGCCGATGCAGTTATTAAGTTCTAAGTACGCCGCATTTGTTTTCAATGTCATATTGAAAGTGTATGCGGACTCCCTGCATACTAATATGAGCTGTGACAGCAGCGTATAGCAACGTAGCAGCAGCTTATGTCACAGTAATCAATCTGGTTATCAGCAGTTGCAATGGCGTGGACAATGAAATGATTCAACGTTTTGTTGAAGCCACTATTAAGCGACATTGGTGCTCTCCTTTCCGTATCAAAATTCAGTTAGCTAATTGGACGCAGGCTTCATCCTGCTTTACATCAACATTTGTATTGTAAACAACAGTTGCTGTTTTACGTTAAACTTGAACGAGAGAAATAAATAATTACATTAAAAACAAAAAATTCATTCTGAACTTCAACCATGACAGGTCGTTATAAAAGTCCCACAGAATTCGTGGTGTTCCATGAAATAAGCGAATCATTACACAAACGTGAAAACTAAACTCGAATGTGGTTGCACAGAAAATCAAACTTCCATTTTGAAATCCCAAACGCGGCATTCATGTCTTAGGTTCTAAGATAGTGTAACCTTGCGCGTACATACGATTGTTTCGAAGAACCATGCTGCCTCTGTCTTCAGGGTCGGATATTAAATGCGGAAGGGCAGAGGAAATAATCTTGGTATAGTAAGCTATCTGTAATTACGGTGTGCAAAACACTACACAAAAGCACACTACATAAAATGTTTTCATTTCTTAGCAGCCATTATAAGGCGTTAACAAGTGTTTTACATTCTGAAACACAACCAAAATTACGAACATTGTTAACGCCTGTAGGTGTTTTGTGACACAATACTGGATTGGCACCGGCACAGAAAAGCTATCAGTAAGTTAGGTTGTAACTACCTTCGAACACTGCTTAGACGTGCTGCCACTACCAAATATAAATCAGCTCACCTGTTTAACAGTTAAAAATACCATACAAACGGAATATGGACAGCAAATGCCACTGCATGCTGTCTGTCACCTTGATGTAACAGTGGGTAATTTCCATCATTTTCATGCGCAAATTGAGTTCAAATGAAAATGTTCTCTCGCCATTGTCTCCGGACACACCCACACTTGTGATCCCTTGACAGAAATACTAGAATGTGTAACAAAGTGACCATCCTGGAGATCAGTAAGGGTGAGACTATTGTTTAGTATGTATGCCATCAGATGTCACCAAACTACGCATCACGTCATGCACCGAGTGATCGGAAATATCCACATCATACCTGGCCGAACAATTTACGGATATTGAATCCTGATCATTTCCCTTAGAAGACTGTAAGTGCCACGAAAACCTGCGTGTTCAGGTTGAACTGCAACGCATTCACATACACGAGAACCGCCTACGTATTTATCTTTGGGAGACAAAAAGATTTTACGCTTTGTTGCTCGTAACTTGTGGCCAAGAGTAAGACAGACTCGCTTGTGCGCGTGACATCCTGCATACTGCTAGTCTCCAAGACATAATGCAGCCAACTGCTGTTGGGGAACTGTCACATTCCGACATGTGAAATGCATTTCTCACAGAAAGACTCACAAATAGCTTGGATTTTGTCGAAGAAACTTTGGCCCACCGTGCAATACTTCATTGCGGCTTTACAGGCAAAAGATGTTCTTTTCCAAGAACCATTTTTGTCGTCGAACTGCTGGACGGTTTCAGTCAGCCTAGAGCGCCAAGATGAAGGAGGGATAAGTTTCAATATCCAGTAAACACGTATAAAGATAGTAAATGAGAACATCCACAGTGCCCACCAAACAGGTTACTTCAAAAGACGTCCCCGATTTGTATTTTGCGGGAATACAATTCGAGTTCCGAGTGTGAGTCGATGCATCCTGACCGAAGGACTTCCTGAAACTTTCCACGTATTTGTCGCCAAAGTATGGTCCCATCTTCTCACACATAACCTGGTGGCTCATCGTACATAACCATCATTACTCCTATTTCGAAGGTAAACACCATCTTCAGCTAAAGTACTCCTATAAGCGTTACACAACCGACAAATCAAATAACTAAGTCTACCAACATATGCTTACTCTAAAAACTGGAGGGAGGGCACTCACTGACAACATCCTGCAATAGACTGCAAATTCGAACTCCTGTTACACACACGAAATTCGTAAACAAATCTTTTAAGATACGAAACGCAATATTTGATTTCTTCGCGAGTTTGTCAGCAAACGCAAAAATACTTTCATTCAACAAGCGGCGAAAAGGATAAAGGTTCGCATGACAGCCGCATATCGGAAAGCGACCTGTAGCCCTGTCTTGTAATACACATTTCTCTTAAGAGTTCTCTCTTATTTCTTTACTTCTTTCCTAAGAAGAAAGAAAGCGAACTACTTGGTTACAAGAAAAGAAAGGAACAAACAAAAAGACGAAGAACATACAACAAAGGCTAAGAGTAAACAGTACATAGTTACATAACACATTCCCTGTAAACAACTAATAATGCGATGTATTGGACAGGTTTACTGATATGCTTCGAACAAGAGCGATCTGCTATTCGCAGAACAGCTCCAGAAGTGGCACCGATCGAACACGTTGACATTACGCATCTGCAAATGGTCAATCGATAATGTCGATTATTACAAAAACTCATATTTAACACTCAATAGTTAAAAGTACAATAACATATGCAGCAGAAACATGGTGTTTAAAAGCAAAAATGTAGCAAAACTAAATTCCACAGAAATGGAGTTTTGGCGACGGTCGGCTCGAATCTCCAGGAAGGACAAAATTAGGAATGCTATTATTAAACAAAAAATTATTGTAGCAAGGTCTCTTTTAGACGATATTAAAACCAAACAACTTCAATGGTACGGACACGTTCAG
>Ga0123354_10006743_pt1 | contig 17125 bp, 16 predicted proteins | sample TergutLab28metaG_2_FD_97872 | JGI IMG/M metagenome (GOLD analysis project Ga0123354, IMG submission 97872) | Labiotermes labralis P4 segment gut microbial communities from Petit-Saut dam, French Guiana - Lab288 P4 | ecosystem: Host-associated > Arthropoda: Insects > Digestive system > Gut ...
ATTAACGGCTGTGGGGACCCGTTGCGCTGACCACGTGACACCCCTCTATCCGCAAAAGTTGGCACTAACTTCGCCGACCGGTGGCGGCCGCTCTGTCGGTATAGTTCGCGTGCGGACTAAGGCTACGGAGTTTAGTTTAGTTTTAGTTGGGTTCATTTATGTAGATGGAAACATGTATATGTGGAAGATAGCAAAAAACCACATTTTCTGCATGATAGTTTATAACATTATATCATAGTAGAATGTTACATGGGAATATTCTGAAAGAAGATAGGAAAAGTACTGAAGTTACATTGTTTGAGGGTGAAATGTGTGTGGGCCAGTGGTTTTTGTCTTATGTTATACAAATGCATGTGCTGCTTGGACCTGGTTTTCTTTTCTTCACTGTGTAGAGGGGTTGTGAGATGTTGAGAAATTTAAGTTACATTTCATATTGATTAGCAGTAACTCTCAAGAAGTGTTATGGTTTGGGTTTGGCTGTCATCTTATTTAGTGGGTGACTAGCCGCTGATCATGTACGTAATGATGTAGAAGGTAGAGGAGGGAGAGTTGGGGTTATGCTAGAGGTCTGAGTTGATTTGCTGATTTTGTACTGTGTTATCAAAGTTCATGATGGGAGAGATTGTGTTTATCCTTCAGTTGTTTACCATTTTTAGTTTTTGTGCAGATATGCAACTTTCCTGTTTTATTCATGTAGTGCCCTTCTTTTGTGACGTGTAGTATCTGCATGATGTTTTCTGTTGAATAATGCACTCTTCGGGTTATCACACAGCAAATAGTGGTGATTTCTTACCGATTTTCGACTCCTGAAGATGGGACCTATAGGTTGTCCTGAAACATCGGTAAGTATTGCCACTGCTTTCTGTGTAATAACCGAGAAGAGCAAAGATCTGATCTATGCTTTCTTCTGGGTAATTCCCCAGCGTCTGAATTTTATATGCATTGGCATATAAAATTCAGATGTCGAAGAATTACCCAGAAGAAAGCATACAACAATCAGAACATGGCGAAAGTTTGAAATCAAGAATATTTCTGATCTACTTTGCAGTGGAAGCCTGAAGTCATGTATTTTCTGTTGTCTGTTTGGGTGTTCATTTTCAGCTACTGTGCAGATTTTGAGTTACTACTGCAACTTTGAAAGCAGTGTGTATGCTCATTAAAAGTGGGTTAGGGAGTTTCTTAGAGTTTGGTCAGAATGTTTTTTATGATATTCTAGATATGCTAGCTGTTGTATGTTAATTTGCAAGTATCTTTTTGCTTATTTGGGTTTATCTTTCTCAAATTTCATTATGTTGAAGTGTTAGTCCTGTATAAAATCTCCAATCAGAATGTTCAAACAATTTTGTAATGTATGACTTTCTTTTCTGTATATATGAAAGGAAACCACATTTTCTTGTTATGGTTCCCAAGTACTGAGTTATTATTTTAAGATTTTTCTTGACAGTAATATAAAAGGGTTATTCTACAAGATGTTTTGAATTCTTAACCATTCTCTTTCTTTTTGTATTAGGTAGGTTTTCACCCTTTTTATAGGCCACGAAGGCCCTTAGGGTGAGTAGAGGTATAGCTCTACTCTTTCTAGGACCTCGGCACACTAGATGGGGGTGGGGTGGTCAGCCCCATGCCCCGGCTGCCTCTACCTCCGGGAAAGACCCGGTACCCATTTTACAGGACACTGGGTGGGCCCCAGGGCTGGTCTGGATGGGTGGAAAATCTCATCCCTACCGGGATTCGATCCCGGACCGTCCAGCCCTTAGTCAGTCACTATACCGACTGAGCTACCTGGCCCATTCTTTTTGTACGTAATTTTTAGAATAACTTTGTAACGAATTTCTATTGTGTGCTTCATGTTGGATTCACAGTAAACAAGTGGAATATAGTGCACCATGTTGCTTTATTTTTCTGTTGTAGAATAATTTTAATTTGGTTAATCATATATCAAATGGATCATATTTGAGCACATGAGAGCACTCAGTTCATCTTTCTCATAGCTTATACGCACACACACACACACACACATGTGAACAGATTTCCCTCCGTTTAAATGATGCCCAGTAAGGGGTGATAGATCTCTGTCTTGAAAATTTTCTGATTTATTGCATATTAATGTCATAAAACAAATGACTACTGCCATCTTATTTATAATAATTTTAATAATTTTAACTATATTGGGTGAAGATGAGATGACATTGCTTGACAAGAATGTAAAACTGAGATTTCAATTATCACTTCACATGAAAGTATATAGCTTTATGTGGTTTTCCATGCTGTATTGTTTGTTGCTGCAGCCTGAACTTGAAGTGTGTACCTGCTGTGTGAGTGACATTGAAAGAACTTGTTCAACAGATAGTTCTGTTTTATGATCCTTACCATCTGTAGAAAGTTTGTGATAGCATCTGCAGATGCAACTGACAGTAATAAAGTAGGGTAAAATTTGGTACTACATTCTGCCAGGAACTTTGGCTTCTTTGGAAGTAGATGGAGTTTAGTCGCTAGTTTTGTGTCGTGGTTGCTTCAGCCCTGGGTAATGAGCCTTTCATATCCACTGCATAGAGGCTGGTTGGATATCATAGCTGGTCTGCATGTTGTGGCTAAGGGAAACATTTTCCATCTCTGATCATCCAAGCCCATAGTCTGGTCACTTGTAATACTGAAATTAAATGAAAATTAAGTGATAATCACACTTTGATAGAATGGAATCACATCAAAAGACATAACCTCTGAAGAATGTAGGTGAGAGTTTCATCCAAACCCTGGGTGCTGATTAGAGTTTGCAATAGGACGCTGACTGTGCAGGAATTCAGCATCTATCTCTGGTGGGAATATTGCTTAACTGTCATATACTGCACTTGAACTATAAATAAAAGAATGTACCATCAAACATGACTATATTATGTGTTATTAAATATTTTGTATAAAATTTTATGACATTTTGGCCATCATCAGGTATATCAGATCGCAAAAATAATCTGAAGAATATTCCTTAGAGTATTTTTGTGAGATTTGATGTATTTGATTGTGGCCAAAAGGCCAAAACATGTACAAAATATTAAATACCACATAATGTAGGTGGGTTTGATGGTACATTCTCTTATTTTTAATTACATGTTTCTTGACTAGTGTACAAGCCAGAGGTTACAAAACTTACTGGTTGGTTCTTGTTGTTTTCATTTATACCCTACGTATAACGAAACATGACTGGGAAGGAAATTATAACAGCAGAACTCAGTGGAAATTGAACACTGTAATAAAGCAAATTTAGTATCATGTGGGAACTGTGTGAATAGAGGGTAATTGAGATCAAAACTAGGAATATGTAGTGGCACAGAGTAAAGCAATGTGTTCCAGTCTGATTTTCCTTAAATTAAGGGTAGAGACAAAGACCCTTCCTTCATTGACAATTGTATTTTCAAAGGTAACTTCATAGAAACAGTTCTGAAGTGTTCTGACATTCTGTAGTATGCAGAGTACTAGGAGACTGTGTCTGACAGTAATATTTTATATTTGGAAGTAGTGGGTTTTTGAGCTTTATGAAACCTCTGCCTATCATTTCTGAAGGGATTGGGAAAAAACAAATGCAGGAAAGTGACAGTTGTAGGAAAGAATTTGATATATCAAAAATGTGAGAAGACAACAAAGAATTACAATTGTTCATTTTGCACTTTGTCCTACAAGACTAATAAATGAATACAAGTTAATTTATTACTTGTGTGCAAATTGCTTTTTTCCAAAGAAACTTGTAATTGACAACTGATTAGTTGGAACCTTAAGTTTGAGATGAAACAGCAGTGATTCCAATTTCATGGTGTTCTGTTTGTCATGCTTGCCAATGCTGTTTATGTAAAAGAATGATTTCACAGTTCTATAAGCAGGATGGGCTTCAGTAAAACTCCACAATTTTTCAGAGTCATGTTTGTCTTTCTCTTTCTTCCTTTTCCTTTTCCTTTTCCCCACCACTCTCACCAGTGTGACAGTACTTGCGGGAAAACGGGCATGCAGGTACAATGGATAGAGGTTTCACTATATTCAGTATACTAGACTGGGTTCTGACGATGGTGCATTTCATATAGGATTGCTGGGTTTTTGTGCATTGTTGATCATCTAGTATTTGGGATGCTGCTTTTAGGTTTACTTGGTTTCTGGGCTTTGTCTGTTGTGTTACCATTGGGGATGGTGGGCTAGCATGTGACGATTCTGTGTTCAGAACTACTGGGTTTCAGGGCTGTGTTCATTGTTCAGTATTTGGGATGCTGGACTGGATTCTGATTGTGATGTTTTCCAGCTAGGATAATTGGATTTCCAGATTTTTTCCGTTGTCTGATATTTGGAATACTAGACAGTGTACAAAGTTTAGAAACTAAAGATTACAGTCTTCTGGGATGTAATACTATAGTTTGGAGGATGGTTACTGACTAACTGTGCCTTAATTTTCAGGGCGAATATATATGTCACCTTGAAGGTGGAGGCAGGAAGTTCCTCCAGATTGCTGTTACTTGTATACATACAAAACTGCTTGATTTCACAATCCAGAAGACAGTACCATTGGCACATACTCTCATGTGATAATTGAATCTCACACAGTAATCCTATAGTTCTTAAAATCTCTGAAATTAATGGTCAGTCAGTGAGACTTATTAAACCTTTTGTTGAATGCACTGTGGTATTTATAGACTCTGAAGGTCTTCAGAGACTGGTGGACAGTAGGACTTATTTTCTTTTTAATACGTAGGGTGGGTTAAGATTGAGTCTCTTGGTGCTGTGGTTGCTAATGTTTTTTATTGTACTGGACATGGGTAGTGGATGAATGAGTATGGAGCATTGGTTGCATGATAAATGATGGGAGAAATCTGAAATACTGGCTCATTGCTATTATGTCCACCACAAATCCCATACAGAATGGCCTGGGATCAAAGCCTGACTGACTGACCTGTGGTACAACCAGAGCATTTTGTTATGTATTGTGAGCTGCGCTGATCTGCATCACATCTGTTACCAGTACTGCTAGAACCTCTTTAATGTTTCAGAGTGATAAGTCAATGGTGGAGTTAGAGCTAGACCTGAACCAAAAATTTGGCGAGTGGGTGGCACTACAGGAAGCTGGCAGTCAGTTGAAACCGCTGTATGGGTCAGGATACACTGGACTCGTCAATCTTGGGAACTCATGCTACATGAACAGTTTAATGCAAGTCATCTTTATTATTCCAGACTTCATTCAAAGGTGAGAGAATGTATCAGATTGTAAGTTGGTCAGGGACTCGTCCAGTTATGTCTTTTGTACTGTACATTATACAGTCATCCCTCCAACATATGTCATCTTGACATATGCTGTTCTGCACTTAATGTTGCTTACCACCAGATCAATATATTAACCTTTAAAAGACCTGCGTTTGCATATGTGAAGGCACATAAGAAAACACCCGTAAAAATTCATTTTATATATTCAGGCAAGAACGAAATTTACTGCGCTTTTAAGACATGCTGCATAATCTCTGTTTATTTTTCTCAAAACGCCATTTATTCCATAATTTTGTTTCATTCTGTTCAAATAATAATTTGTTCAGAAATGATGCGCTGAAATTTAAAGTACCCATCCTGGTAGGATAAAGGTTAAGTCAAGTGTGCAGATTCATACCGACAGTGCTGAAGATGTCTTTGAGTTGCTGAACTACCATGATCAGGTTCTTGAACTTGATCACCTTGTTAAAATTCAGTAGCAAAGTTCCCTTGAAGCAGCTGAGAAACCTGAGCCTCAGCCTGCAGAGAGCACCATGAGATTTTTACAAAGTTGACAGAGGGGCTTGAACTCATTGAGGCTGGTATCAAGGTGTAAGGAAATTGGTTTGGATGACCAGTGAGCAACAAATAGACAAGGAATTATAAAAACGCTTGCTTGCTGTGAGTAGATTCTGAAGGAGAAGTAGAGGTGTTGTTTTACCAGATTTCAGTGCTTGATTTGTACCAGTCATCTTTCTTTGTTTGTGCATCACCACTTGTACTGTTTGACATTGGAGATGAAAGATCCAGATTATCCCCTAGGAGTTAATGGGGAAGTGCGCTTCCTTAAATTGTCATTTTTTGTCATTGCATGTTTTTTGTGAATTTATCATAGGTGTGAATGTATTATTACTCTTGGTCAAGGTAGATTGTCTGGAACCACTGTCCTTATTTTAACTTTGCATTTGTGGAAAAATTTGTCTCCATTTATGTTGCCTTAATCCCGAATCCTGAATCTTCTTGTATGTGCAGAATGTTACAGCATTCCTGAACAGTCTCTGCAGAAGTAGCAATGTCACAGAATTTCATTGTTGTAAAGTTTGCTGTCTGGATGTTAGTCATTTTGCATCAATGAAATCTTAGGAATTTTTGTGTATCATATTTATGATAAGTTTGGTCCCTGGTTTTTATGCATTTCCCTTACAATGTTAATTAGTGTAACTATTTTTTATGCATAGTGGCTAAGAACATTATTTAAATGTTGTAAACAGCCATTCATGTTTTTTTTTTTTTTTAACATTTGAATGTCTTTTTTTTATTAAGGTGACTTGGGTGTGCTGAGGAGACATTTTTCATTTCTGGAACTGGTTACAAATTGTAATGGTAGAATTTCAAAATGAAATCTTGTTTTACAAAATAACGAAGTTTCAGCACAATAAATATCTTCGTGGGCCTCTACAGTTTACTGTATATCTTTATGTAAAAATATTTAACTTCTCTGTGCATATCATTGTCATGACAGTATCGGAATAGTGTAATGAAAATCCTTCATGGTAGGAAATATTATAGTAATTGTAATGACATTTGTAAAAAATGTTGTCATTGAATGCTGTGACACACAGTTTATGAAATTTGCCACTTTGTGTGTGATTTAAGTAGCAGGGGAACAAGAAAGTATTGTAAAAGGGTAGTAAAGGTGTTCTTATTATGGAGATCTATGAGGATGTACGTGATGGGCACGGCCAGTGGCTTTTTTTTTTAAGCAGTGCAATGAATTAAAGCCTAATTTAGAAGCCCATCCATTAGTTCACCACAGCCTAAGTGCAGCATCCAATGAACACATTCCAATCTGCTATGAGGAACAGGATTGTTGAAGGCAAATTTACATTGGCTGATCTGAGGTGAACATTACTGCGTTTCATCACCATCAACAGCAAGCATTTGTGTGCAGCCAAATCAGATACTCTGCTTTCATGAAATTTGTTTATTGTTGAATGACTGAATCACTTGTGTTAATGCAGACATTTTTATCTCTTTCAGTTATGGATTGCTTGTCTCATAGTTCTTTTCTGATTATTTCCCCGTTGCCGTTCTGTAGAACTGAGTCAGAACTTTTTGTTTTGGCTAGTTCTGTAATGCATGTGCAGCTTGAATCAACCTGTGTAGCTGCACCACTATAGTTGATTTGCGATACTATTTAGGACAGAGCTGTGATGTCAAACACTGGCATAACTCATGTCTCTTGATATAGAAAGGACATTTACTCACAAGTTAATAGTGCTGTGCAACCTCACAGTGGTATTGTGAGATCTGACTCCAATTTGATATCTCTCAGAGATATGGTCATTACACACAATTCTGCTTACTGTACGCTATATGACAACATTACCACATGCTTTCACGTCAGATGTTATCAGGCAGTATGCCACACCATTTCCACCCATTCTAGCAGTAGTTATAAGAGTCATTTTTTCCTTGTATCTCTCACACATTTCTCCAGATTCACATGACACAAACAGAAGCTCATGGTGTCACAGAAATGTGCCTTATCTGCCTTGTTTATTTTGACATGGGGAATGTAGTATTCAGAGTGGATTGTTGTCGTGGGTATGTTGAAAGAAGCTGGAGAGGCAGAAAATTCTGCTTCCACCTGACAACGTGTTTTGTGCATCATAACGCTTACAACATGTTGATAATGTAAAAGTTGTTTCCTTGCCACCTAACTGTGCTTTGGTTTTGAAGCAGAGGATAATCTGCGCTGCAAAAGTGTACAACAGGTGGCAGCTAGTGTGGTGAATGTTGTCCAGAACTATAGTGGGTCATTTTACAAATATGTACATTCCAGAGGCTGTTCAGATGCTCACTGTGGCTTGGAAAACATTTGAGTGCTGCTGCTGGAATTGTGCCACCAGTTGAATTTGAAAGTGAAATTGATAGTGAAAGGGATGTCCATATGGTGCAGAATTGGCAACATTTTTGCCAAAAATTGGTAATTGTGCCATTGTTGAAGAGATTGTAGAGGATAACATTGTGCCAGAAGTATTTTTAGAAAGAATTAGGACATCTGGTGGTGACATGACACTAGGTGATGGGAAAGTAGATGGTGATATTGGTGGTGATGAACATTTTGTTACTCTTACAGAAACATACAACCTGGCATAAAGTCCTAGGCACTTCATAATAACCTTGTACCATGTACTGTATGAGTGGAATTATCCAAAAATTTCCAGAAAAATCAAAACTAATGCAGGCTGCATAGAAAAAATTATGGAATTCTTTGATGAAATATGAATGGTCAGTTTTTTTTTAGATTTTTTTTGCACATAACTGTCATTGTGAAATTTTTCATGTGTTGCGGTGTAATGAAGTTTCATCATAATGAATGTAGTTTTGTCACCTGCATGATTTCAGTATACTGAGATTTCACTCTAGCTTGAAATTAATTTTCATTTTGCTAGTTTTCACCTTAGGTGCAATTTTGAAGGTATGAGTGAAGCTAGTAAGCTGAGAAATTACTGTGCTTGATATAGAAAAGTCCCCACCTTTGTTTCTCATCTATTTATTTTTCCCATTGACCACAGACTTTTCAAGGCCATTGGATCCTAATGAGGTATGACCCTAGACCTGGTCATACCATATGTTGTGTACTGTTTCCTGCACTTTCACTCACACTTCTCTTCTGCAGCAGTTTCCTCCAAAATGTTGGTATCTATCAAATGACACATTATCACATTCCAGAACACCATAATTTTATTGTTCATTAGGCCTGACGCTGAGGAAATTTTATGGACCATCTTCAGATTTCATAATTCCTGTGGTGGCGATCTTGCAACTTCTGAAAGAGAATGTATGAAACCATTTTTTTTTTTCCCCCCATGTTATGGAGGTTGAGTAAATTGCTTTGGAAAGATACACATATTTAGCTCCCTTTTTCTTAGTCATGTTTGTCTGTAATTTGTTTTTGACTTACAGATATGTTGAGGAATCTGCAGAAATTTTTAATTCTTCATCGCCTGATCCAGCATCAGACTTCAATGTACAATTGTAAGTGGTTGCTCTTTCAAAGTGTTATTCACTTTTATCCCCAAATATTATTGCCTGGCATGAAAATGGATGTAACATAATTACAGTATTTGAGCTGTAAAGAATAAATTGAGGAATATGTATATAAGGCTTCTGGAATATGATGCTGTGTACAGAGTGTTTGTTTCCCGATGTTTCAGAGGATCATAGTGCCTCTGATACTTTATATCACTGTAATGACACAGCATCTCTTCCCAGAAAACTTGAATCTGCAGTTTCACAACTGTGGGAACCTGCAATCTGGCAAAGAATGTGCGTTGTTACGAAAGACCCTGATTTTTACTCCATTCGTTCAAAAGAATCACATATAAATAGTATTACTGATCATTATGGTGAGTACCAATTCTGCTTCATATTCATGTGTTTCTGGGATCAAATTTCTGGAGACTGGTTATCTTGACTGAGGTTTTCTGTGTTTTTTCTTAGTCCTTGCAAGCAGCTGCCAGAATTGTGCCTCAGGTTACACTGTGATGGTTTCTTTCCATATGCTTTTTCATTCGTTGTTGAGTAACTACTCAGCCATATGACATCATATAGGCTGATGTACTGGCAGTTCAGTTGAGTACCTTTATATAGTAAGAGTGTCTGTTTGTAGCAGCCATTACTCATCAGAAAAGTAATATAAGAGGTTGACATTTTGGTGGTTGTTTTATGACGATATGAGGTGTGTGCTGCCAAATATGAGCCAAATCCATCCATGGGATCTGGGCATCCTTGTTGAAAGGCTAATAGTTCCTTTACTAGTCCAGAAATTTCCTGCATTTTATGGAACCTGAGAACCCAACACTTGTCCCTGTTCTGACTCAGATGAATCCAGTCCATGCCCTTGCATCGTATTTCTTACAAGATCTGCTTTAGTATTATCCCCCCATCTATGCCTGGGTGTTTCAGATGGTCTCATTCTCTAAGGTTTTCCTAGTGAAACCATGTATGCATTTCTGTTCTCCCTCATGCTTGACTGTCCGTAATTGTAAGTTTTCATGGTAATAGTTGTCTTTGCATCTTGAAATGAGGAAATGAGGAGCTCTGAGAATTTAGTTAAAAGAATAAATAGTCTTCCTTGGCATTTGTAGCAAATTGTACACTACTGTGCCCTGCATATTTATGTTTCATTTGCAACATTTTCATCTTTCTCATTCAGGTCTAAACTTGGGGTGGGCTTGCTGAGTGGAAAGTATTCAAAACCTCCAGCAGAGTTTTCAGAAGGCAAACAGATTGGTGATGAATGGCAGCCAGGTATTTCACCACATATGTTTAAGTCTCTGATTGGCAAAGGTCATCCACTTTTCTCTACAAAGAGACAACAGGATGCACAAGAGTTCTTTCTGCATTTCGTTAACACACTTGAGGTAGGACATGTTTTGATTTTGTATGTTTGTAGCTCAGTAAGATTCTATAATTACCTGTGCAGTTGTTACCCACATTAATGAATGGTGAGTTAGATGTAATATGGAGGGTACTGATTATGGCCTGTTAATGTTATGTGTCTCATAGACATCATGATGTCCTCTTAATTTAATATTCATGAAAAAATTTTTATCATTTATTGTGGTAGGGAGAACTGCATAGATCAGGGGGTTCTCAAACTTTTTTTGCTGGCATACCACTACATGAAATATAAGAATTTCAATGTACCATCAAGATTTTTTTTTTGTTTGAATAAGAAAGATGACAATGGAAAGACTGGCTGACAGTGTGGATGTAGTATATAATGTTGCCAGCAGTACTGTGTATTTGGCAAATATGTAGGCTTATGTTGTATTTACTTTGGAAAATATTTATCCTCTTTTATATTTCGATCTTTGTTAAGGCTGCATACCAGTAGACTCTGGTTGGCATACCACTACTGGTACGCATACCACAGTTTGCGAAACCATGGTGAAGATGATTTGCAACTCTCCTAGTAGATGATGACACCCTAACTTTGAATTGTTTTTTCTTTCACTGTGTGTGTGTGTAGCCAAGCACTGTAATATAAATCAGGCCCTCCCAACCTGTAGCTCACAGACCACATGTTGGCTGTGAATCAGTGTTATGTTACATGCAGACATTTGAAATGAGAGGTCTTTTAACCCTTTCCTTGGCAAAGCTGAGATAGGACGCTGAAGGAATTCCACCCATTTTTTGACAAAATATGAAAGACAGTTTACAAGCACTTCAAGTGACCCAATTTTAAATCTTATTGTAAATGAATTAGTGATAGTTCTTTGCTGACTTTAATGTAACTTTGTCAGTGCTTGTGGATGTGTTTTATTACTGGAATGCTTTCTAGTTAACATCTTGCAGTTGTATGGGCACCAGTAACAGCTTTTGTGTTATGTTCATTGTCCATTACAGTTTATTGTGCAAAAGAACATAAACATTTAGTGGTTTGTGTTCAGGGTGCAAGAATGAAGGAAAATACCTGTAGTTCTTTATGTAAAATTTCCGTTATTTTAGTATGATTTTAACCAAAACTGGAATTGTAGACAAATTTACGAGAGTTGCTCAGAAAGTGATGTCTCACATTCTTTTTTTCGGAAGCTATTTATTCAGAATGTATGAAATTCATGTACTGTATAACTGGATGTTTCCTTTACACATGTTATTTTTCCACATAATCTCCATCTACGTCTACGGCCTAACGCCAGCGCATAACAAGGGCACACATGCCTTCCCTGTACCGGCTAGTTTCCTGTTCGCGTAGCCATGTCCTCACTGCATGAATCACGTTCTCGTCATCTTCAAACCTTGTCCCATACAGTGCATCCTTCAGTTGCCCAAAAAGATGAAAATCTGATGGCGCCAGATCAGGACTGTAGGGGGGATGGGGGAGCATAGTCCAACCACATTTGGCGATTGCCTCCTGGGTTCATAGACTTGTGTGAGGGTGGGCATTGTTGTGCTGAATCAACATGTCTCCTGGATTCCTGTTAGGCTGCATTCGCTGGTAATGCTGTTTCAGTTTTTGGAGGGTTTTGATGTACTTGTCCAAATTGATTGTCTCACCTCTGGCCATCACATCCACCAGAATCACTCCATCAATATCCCCAAGGACAGCGATCACGACCTTCCTGGTGGAAGGAGTTGTCTTGAACTTCTTTTTTCTTATGATTGCGGATGATGCCACTCCATTGACTGCCTTTTCGTCTCCAGCTCATAATGGTGAGCCCAGATTTTGTCACCTGTGACGATCCGGGACAAAAAGGCCTTCTCCTCAGCCTCAAAATGCCCAAACAATTCAGAACAGATGGCTTTCCTTTGATATCTGTGCTCGGTTGTGAGACTTTGAGGAACCCATCTTGCGCGTACCTTTGAATATCCCAAAGCGTCAATAATTGCCATTGCACTTCCATTGCTGACTGAAAGCTGTACGGCCAATTGCTGACTTGTGATGTACCGATCCGCATGAATAATGCCATCGGCGTGCTGCAACATGTCTGGGCCGGTGGCTGTGGCAGGACGCCCAGACTGTGGTTGATCATGCAGCTCTGTTTCTTCGGTTCCTGAAGCCTTAACTCTCTGAACCCAGGATCCAATGTTGCTCCTATCGACTGCACAATTTCCATACCAGCACACAACCGTTTGTGAATGTTCCCCACACTTTCTTTCTCTGCCACTAAGAATTCAATTACAGCTTGTTGTTTGTAACATGTGTCAGACACAAACGCCATTTTCACAGACCACTACAGCAGCACTATCTGTTGGATGACCGTGTACTTACACACATGTGTGCAATAAACATCGTTGTTGCTACCTCTAGATTTTCACATTGCTATCTTTATTCTGGAATGAGAAAAAAAAATGTGGGGCATTACACTCTGAGCAACCTTCATAGTGAAACTTCCTAATATCAGATTTTATGAAAATCCACCCATTGGTCATGTGGTTGTTCCATGTGCACAGATAGATGGACGGCTGGACAGAACTATTTCAGTAGCTGATATGCAGCTACTGCCAGGGATGCATATGTGTCTAAAAATTATAATTTGTATTTGTAATAATATTTATTGAAAGTTAGCAACAAACATCTTCAGTACAGGTGACTTTACATCATGCTTACAGAGGAACAGTCGTCGCCAGAACAATCCATCTGACTGCTTCAAGTTCTCTGTTGAGGATCGCTTTCAGTGTAGTAAATCAAAGAAAGTGAAGTACACATACAGAACGGAGTATAGCCTTCCACTGCCGATTCCTCTTGATGCTGCCATTAACAAGGAGGAGGTCACAGCATATGAGTCTCGTAAAGCAGATGCAGAATCCAAGGGACAGATGTTGTAAGTCTGAGGACATGTTCCAGCAGGTGTAATGTACACAAATTTTTGTTCTTATATATTTCAGCAGTGATACATTTTTCTACTTTCTAGTGTTGAAGTTAAAATGGTTTTTTTTTTTGTGTGTAAGGGTATGTCACTGTTACTTGCTTATTAACAGACTGTTTGGAGCAGTCTTTCTTGAGAAGCTAATGGTTTCTCAGTAATCAGTAAATTTGATGTCCCATACGGAAACCAAAAGTTTATGACCAAATTCACAGGAAATCATCCTCGGTTCTTGCTCCAATTCATATGAATCCAGTCTTGACTCCTTCATGAATTATGCGTTTAATATTATCATGCTTTACCAACACCCTGGTCTTTCAAGTTGTCCCCTCTTCAGACTTTTTCACTAAAATACTTTGTGCTTTTCTTATCACTCCTATGCATGCTATGTACTCGATCCTTATTTGTGTATTTCATTTGACAGAAAAGTGTTGGATAAAATTTTTTTTGAGGTTGATTATTATATTTATTCATAAGTAGTCAGCGTGGATTTATGTGTCATTTATTAAATAAACAATAATAGATGCTTTCCACTTCTCTCATGTTTCTAATTTTAAATAGAATTGTTAAATTTGTGGATATAAGAATGTTATACATGGACCTGTTCTGCTGGTGTTTGATCAGTGCCTGGTGATTTGTACCTTTCCAAAATTTTAAATATCCGTTTTGAGTACGTGTTGTAATGTCTTAAAAAAAGACCATGTAAAATAATATCTACTTCGGCTTTTCAGTTTTTGTATAGTGTTGCTTAAGGCTTATGTTTCCCAGAGATCCAAGTGTTGTGTTGCGGCCCCGGATCAAGCTGCTGTCATGTCTGGAAGCATTCGCTCAAGCAGAGATAGTTGAGCAGTTCTACAGCTCTGCCTTGAATGAAAAGACGACTGCAGAAAAGTGAGTACAGTTCTAGTTCCAAAAATGTGGTGTGAGGTTTGAGGTTCTGACAGTGGTAAATGTGAAGAATGCTGTATTGTGGGATGTGATGCTGTGTGGTCTACTAGAAGGGCACAAGTGTTTTGGAGGGACCTGCTGCTTCTGTCTTTGGGTGCAGGATGAAGGCAGGCAGCAGGCACCTGTGAAATGTTGGTACTTTTATACCAGACTACATGGCATCACATCCCAGAAGACTGTAATCTTGAACACTATTATAGTTCAAGATTGAATTCTTGTTTGCTCTATTTTAAATAAGGTTTACATAATTGAAGTGGCAACCAAGAAGTGTTTTAATCGCTTGGGATGGTGCTCTTGTTGTCACCAAATCTAGCTGCACAAGTACAGGAGCTTTCTTTAAAATGACATCACACATCATTGTACACTTGGAATACTTCATGTGATGGCAAGATGCACACCGATCCACACTGAATTTGCCATGAGTTGGGGTTCACACTAAAATGTTAGATGTGTTGCAGTTCCTTTTAGGTCTTGTATTGAGTACTGTTAGATGCTTAATGTGGTTTCCTTTGGCCTGCAGACACACATCACATCCCACAAACATTTTGTTTGTTGCACATCGATGCTGTGATGATGAAATTAAAAATACATTGTTTCTTTCTGATGTTTATTGCAAGGACTATTACTGTAAACTTTCAGATCTGGTGAATCAAGAGGTCACTATAGCCTGCTTATTATTCTGTCACCAAAGGCCCTCCGTAAACTATACATAGAATTGTTTGTGGCTTGATCCGAAGGACTGTTTTGCTGGAAAAAAGATCTGTGTTATCTTGTAATTCGACTGGTTGCCAAAAAATGGTGCCAGAATGTGTATTACATATTGATGTGAATTTAGGGTTAAGTCATGCTTTTTATCCTACATGACAGCATCAGTGTCACTACCAATATGAAGGTGACTGACCCCTATTGTGCTTACAGCACCACAAGAATAATTTCAGTGTATTCTGTTCAACACAACTTTATTCATACGTATTAAAATTAAAATTGAAATTGAAATTAAAATTCATTGTGGTTACATGATTCAGCTAGCTGCATATGAAGAGTATAAAAAGGGGTTATTTGCAGATTCAGTTACTGATTTAAGATCCGAGATTTACAACATGAATGTCATATACCATATAGAAACGTATAAGAAGTTATATGCAGCTTCACGAATAATAAATTGTACAGATTAAAATTGTTTTTTTTTCTGGGTGGCTGATTATAGCTGTACGTAAAATAAAACGTAGTGTCTCAAGTAGATGAAAGGTGGGGTAGCGTAGGCAACTGTCTATAGAAACGGATTTTTGTGTATTTGTTTTTGAGATCTTGTGTATTCTGACTTGGTGGTAGCCCAATGAAGCATTGTTAAATTTGCTCGAATTGTATCATATGACACACTGTTGTCAGTTATGTAGGCCTATAAAAGATATGAAGCTGAAATTTATAATGGTTCATTTTATGTCTTCAGTAATGTATAAAGATTAATTTCTTCTTATTTTTGTTCTGGTCTTGAACACTCTTTTATTATATGTTCTTAATAAAATTTTTATAAGACTAACTTCTTGTGAGTTTTTTACAGTGGTTTTGAGCATGTTTCTTTGGTATCAAGTTTGAAGTCTTGGTGATGGCTGCTTAGATAGCTGAAACATGCAGTTGCTCTTGATTGTAATTTTAATTTGTAACAATAAAGTTATGTTAAATGGAACATATTTACATTATTCTTGTGACAGTGGCACTAACAGTGCTTCGATTGCATGCACTTCTAATTGTGTCTTTAAGCACGGCAGCTGTCATGGGAGCTTTACTGCATATGATGCCCGCATCTGCCAGGAATGCAGACACTGTTTTTCCCATGTAGTCCAACTTGGCTAATTTCATAGAAGAGTATACAAGTGCCCAGCCCCAAGATTCTGAGCAGGCCTTGCACCTTCTGAAGATATTTTGTGACTTATAATGGGGTTGTTGTCTTGAAATATTAGTGACTTACTTTTGAACATTATTCTGCTATTTGTTATCAGTTGTAACTTCCAACATGCTACACTTCTGTGTTAATAGCACAGCTGTATGTATTGTAATCTGGCCAACATAATTAATCCTCTAAAGACAAAATGTAATCTGTATTATATAAGGATTCAGTAAGTGCGGTGCAGTAAACACTTTCCACCTTGGTTATAAAAACCAGTTAGTTAAAGATGAGTAAGGTAGATTTACTGTTTGCTCAGAGATCTGTACAAAACACACAATGCAATGTGACCACTGTGCACAATGTTTAAATGTTAAACTTTGTGGCAAAGTAACCGTCAAGCTTTAAAAGGTTATCTTCATGTACATTCAGTGTATAATGAAAAAATTCTTTGATCTGTTAAAAATATTGTGGGACTCTGCCAGTGGATCACAAGGATATACCGTACTGTGGTAACAAGGGTCCCACTTTGCATGATAAACTGTATGGTGTTATAATTGACTGCTAGTGTAATTTATTATTATTATTATTATACAGTATGCATGTCTCCTGTCACAGGCATTTCTTCCTGGTACTTCTCTTGAACCAGCGGTGATCCCCACCGCTCAGGCTTCAAGCTTCACATTGCAGTACTTTC
>Ga0123354_10006745_pt1 | contig 17123 bp, 10 predicted proteins | sample TergutLab28metaG_2_FD_97872 | JGI IMG/M metagenome (GOLD analysis project Ga0123354, IMG submission 97872) | Labiotermes labralis P4 segment gut microbial communities from Petit-Saut dam, French Guiana - Lab288 P4 | ecosystem: Host-associated > Arthropoda: Insects > Digestive system > Gut ...
AAACCAACAAGATGCAACAGTTAGATGTTTATTATCAACACTTTCTCAACATGTTTCGGGCATCATTATACCCATCTTCAGGAGACCAAGACGTGTGTTACTGCACGTGGTGTGCTGCGCTGGCACTGCTGGATGTGGTTGGTATCGGTTGTGGGGCGCTGTGTTGTAGGGTGCGAGCACTGTGAAGTGAAGATGGGCATAATGATGCCCGAAACATGTTGAGAAAGTGTTGATAATAAACATCTAACTGTTGCATCTTGTTGGTTTCCTCTCTTTCTTCACAATTAAAATTGGTATCTGAAAAGAGGAATGTGTGGACGAGATTCAGCTAGCTTAGGATTGAGTCAGTTAGTGAAGATGGTAACAAATGGAGTTCCATGAAAACCGAGTGTATTCATCGGTTACGCATCTCGTTTCATACTTTATTAAGAAAATTGGTCTATGGTCTGGCGTGTTATTATAATAAAACTAAATAAATGCATTAATTTCTCAAATTTAATTTTGGAATAAAACTCTACGTGTTTCGGACAGTTTCTCTATCCATCATCAGGATTTTTTTTCACTGTACACACAGCAATGGTATATGCCATATAGGCTTTGCATCTAGTTGGCTGTTTATATTATTGTATCAATGATGCACGGTCACACAAATATCAAATGTATCCTTCTTTGTTTATAAGATTAAATATGCAGATAAGATGATTCAATCGACGGCAGTAAACTTCTGCCAGTCTTCACAGCATCATACACCTGGAAACTAGATTATAACGTTCTCACTTTTCCATTTCTGTAGGGAATAGATGCCGTTGAGACAATAAATGCAAGTGAAGTACAATTTTGTGTGTAAAATTATATGAGAGCTGACAAGAAAATATGTAGACTTTACGAAAAAGTACTTATATTTTGCGAATTATAATTGTAATATATTACGTATGATAATGATTGAAAAAGTGTACAGCGTAAAGGAAATTGAATTCACAAAGAACAAAGTTAAAGTTTCCTCTTATAACCAGCCATGGAGCTGACACAAAAGCAATAACACTGGACTTTAATATTTCTGTATAAATTTAGTACCTTATCAAAAAATAAAAGTGAAAGCTCATATATCATTTACAAATTATAACTGTAATATTTCAACGTAATTACAAATTATGTGCGCTGATATGAAATAGAACAATTATTTCCATATACGTACATAAAAGCAGACGCTACCGTGCCATGAGAATTCATTACTACAAATTTGAAACATTTATAAAAAAAATTCTAATTCATATTACTCGAGTATGCGCATTTTAAGTGTACCAATATTTGTGGTGCCATAGAAGATAACTTGTGTGGTGAATGTGGTGATAGTGATAAGCTTCAAATACCTCGCAGTAATCGGGAAAATGAAATCTATGCAACTTGTACATCACGTGTCGAAAGTAAGGTGTATATATCTGAAATGTAATTGAAACACCCTAGAGTGATTAGGCTTTCATTCCAGGGGATAATCCCACATTCAATCAAGTAAGTTATTACCAGGTTTCTGAATTTGTATTTCGTCAAGTGCAATTTGTGTCCCATTGTTCTCTATTTACGGCGTTCAAAATACATCTACAGACTCGTTACTCAAGAACTGAGTGCCGAGTTTACAAACGTCCTCTTTTCGTTCATAATTTTTTCGTGCCTTGTTGCATGATTAACCTTTTGGCGCCGGAATTATTTGTTAATTTTAGCACACCCTGTATATAAAATGTGAATAATACAGGAACCAAATACTTTAAAATTATGAAACAAACTGCATTTTGAAGAGAAAAAGACGGAGAATATATACCATGTTTAAACTATTCAATACCTATATTTGTTGAATAAATATATAAAATGCAACTTCAGAAGTTAGCGGTGCGGTACGACCACAATAGTTGATATTAGGCATCAAAAGGTTAAGCACAAGGGACGATTAGCGTCATTACTCTGTTGCTTACAGATTTAAAACACGTGTGTTAGAAACCTTTTTAAAACTGCCTAACGTATGTGTGTATGAAAATGTATTTTTCAACGGAATGTATTTTTCATTTCGCAGTATGTTTAAGTATGTGTGTGACGTGTTCTTCTTACCATTCCGCTTCATGAAAAAATCACATGCACAATTTACAAGATGGACTTTATGAAATTTACGTGTTATATTCGAGCTAAACGTAAAGGGATTATATTATTCTGACGAATTTCGTTGTGGACTCACAACGGAAAATTGAACGGAAATCTCTGTAAAGAATGTTCACATATGAAACTTACGGATACGAATTGTGTATCAAGCGTTCATTTTGTATTCTTTGATATAAAGTTTGAGAAGCGGAAGACGAAGAAATATTACAGCAAAGCACCGTTGTAAAGAACTTACAGTTCTAACAAAGAAAGGTTTCCTGGTTAAGAAAACCCTAATAAATACCAAATTCAAGGACAGAATAATTGCAAAATCGAGTTACAGTCTTGTCGCATCCTAACAGTTTGAGGTTTGAAGGGATTCTGTTATTATTATTATTATTATTATTATTGCTTTTTGCAATGTGTTTAAAAAAGCATGAACTACTGAATTTATTTTTGTGTTAATTTAATAAATTAATTTCTTAATTAAATGAGATGCAGTAGGCTATTTGGCAGTGTTTATAAGAAAAAGTTTCAGACCTTAATTTCCATAATTACCAAATCTCGCATTTGTGAGTACAAAACGTTCCAATGGACCACAAATAGTCCTAATACACTTGAGAGCAGTTTCCGTTACAAAGGAACGCATTCCGCTCATCTCCTTTCAGTCGCGAACAATGATAACCAGTATCTACAATTAGCTGCGTTCAGGGAGATGATTAATTATGTTTGCTAAGTCAGTCGGCAAGACAGCGAAAGGAAGCCCGCTGTAAGTAATGCGGCAATAAATCCCAGTCAGGACATGCTGTGCTGTGATACATCTAATTTAAAGCAAGTTGCTGCTTCAAAATCACGTGACCAACAAAAGAATCCATCATGTCTCTTTGTGCTAACCCCATTTTATAGTCTTAAAAATTAATAATATATCCTTTGCGTCATCTCATTCTGATTTGTATTATTTTAGCTAGTTTGTATGAGACAAACGCGTAATGAGAGACTTCATATATTTTCCAGTAACATGTAGTTCAAGTCGAAATTCTAATTAACATATTTTGTAATCAGCAGATTAATTCCGAAGTTAATTGATACTAATATTAACACAATTTTTTGTGGGATTTATTTAATGAACATGAGGTAGCAGGCGTTATACTACGGTTTGAACTAATATGTTTTTATTTCTTCAAAAACACGCTATTTTCCGCAGTTACTCTCATCGTTCAGAATGTCTTGCTACGTGGAAACAGAATAACGAAGAAATTAAAACTCGTAAGTTTTGTATGTTACCTTAAAGGTATAAATTCAGCCATTCCATAAACAACGTATTTACTTCCTACATTAAAGGAGTTTTTAAATTAGAGATTAAAATGAAAAGAAAATTGAACATCTTAACTATATCGTATAATTAGTGCGTAATAGCTGTTTGGTTAATTGCATATCAACATTGCTTAAGAGTGTGAAACGAAAATAAAATTAAACATTTCAATTAGTGTATAGAAGAACCAGTTTTTCAGTAAAGTAGTTTTTCCACAGCAGTTATGTGGGTCATTTGAAAATGCAATTAAACACTTTAAGTAGTTAGTTCATAAAACAATTAGCAATTCTGTAGAAGGACGCAGGTTTCTGTATAATTCTACTCTAACAAATACTCGTATTTCATTTGGATTGAACTCCATACACTAGCTCTCTTTAACCAATTAAAATATAAAGGAACGGTCTCCAGATTGTCAGTCGGACATTTGAACTTATCGACAAGTTAAAGTTTAAGTATGAAATGTCAGTAAATGGACCTGATCACACAAGGTTATTAAACGCAGTTATTTTGTATTCTCGAACGTAAGCGCATCAATCAGGTTGACAAGTGATTCTGAATTTGTACAATTAAATTGTAAAATGAGGCTCATGATTTATTTAAACATAAATTTAAAATTTTAACCTTTAATGCTGTAAATTTATTGATCAGTTGCATAATAAAACATGTTTTTTACAACATGGTTTGTTCATGAGGCTTTTGGATTTACGTTTGTACACACATACACTCTGTTGACATGCAGTGACTGTTACATAAATAATTCTGAAATACTGTTAGCCAGTTCGTGTACTCTGAGCATTCAACCCCAGGAACATCGCCAATATTAACCAGTTTTGTCTTCAGGCACACTAAACTGTGACCGAGTATTGATGTTGATTCAATGTGACATTTATCCTTCCAAGCCGATAAAAACCCGCACTTTTATAAAAATTAACAGCTCGGATCTGAAAGAGTGATTCCTCTTTTCCTATAGAATTCTGGTACCTCGACGCGGCTGTCATGCATGAAGAACACATCTGAAGAATTATACAGATATATAATATACAGATTATACAGATATGGAAATACGAGTTATGTGAAGAGTTTGTTACATTGCAGCAAACTACAACAACTTGTATGCATTTTATTGCGCACAAACAATTGTGTGTGTGTGTGTGTGAAAAAGTGAACAAAAGCCGTTTATCTGCTACATTACACACGTTTAATGGGTTTATTCTCTGCAAAGCACTTTTAATTTTTCATTATTATTCATAGGTTCTATCACATTTGAATGCAAGGAATATTTCAAAATTTCAGGTTTTGGAGCAGCCCCAAACATTGCAGCATAATGGCCCCGTTTGATACCTGGGCGGTAGCTGCGGTATTACATAAATTCGTCAAACGTCAGACCGGCAGTTAATGTCATTATCCTGCGTAGAGGTTGTTAAATTATTGAAATTTCCCTTGATATAGCCTTTCAAATAACGTACGAAATAACTCGGTATCTCATACAACAACACGTTTCACACTTGAACAGTAACATCTCAGTTGTATCGCTGCACACATTAGTCAGTGCAACCTAGAATCATCAAAATATTTCGTGCATTGGCTGGAGTTTGTCATTCATTGGAATAACTAGGCAATATTTTGAAAGGTCCTTCATTAAAAGCATTAACTGCCCATTTGCCCATTACACTTACTTCATACAATAACCAGGCCTTTCGTGGACTACAGAATTTCACATTTTAACGGATATATGTAAGGCTAACATAAAATATAACAATCAGATTTTGTCAAAAATATGTAGCGGTTTATGGGGTCTACATTTTATATTATGCTCTTCGTTTTGTACTGAGCAATTGACAGCATTGTTAAATAAGCTAAAATTACGACACTTTTGAGCGGATAGTGCTAATATTCGATTTCAATTTAGTTAGATATGAATTAGTTGGGAACAAGATGTAATCACGAAAATATTTTCATTATACTGGCCTACTTCTATTACCATATTTAATCGAGATCCATTGAATAATTGCGGCGAGAAAACTCAAACCACAAAATACAACTTACGACTGGCAGTAGATTAAGTAGTCTTCATAGTCATCACCCGGAGAGCCTCAAATCTCATATTTTTATTTTGGATCAGTATATTTAAATTTAAGAGCCATGTTACTTGCAGGATATATATGTAGTGTAATTGTTCATTTGGACAATGAGAAGACATATGGAGCAGCGAAATTAGAGCTCTGGTCGTTACTGTCCTCTACAGTAGATAGGAGTGTGCAGTCGGTTTCACCCCTTGGGCTACTTTCCTCAAAGGAACAAGCCAAGCATTCACTGGAGGTGAGGCGGATACCAGAGGCGTTCTGGGCTTTTTGGATGGTGATACGGCTATTAACGTTTTAAAGCCTAAAGTTTTCCTTACGCACTACCAGGTTTAACGTTCAAAAATTCTACATGGTGCTCGCTTTGTGTTGAGTGTTTTGCAAGGATGTCAGAACAGAACCTTTGCTTTATACATCATTAACTGATGTGTTTTTATAACCGTGGTGGAAAGTGTTTACAGCGCGGTACTGACTGATGCCTTATATAAAGCAGATTACGTTTCGTCTTTAAAAGGTTAAGCAATGAGAATTCTTGGTCTAGGAACTGAGTGGAACCAAAAGGTTTGTTTCATTCTCCAGTTACTGTAGGTATGGAAACTCTGCACTAGGGCCAGATGAATTCTGAGCGTTACGCTCTGGCCGCTTTATTCTGTGTTCACACTGTGTCGGAGTACCCACATACCCGATATCGCTGAATAATTTCTGCCCTTGCAAAGGTCGAAGTGAAGGAAAATTAGTGTCTGATGTGAATTTTGATGTATTAGATATTTGGCTGATAGTATGGCGCTTTTTCAGCTGCGTGGGTAACGTGATATTGACAAGTAGGGCGACTGAGAGTGGGAACAGGGGTTATAAGGGTATTCATAAGCGTAACTTGGGGAGGGAGGCAAATACCCCTCCAATGTTTTTCTACCTAAGAATATTTTTTGGAATACTGAGTTGAAAAGGTAAAAGTAAAGATAAAGGTAAAGTTCACTCTAGAACTGGCCACGGAGACCCAGAGGGGGGTAGAGGTAGAGCCCTACTCTTTCTTTAACCATGGCGCTAGATGTGCTTGGGTGGTCAAAGCCACGCCCCTGTCACTTTACCCCCGGGAAAGAGGTCCGGTACCCATTTTATAGGAGGCTGGGTGGGATCCAGGGCCGGTCTGGACGGGTGCAGAAAATCTCGTCTCCATCGGGATTCGATCCCCGGACCGCCCATCCCGTAGCAAGTAGTTGTACCGACTGAGCTATACGGGTTGAGTTGAAGAGGAGCAAATAATAATAACGGGGGGGGGGGGAGGGGGGGAAAGAGGGGTTTGTTATTTAACCCTTAACCTGCTAACGTGGAGAATATGGTGAGCTCCTAATAATGCCAGCAAATGGCAGATGCGATTTAACTCGGCGTTTAAAGGGTTAATGACTCGTTCAAATGTTCTCCCACTGTTTCTAACTTGACTCCCTCGTAACCTAAAGTTTCTAATACACATGGTCGACTTGGCCCCCCTCAACCATCTGTTTTTGATCAAAATACGCTTATGAGCGCACTGTATTTGACAGTGCTCAGTGTACCGTCTGGTTTTAGGGAATCAGTAAAATCATCTGTGTAAAGGAATGCAAGGAAATGCGATTAGCTAGTATTGTAGCTAATGTTAACAAATTGTAATTGGTGAGAACGGTATAAAACATTAATTTGTTGGGAATTGTTTTGGCCTCGAATGGTAACCCATCAAAGTCATTCCATCGCTGCAGTTGCTGCTTGCGAACCATCGGCTCTGAATACGTAGTTATAAAATTAGTAATCATTTATAGCTGCTGAATTCACATTTATAAATTCTGACAATGTTGAATGATGTGAGACTAATGCTGGACCAGAAGTGAACAGAGAAGGGCGCGGTAAACAATCAGGTGGCTTGTCTTCTTCGTCGCAAGCTAATAAGGGTTTGGCGCCTCGGCTGCGACAGAATAAACTCCTACACCACCTTTACACGGGACACGAGCCGCTGCGAACCGGAACAGCTATCAGACCCATGGGAACACATCGTAGCTCCTGAAGCTGGGTTCTCCAGCAATACACCTTCCTAATATGTCCTTTTTCTCTCTTTCTCGCACCATCCGACATGCCCAAGCGTAGCCACAGGGGAATCACTCTGTTCCGGTAGTCAATTCACCAGCAGGTCACGTGATAATGGTCCGAAGTGTAGCCGTTGTGCGCGCGCTCAAGCGGCCCTAAAACCAGCTATAAAATCCCCATTATTTGCTGCCAGGTTGGCGCTACTGGCAGAGTCGTAAAGAGGTCGAGAACAAGAGAGGAGATGGGACACTGGGGGTTGGGATGGGGTGGGGGGGAATGAGATGATAGGAGAGAATGTGTTAACAGAAGAGAGATGGAGGGACTTTACTTGCTCACATACGGGAAAGAGCACACATTTTTACAGCAAATCGTGCTGTACGTGGTACTGTAATTTGTTTTTCTTTCCCGTGGCTCCAACGCATTCCAAAATAGTGGCCATACCTGCCAAATGCCATCTTATAGGCTGTTAACATACGCATGTGCAGTCTAAGGAGTTACTATAAAGCCTTGTGATATAAAGTTGGCTTACAGGATGTCTTAAATTTTCTACTTTTTGGCATAATAATTTGCAGTTTCATCCGTAGGAAACATTTTCTTTGCATTGAACCAGCTGTCATCAGAGATGTCAAACGCAACCAGTGAATAAATGTGCTACCATCATTATTAATTCCTGTTTGATGTTATCTCCCCTACCTATTTCCACTTCCTTGAGTAGTCAATAAGAAGGGAATAATTTCTAGAATACTACAGAAAGAATGTTTGTAATTTTGAGTTATTAAAACCGTTTACAGTTTATCCTTGGGCAGATAATTAATGCCTCGTTTTGTTTTTCAGGTACAAATGTCTACATTCCGCTACTTGTAAATAATTATCAATTGGCTAGTTGTCTTGTAAAATTGGTAGTATTTATTTTGCAGTAAACAATTTATTTTAGTCCTAAAACACTTATTCCATGGTGCAGAGTCCTTCTTGAGAAGCTAACTGGTTTGCAGATAGTCAAGAAATTCCCCGCATTTCACGGAACCCGAAGGTTCATTACCGCACGCACAAGTGTCCGCCACCTGTCTCTATCCTGGGCCAGCCCAATCCAGTCTACATAACCACATCCCACCTCCTGGAGATCCGTCCTAATATTATCCACCCATCTACACCTAGGTCTCCCCAGTGGTATCTTTCCCTCCGGTTTCCCTACCAAGACCCTATATACCCCCTTCTCCTCACCCATACGCGCCACATGCCCAACCCATCTCATTCTTCTCGATTTTATCACCCGCACAATATTGGGTGAGGAGTACAAATCGTTTAGCTCCTCGAGTCCTAAAACACTACCTTCCCGTTTTCTCGTGGTGTTGTATTGCTTGAGCATCACTACGTGTGGGATGTTTTCGGTGTTACTTAGATGTAAGTCCGTCGGTTTTTTGTATTTTTTGACATAGTCTCCAGTATACAAAGAAAAAACCGAAGATAATTTTTTGATTACCTTCAAATTTCAATATTAGATATATTTAAGTGGTTAGAATCAGTGCTTGAAGTTTCATGCTGTGTTCGCTTTGTGTAAGAACTACGACTTCATCAATTCTGTCGCTCACCGTTAGTTGGCATCCCCACTGAACGACAGTTAAAATCGCCTTGTCCGCCATTCTCTCCCAATTTAATTTGAATTAACAAATCCATACCCTAAAGGTGATTATTCATCGCGTTGCCTTATGGACAACAGAACAAATTACTCTATCCTACAAACATAATTGGTATTCTAGTGGCATATGTAGATAAACTCGTAAAAATGTTAAAACGTTAAAGATATAAATAATTGAAATGACCAGTAGTTTATTACTGTGCGTCTGTCTGTATTTGCTGAATTAATTTCACTCCTATTTGCAGTTTAAACAGTTCCAGAATGGAATTGCTGAGTTATTTAAATCAGTATGTAGTTGCACATGTAGTAGTGGGACTTGTATAAGATTAATCTGTATGTGGAAATATATGAACCTTATAGATAATTTTGCCATTCCATAATCAAATTGTTATAAAAGAAAGTGTATTCAACTTAGTTTTGAAGATTATAGGTGTAGGCAATTGAATCAACTATTTGCTATTTTAAGTATTTGTGTTTTTAAAGGTTATATTTTTATACCTGTGAATGCATGTGTTTCGTTGATACGTTCAATGTCTGAACTTTGTGCACTTCTGTTTGTAATTACTTTAAGCTCTTCGATAATGACCCAGGAGGTCCGAAACGTGTAGGGGGACAACTATAGACTACTAGAGGTTTCTTCCTAGACAAATTGTATTTTCTGATTTTAATTTCTGCGAGTGACGAAAGAAACAGACCGTAATATGCATCGATGTAATACAGTGGCTACTTTTTGTCTGCTTTACACATTATGTCCTATCCAAATGTTAGGAAACTCGCTGACTGTTATAACTGGTTTCAGTGTGCAGAGGGTAGATGGTGGAAGATTAGTGTAATACACTACAAGTTAATTCGTAGCCTATATGTCTTTTTGTGAAAGAGGCCACTTGACATCGTTAATCTGAGGTATAAGAACTTCTCTAACGTGAAACACAGGGTGTTTACAATTTATTGCAGGGGTACTAAAGTAATTACAATTAATTGATTTGTTGTGTAACATCATTATTGTAGTTTCAGTGCCGATTGTTTGTAAACAATGCGTAGCGTTTTCACTTCCAGTAGAATCTGGACAAGATTTGAGGCTTTCAAGGCGGTTGGAATTTCGATTTTCCTCTGAAAGATCAAAGTTGTCAATATTTTGGTGGAATATCGTGCCTCCGCGTTCGGGTAGAATTGAAATGTCAACTGAAATTAGCGAAATAGGCTGTTCCGAAACATTTGAAATGTGGCCTACCTTGTTTAGAATCCATATATAATAACCATATATAATAACCATATATAATAACCATATATAATAACCATATGCGAGTATACATTTTAGATTAAGAATGTTTGCTCTGTATCCGTTTTTAATTCACTTGCAACCTGAGAGGCAGCAAAAGAACTACTATCAAGGTAGAAGAATTGTAGCCCTGTTAGTCTTTGTGTGTGTGTGTGTGTGTGTGTGTGTGTGTGTGTGCGTTTGTATGTCCCAGAAGATCTGAAGTTCTGTAATCCAACACTTCGCAGCTGCTGTGATTAACCGATCATTTTGACCAAATATCTCCGTTAACTTACAAATTATTTAAAGGGGCATATACGCTTACTACCTACTCCGAAATTTCATGTCATTGCTAAGCAAAACATCGTCTGGTATCCACGAAGCAACGAATCCAATTCTCAACAAGCTGACCAGTCTGTCTCACCCCTAACAATTTCTTCCCAACCTAGGATATCACCAAGTCCCGGGCAAAGAACCAAAATTAACCACGTTCTTGTGGAAATTAATACGAGTTTGACTGACCAGAATTTAAAAATTCTTTGAAGATACTTTCTTTCCTTCTTCTTCTTCTTCTTCTTCTTCTTTTCATGGCGCATCTGCCTCTAGTGTGGCAGATCCTCCTCACTGTCGAGGTTTCCCGATCACACACAGACACAGACTCACACACACACACACACACACACAGCGATAAGACTCCTCTGGACGTGTGATCGTCCCGTCGCAGAGACCTCTATCGACGACACAAGAGACATGCATGCCCCAGCTGTATTTGAACCCACAATTCCAGCAAGCGAGCGGCCACAGACCCACACCTTAAACTGCGCAGCCACTGGCATTGGCCGAATTTGAAGATACTAACGTTTAAACATAATGAACGATTCCCGTAGAACGTTAGTCTGTATGAAATTTTACATCAGGATCGGCACGTGAAAAGATCACTTTGCGTTTATAAGACACACATATTTATCACTGTAAAATTCATTCAATTTGGGTGCCAATTATTAATGCATTTATGTAAACTCATTTCTATAATACAGAGAACTTGAGCGAATCATATAATTGACACTGATATCCGGACAGCAGTGTTAAATGTAAACGTGTTAACTGATAAATATCATCTGAGAGTGAAAAATATTAATCAGTATTTATATCAATGTACTAGATTAATGAATTTAATGAAAGATAGCTTATTAAAAAGCACTTCCTGCATGCAAAAGATTCACATCTGCCGAGAGGAGCACAACAGAGGAAAAATAACGACGAAAGTAGCTTTCATTTACAATAAATTCTTAAAGATCGCAATGTATCATAAATCAGATCATATCTGAAACAGTGGAGTGTCATGCGGGATTTCAGTTTCTCACAGCAGTGTAAACGGTCATTGTTCTTCAGAGATGTTAAAGATGTGTCGATTGGTGAAAAGTCGCTGATGTTCAAGATGAGGAGCCTATTGTCTCCGCTTTCAGAATCAAGCTGTCCAAGAAGAGAAAATGTCGTAACTTCTTTATTTTGACGAACACAAATGGGTTCCATCATGTTGCCACGTGACGTAAACAATTGAATCAGTTCCTGACCATGTTAAATGAGGCCCTGAGAAAATAAGATATTTTTGCTTAGTTAAACATACGGAGTCCGTGATAAATGGGTCCCTGTCACCACAGCATGGCGCTTCTTCAGGTTTCGGATGGAAGAACGGCCTCCAGTATGCAGGGTTGCTGAGAATATACTGAATAAGCAGTCGTGGACAGCTGACAAGGCGTGGTCCTCCAGCTTAGGGGTTGGGCGAGGTGCTAACAACTCCTCACCGTAAAAACATATCATGTTATGAAATAATTACAGACAAAGTCTCGGACCTGGACTGATATTCTGTTGCGAAATAAGCAACGGAAAAGGAACATGAGATTTGGTACTTGGAATGTTAGGAGCCTTTACAGGGCAGGTTCACTTACAGCAGCAGCCGGGGAATTAGCAAGATATACATTAGATTTAGTGGGTGTGAGGAGGTTAGGTGGGGCAAAGGGGGCATGGTAAGAACAGGGGATTATAATTTTTTCTACGGAAAAGGAAACGAAAATCATCAATTGGGAACAGGATTCTTTGTGCACGACAGAATAGTATAAGCAGTTAAGAGAGTAGAGTTTGTTAGCGACAGGGTGTCAATTTTGCCTCTTGTTTTGTATGGGTGTGAAACTTGGTCGCTGACATTGAGGGAGGAACGCAGGCTGAGGGTGTATGAGAATAGGGTATTGAGGAGAATATTTGGGCCTAGGAGGGACGAGATGACAGGAGTGTGAAGGAAACTACATAATGAGGAGCTGAATATCTGTACTCCTTACCCAATATTGTTCGGGTGATAAAATCAAGAAGAATGAGATGGGCGGAACATTTAGCGCGTATGGGGGAGAGGAGAGGCGTATACTGGGTTTTTGTGGGCAAACCTGAGGGAAAGACACCACTTGGAGACCAAGACGTAGATGGGAGAATAACATAAAGGTGGATCTTCAGGAAGCAGGATGTGGAGGGTATGAACTGGATTGAGCTGGCGGGAACTTGTGAAAGCGATAATGAACTTTCGGGTTCCATAAAATGCGGGGAATTTTTTGACTAGCTGAAAACTGGTTAGCTTCTCAAGAGGGACTGTGCTCTATGGAGTAAGTAAGTTAACATACGAAGTTTAATGACGTACCTAGAACCTAAACTGGAACTGGAAACCCATGTTGACCTGTCGTTACTTCTTATATCTGGTCTTCTTTTCGCCCCTTAAAGTTTTACGTTTTTAAGACCTCATCCCGTTTTGCTTTCCTGCAGCCTTCTTTAGTTCATAGTAGCCTATTTTACCCTGTTAATAGCCTTTGTTTGCCCGCAATACTAAAGTAACTCCTAAAGAGAGAGCGACACAGAAAACGGGGAAAGGAGATACCAAATTAATCGCGACTTTTCCTTGCACGCCAACTGTACTTATTATATTTCTCCTTTTCTGTATTCCGCCTTGCTGACTTTTCCTCCGGACTCTTCTTTGTTACAGTTGTACTTCAACATTAACGCTCCTTATTCTTTGAGGTATTTCGTTGTTAGTTCGTACTGACTCTCTTCGCTCGCTTTGGCTACCCACTCCCCCTCTTTCGCCGTCTATCTATGTCTTGTTAAGAACGGCTCCACGACATCATGTTATTAAATGAAGCAAGGCTTAGCCATCATTAGTCTTCATTAGTACGTAATGCCCTACAGGAACATGCAGTTTTATTTTTCCTGTCTCCCCAACCAAAATGTCGACAATCCCACAACGGATTGGCGATGCGATGTTTCGTTTCGCTCTAGTTGCTACACTCGAACAACCCGTCAGCAGATCCAGAGCTAAAGACCCATTATTAAAACATCTCGAAAAAAAAGATTTCTTTTCATCGAAAATTTTTGTTTGTTAGACATATTGCTGACTGGCTGTACCGACTGTGCCTCCGTTTATAACAACACCATAACGTCTGTTTACCTTTTATCAATCTGCCGTTACTGAATTCTAGTGTCTTAAGCATAGGTAGGGAGGTTGTCAGAAACTAAGCGGACGTTGCATAAATTCTTGTGAAAATGACCGGACATTCCTTGCAATTATATTGGCGAAAATCATGGTCGAAATTTATTCATCTGTTTTCCAGAGACAAAGAGCAAATAGGCGGCCTCAGATTTCAGTGTTATCTTGAGATCGGCCGAGAGGTGACATGATAGCCGATATAGTGGACATAGAGTTCTATCAGGAGGGAATAGGAAAGCTTGCCCCACGATGTAAAATGACTTAATTATGGCAGGAAATATATGTAAAATTAGTAGTATAGTAAAAGAGCAATCCCTGTGCAGGGCCCTGAGGGTTCAAGGACGTTGAGGCTCCCACATTTCACGACAGTCGACACATGAAGGTGGTAGGGTTGCCAGCGTTACGCACCGGCCGCCTTGACTTCCAAGGATATATTCCTGGTACTCATTTCTGTTAGAGGCTGAGTGAACCAGAGGGTCATAGTACGGCCGGAAAAATTACGTCAATGAATATTTCCAGTGACACCATCGGGAATCGAACCCGCGACCTTCTGGCTTGTAGTGCAGTGCCTAACCAACCGCGCCACCGCGTGCAGTGAGATAGCAGTACAGTTAAATATGAATTGCATTTGTAGGAGCCGAAAACAAATAAATCAATATTTGTGTGTTGTTAACTTATTTTCTTACCAATGAACTTAGTGGCGCTACAGGAAAATTCTGCCAACGACCTCCCGCTTTCTGATTCCTAAATCTTGTTTTGGAGACATTTCTTGAGAAGGCCTGTTATGTAGGCGTGGCAGCATAAACACAAGAATAAAACGCATATGCACATGCATGCGCTGGCTAATTCTCGAACTCACGACATCAGTTTCGAATGGTAGAAGGCAGCACCCGTCCAAGACCATTCTGCTACTCTGATTGGCTGTGCGTTTAATGATAATTTATAAAGTGAAATCGTGGACATAGCAAAAATGCTTCTGCTTGCTGAACGTCATGTTTTTACCAATAGGAGCAGAGGATGACGGCAAAGGTAAATATGCCTGAGTCATTTTTATGCTCACCTTCGTCTGAAATATTTCCTATATAGCACTGCCTAGTGTCACTATTAGTCTAAGAGGTCTAGTTCTTTTATATTAACCTTTAAAAGCCTAATGTTTACGTGCACCAACAGTTTTAAAACTTAAGAATTATGCATTCCGCCCACACTCTATGTATTTGTTTTGTATTTATATCAGAACAAACAGCGACGTCTGCCCCATATAACATAAACTGATTAGTTTTTTATAACCGAGATGAAAAGTGTTTACTGCGCGGTACGAACTGGGTGTTTAAATAAAGCAGTCTGCACTTCGTCTTTATAAAGTTAATGTAGCTGCCTCTCTAGCAGCCTGTGAAGATGTTCGCTGGGTACATTGACTAAATTTTTTTCTAAAGTTTTGCGCTTGAAATAATGATGACAATGTGCCAGTTTTGACACCTTTATTTACACCGGTAAGAAACAAGGAATTGCACGCTCAAGGAAGATGAAAATTTGAGGGTCGTAGGTGGTAGGTTATCGAGGTAGACTGAGGAAAGTAATAGAGGGTTAGAGAAAACTGCATAAAAGAATCTTCATAATTTGTACCTCTTGTAATAACATTATTAATACGAGCGAAGTAAGGAGTATGAAGTTGGCGGGATAGAGTTCAATAGGACGCATGAAAGCGCGAGAAATTCTTACAAACTCTTAATCAAGAAACTTTGTGGGTAGCAGTGACGTAGGGGAGCTAGGTGTAGATCAGAAGGTAGGGTTGAAGTGAACTTCATAGAAGGCTGCGATTGTGAACTGTTAGTAGTAACTGACTGTTGCGGGCCCGGTGATGAACTTTGAGTTCTGTACAAGGTGAGGAATTTATTTACTGCTTGTAAATATTTTATCTTCCGAAGGACTCGGCTATGTAGATTTATAACCTGCCCACACTATTGGCACGCTCATACACTGAACCGCCTTTCAGCACTCCAACGCAGGTTATTTTGCTTTAATCGTGTTTAAATTTTTAAGTATTCAAGATCTGGCGCTAATCACGTTACTTGCGGGTCATTTATTACTTCGATGAACTCCCACGCTCAATGCGCACCCCCTGACATGAACGTCAGTCTGATCTTCTCTACCTAATCTTTGTGGGCGTTAAAGGTTATTGGGTTATTGTTGCACCTGATCACACAAAGACAAACCACGCTCGGTAGTACTCCCCTGGACGAGTGCTGGGCCAGTCGCAGAGACCTCTACCTGACAATACGCAACGCTCACAAGAGATTGACAGCCATACTGCCAGCGGAATTCGAACCCGCAATCCCAAAAAGCGAGCGGCCACAGACCTACGTCCTTAGACCGACCGACCACCGGCATCGGCCGCAAATACTCGCCAAGAATTATTTCCTACCCGTGAATTGACCGTAAGGGTGTTGTTAGACTTACTAAAGCTGTAGTTTCACACAGGTCGTAGATCATATAGACAAATGGGATTAACATTGCATGTTTGTTAAGATGTACAGACAGTACCTGGTGACAATAATAAAAGCCCTATTTCATAAAGCATACTTAAACTGATTACGAAGTATGTAAGATTAGGTAGAGACATTTTGGTTCCAGAAGAAAATACCAATATATGTAGTCCTGCTGTCCGTTATCAGGTAACCTAAGCAGTGTTTGTCCTTCCTTATGAACAGAATTATTTTGAAACATTAGTTGTCATTCTTGAAACTGTGAATGGGGTATATAATACAGGATTATTCATAAGTCCATGAAACATGTTAGAAAACTGGCTGATGCCACAGTTGAATGAAGACAGTAATGATTACATCTTTCAACAAGACGGCTCTCCGGTTCACTACAAAGACGTGCGAGGGTATCTCGATCGAAACTTGCCACAAAGGTGAATAGGACGCACAGGAATAGAAGATGACGCGTTAATGCGGTGGCCACCCCGGTCCCCGAATTTAACCCCGTGCGACTTTTTCTTCTGGGGGTTTGTGAAGGACACTGTCTTTGTGCCTCCACTCCCCACTAATCTCCAGATTTTCGCAACCGTATCACCGCTGCTGTGGCTCTGGTCGACCGTGATATGCTGACACGCGTGTGGAACGAGA
>Ga0123354_10006747_pt1 | contig 17123 bp, 14 predicted proteins | sample TergutLab28metaG_2_FD_97872 | JGI IMG/M metagenome (GOLD analysis project Ga0123354, IMG submission 97872) | Labiotermes labralis P4 segment gut microbial communities from Petit-Saut dam, French Guiana - Lab288 P4 | ecosystem: Host-associated > Arthropoda: Insects > Digestive system > Gut ...
AGTAAGTAAGTAAGTAAGTAAGTACAATACTTATCATTGTGTTACAACTGCCTACAGTATTCAGTACAGTAACATGCGGTACAGGTTTGTAGCCTAGGAGCAATAGGCTATACCATATAGCATAGGTGTGTGGTAGGCTATATTATCTAGGTTCGTGTAAGTACACTCTATAATGTTCGCACAACGATGAAATCGCCTAACGTCTCATTTCTCAAAACGTATCCAAGTCGTTAAGAGACGTATATCTGTACAGTAAGGCCTCGTTTCACGTCGCGGCTACATACCTGCCAATCGCAACGTGGAGGCAAAAACAACGTACTGTAAGGGGGAAAATTTTCATACAAAATTAATTAAATACGGATTAATCAAAACGAATTAGGAAAGAGCGTTACTCCGAGTGCGGACGACGTTCGGGCATCTTTTGCCACTCAAACATGTCGACTGAATCGACCCATATTACCTTTTCCTTGAAACGTGAAACCTGTCCCGCAGTTACATTAAATGGACGACATATCCCATAGAGAGAAACTGCCAGATACTTAGGCATTCACCTTGACCGCAGGCTGACATGACAAAAACACATCTTTACCAAAAGAAAACAGCTCGGATTGCAACTCCACCGCATGTACTGGATCATAGGACGAAAGTCGAAGCTGTCACTACAAAATAAATTACTAATACACAAAACTATCCTAAAGCCCATTTGGACGTACGGCATTCCCTTCTGGGGTACAGCGAGTAATTCCAATATAGAAATACTGCAAAGATTTCAAAATAAAGTCCTCAGATCAATCGTCAACGTTCCATGGTATGTACCGAACACTATTTTACACACCGATCTACAGATACCCACTGTTAAAGGAGAAATAACTAACTTCAGCACAAAATACCGAGAAAACTAATCACACATCCCAAAGAACTCATACCCGCACTACTAAAAGAAGAAGGACCAAGAAGATTAAAATGTTTCAAACTGAACTAACCACAAGGTTCTCAAAACCACCGTACACAGGTACGAGAATATCTGATGTGAGGATATTCAATGGAATATTACTCCACACGTCATGCGATATCAGCGTAGGATACAAGGTTAAGTGTACTTACAGTCTGTAATAGACTGGTGGTACAATAAAGGAGACAAAAAAAACACTTGTCGACGCTGAAACGAAATAGCCTGAAGGCAAGACTAAACGGCAGCCTGTGCATGTACGTTAAGTCGGAAATGGCGACAACGCAATGACGCAACGAACAATTACAAACAGGCTTGGCCTGAAAGTTACGAGAAACAGGCCAACTACCGATTGTACAAAATGTCAATGTAAACTTCTGGCAACAAATAACGGAACTGGCCACAGTTTTAGCCTGCCTTCCTTCACCTCTCATCATTACGCGGAACGCACCTACGTACGATATATCTATTATTCATACTTCCCCACCGAATCCACAAACTTTGTACTTGTAACTTTACGACCGTACCCATGTCAGTAAAACTATTACTTTGAGTGGAAAGGAAATACATATCCGTTCCTAGGCAACTGATACGTCTAATGGTTCACAGGTCACACGATGACGTAATATTTCAAAACCGTGGAACGGTTTGGTGCACTGCCTGCTAGCGAATTGCACAATAACACGCGATATCGGGGTTTCCATACAGTTGGCAGACCGCGCCTGACTCACCAAGTTGCTTTACGGAGTAGGCAAGTTGGCATCGTCTATGACATGAAGGCATATACAGGGAGTAGAGGCATAGCTCCACTCATTCTTAACCACAGAGTTAGACTGAGGTGATCGGTCGATTTCAAGCCCCGGGCACTTCAATCCCGTGAAAGGACCCCGTATCCACTTAACAAGGGACTGTGTGGACCCCACATACCGTGTGGGCATTTCGGGAGAAAATCATTTGCTCCTTCCGGGATTGAAACTCCGGAACATTTAGCCTACAGCCTAGTTACTATACCTACTGAGCTACCCCGACTCCTTCACCAAGGTGCTGCAAAGCCGAATCAATTTGTATCGCACAGAATTCATGTAAACCTGTGCCAAAGAAGGGGGTTAAGTTGGCGTTACACAAATAACCATGACGAGATTCTACTCGATTGGACACAACCGAATCGAGTCCAGTAAAGTCGTATAGAACCTTGAATCGCTTATACGCCGCGAAGGAACATCCGTTTGTCCAACAGTCCTGCATATCTCTGTCACTCCGCATGAGTCGGCCATTCTGTCAGGAACATTAGCTTGTTTCCTTCCTGGTCGGACTAAGGACTTATCAGCACCCCTGTAAGTGGTGGTCTGTTCCCAAAACGCCATCCACATTCCACAGCCAAAAAGGAACATCGCGGGAACTTTCGGCAGATTTTCCTGAAACGAGTGCGACCGCGTACTCTGAATACCGATCTACAGGGTTACCACTACACCAATCTGCTCAGCTGTGAGGTCACTTCGTTACAGCTACAGCTTATGGCGTAGCTGCACTTTCAGCCGCGCTTACAAAATTGCGAAAAGCTAATATTAGGTGCGTCTTCCCTGTCTGTCTGTCAGTCCGAACAACTCCGCTCCCCGCTGTGCAGATTTTCAGTAAGTTTGACATCTCAGAATTTTTCGAAAATCTGTCCACAAAATACAAGTTTCTTTAAAATATTATAAAAATTATGGGCACTCTGCGTAAAGACACACAAGCTGAATTATGGGCACGTTGCGTAAAGACACACAAGCTGAATTATGGGCACTTTGCGTGAAGACACACACGCTGAATTATGGGCACTTTGCGTCAAGAAAGACACGCTGAATTATGGGCACTTTGCGTCAAGACACACACACGCTGAATTATTGGCACTTTGCGTCAAGACACACACACACGCTGAATTATGGGCACTTTGCGTCAAGACACGCACGCTGAATTATGTGCACTTTGCGTTAAGACACACAGGCTGAATTATGAGCACTTTGCATCAACACACACACTGAATTATGGGCACTTTGCGTCAAGACACACACGCTGAATTATGTGCACTTTGCGTCAAGACACACACGTTGAATTATGAGCATTTTGCGTCAACACACGCTGAATTATGAGCACTTTGCGTCAACACACACACACTGAATTATGGGCACTATGCGTCAAGACACACACGCTGAATTATGTGCACTTTGCGTTAAGACACACACGCTGAATTATGAGCATTTTGCGTCAACATACGCTGAATTATGGGCACTTTGCGTCAAGACACACACGCTGAATTATGGGCACTTTGCGTCAAGACAAACAAGCTGAATTCTTCTTAAATGAAAAGTGATTCAGGCAAAAAAAAAACTGTAGAGAAAATCAAAGTACACATTTTATGTAAACTAACTTTGTTTTTCGAAAACCGAGCCGTGTATGAGATAATTTGGAAAAAAAAAATGCCACAGCCAAACAGGGCACAGAAGACAATATAATGCGGCGCATAAAAGATACGATTTGCATGGCGGACATCTAAGGCAAGAGAACACACATTCATAATATCTAATAATCATTAATACTTTAATTCTATTCGCAGAGAGGAAACTCACCCACACAAGACATACAACAGATATTATTACCGTCTGCAAACTTTTAAGATCGTTCTGTTGCGATATTTCCCGCTGTCAGAGGACGTCAGCTGCCCATCGTTTGGAGACGGAGTCGCGTCTTCGTGTCCAAGGCGCCGATTCCACTACACGCTCTTGAAAAGTACTCCAGCAACAAACACATGGTGACGAAGCGGAACATCCCACAAGAACTAAGACCTCAACTGTATCCATTCGAAAGCCCAAAAACTCACCCACAACTTCAGCTCAAAACAATATTCGGTACAGTCAGTATTTAAATAGTTTCTGACTTAGAATGTAAATTCTGCGGTGCGATCTGTTCACAGCAATGGCTTGTGACTGCAATAAATCCACACCTAGGTAAGTCACATAACCAAATTCGACCAAAACTTCTTTGAGATACAGTATGAATGCGTATTCCGAAATGCTACACGTCTACGGCCCCCACTCTTGCTGCCGCACTTCTATGGAACGGCGTATAAACATTTCAATTACAGCTCGTTTCCTTTTTTGATTTCCCCAGTACATCAATTTCAGTTCATTATAACACTAGCCTTAAACACATCCAGAGTTCCTGTACATTATCGTCATGATTCATCTCGAATGTATGCAAATTTTGTTAACTGTGAGGTCAATTTTCCTCTTGGTTCATGTATACCAGTAGAAACCATTAGCTAACATCGGTAGTAATGCTTGATTGGAGTTCCAGAGCTTTACATGTTAACGGTTATGATGAGGGTGGGAGACGGGGGCGGGGGCGGGGGAAATAAGCCTCGTTTCTGAGTATATATTTTCTCTAACCTCCCTCCATACCTCTTGACTTAATACTTCGCTTCCATTTAGCTTCTCGTTCATTAGCAAACAGATTCCGTACGGGAAGAGAGAGGTTCTTACAGCTATAAATATATCTCAGATATAGGGGTGGACATCACGTACAGAAAGATCAGAAATTCTTTTAATTCCTGAAGTGGCTGTTGCATCTCTTCGACCCAAGTGCGTTTAGAACTTCTTGCAGTTCAACTGGAATACCTTTTTCCAAACCTGGATTCGTCCTTTCACAGCTTTCTGCATGGGCAGCCCAAAACCAGGCCGATTACAACGACACGAAATTAGTATGAATTCAGAAAGGTAAAGTAAAGGTAAAAGTAAGGGTAAAGGTCAACCTCGTACAGGGCATGAAGGCCCAAAATGGCGGTATGGCTCTCCTCTACCCAAAGCCTGTGCGCTAGTTGAAGATGGGTGATCAACGCCACTTTACCCGCGGCACGGGAAAGAGACCCGATACCTGAAGTCCGAATTCAGAACGGTCCAATTAAATGATACATTAATTTAATAGACCCCTGTCTTCATATATACTCAAGGTGAATTAATTATTACCATTTGATATTGTTAATCACATTTTCTGTGTCGCTTTTAAATGCTGGAAGCCTCGAATTTTCCATTAATATCAGGGAGACGCGTATTAACAAGGTCAATCCATAAGTCTGGGATGCAGCTGATCTTCGGAAGGAAATAAACTATTTTTACCAAAATGGTAACTAAGCACGCGCACCGCCCGCTTTTGTGTTCAGAAACTCTGCTTTCTTCCAAAGAAGTGTACTTTCTATGTATTGGAATTTTCCTCAGAACACACAGCATTTATTGCAGTTCCCCTATACAACATTAAAAGGGACTGGTTTTTTGTAAGGGAGACGCAGTTCTGCTTCTGTGACAGCGAAGTAAACCTTTACACTAGAGGTAGAAAAATTTCAAGCTCCAGAAAGTTAAATGGCAGACACGCGTTCACTGAACATGACAAAGTACAGGCTCAACACACCAAAAAAAATAAGGACTTTTAATTTTTCGAATTCTTATGCAGGATAACGCGTTCCGATGTCGATTAATTTACGTGCAGTTCCGGGAATTAGTTTGAGAGCTTATCTGTTCATATTGCAAGGCAGAGAGTTGTTTATTGTTATACAGGGTGAGTCTCTCGCTAGAGGCCCCAAACTACTGTCTACAGTGCACGAGACGGCCACCTATAGGTGTGATGATACCGGAGGCTGTGTAATGCAATTTTGACCTCCTGATGATGAGCACATGTGCTCGAAACATGTAGAGGCATGAAATAAAACTTATTGTGAAACAAATTTTGTACATCAAGTTGGTTAAATACTGAGAAAAACAACTTAAGTGTTTTATTGATATGATGTATTTATTAATTGCAATTGGGTTGACACCCGGTGGCAGTAGTACAGTACACATTCACACACAAATAATACACAGAAAAACACAATGAAACAGAACTGATTCCAAATATTTTATAACGTGTTCGGAAGCGTCTACCATTGGTGCCTATCGTCGGCCGAATGAATCCAATCGCCAGACTGGTGTCCCTGACAGCAATTTTATTATTACACTGCCACCCACAACAAAATCTTCCAACTTGCCTCCAGCTATTACGTTTTCCGACCCAAAAAAACCATTAGATCTTTGCATTTAGATAAGTGAGGAAATCGTACAAGCAGAGGAGGCGGAGAACCAATGAGGTAAGAGATGCAGAATGGTTAGTGCAATTAATACTATAAATAGAGAAAGACCTAAAGCTGAGAGACATCTAGGTGAGTGAGAATAGGGCTAAGTCTGAGCCACGAACTGGAACCTAGACACAGTTCCGTCCGGTGTTGTGGAAGGTTTGACGGGCCATTCCTGCGGTTCCACGACGTTTATTATTAACAGCAGGGCAGAGATCCATGCGCTCCTGTGAATCGCACACATCAAAGCGAACAAGAAACTTGCGACGTCAGACCCGTATGCACGACACAACGAAAGTGTTCTGGGTCCAAAATATTATACCGCATTTTACAAATGCCAACTGAAGGAAACAGGAGAGCAAAAAGGAAAGACGGTGTAAGTATGAAAACAGGGCAGGAAGAGGCAGCGAAAAGAAATAAACAAAAAATGGAAGGCTGGAAGGAAGAGTGGAAAGGACAGGATGTGTTTTAGAACGGGATGTTGAAGAGACTAGTCTGAAGCAAGCAAGAAAAGTTACGGGAGGTTTGACAAAATTACACACAGCGGAGTTCCAGTTTATATTTTCGACAAACATCGTGGTGATGAAATAGAGGTGGGGGAGACTGGCAGGATATGTTACGTTTACAAGGGTGAGAGGAAATATGCAGACAAAATTTTAGTCAAAGACCTAAGCAGACCTAAAGGTAGAAGGGAAAAGAATACTACAACAAATCTACACAACATATGAAGGTACAGGGAAAACCTTTGGCCCTGGAGCTGGACATTTACAGTTTAGAACACCATTTACGTAAAAGTGAATATTTTATGAACCAAGAAGGGTAACATTAGGAAATACAAGACATTTTGTGGAGGAATAAACGAAGATGGTGAGAGAAAGTATAAAAAATAATTACATTTATTTGTTGAATAAATATATAAAAAGAGTACTCTGGGGAGTAGCGATACGTCTGTCCTATATATATAGGATGCATGGTGCCTAAAGGTTAATCTGAGCAGAGAAACCAGCGGTCGGAATTTGTGCACGTGGCAATGAACAACGTTACTGCCGACATGTATCGGCCCGTGCTCTCGGACTGCGTCACGGGAACAATTCATATAAAACACTGGGAATCAGTGCTGGCTTCAAATTCCCCACTTTCAATTCCGAACTGTGTATATGAACTACCTCCTTTTTGATAGCCGCTCGAGGGACGAAACAAGCCGCAAAATAACACTGTAAACCAATAAATCAAGGTTTAATGCAATCCTCTGGTGTACCGGTATGCTATTTTGTTAATTATCACTGTAAACGTGGGAGCGGTAATTATGAATACTTTCGAAAATACTAATGAACTTCAGGGTTCTGTAAGACATAGGGCATTTCTTGACCAGCTAAGGTATGATTAAGATCACATGTTTCAAATCTGTTTAATGGGGTAAGTTAGGAGAAGATGATAAAACTAATCAACGTGGACACACGTTTTAACTGTTTGGGCCCAAGGGCTTGGCGGGCAGAGGGGAATATTTCCCACATGTAATGCTGATCTTCGTGTCGCGCCATTTACCGACTACAATACAATCAATTTACTGGCAAAAACAAAGAATTCCGAGTTCCACAGAAATAATGAGCTAAGTTCTAGCGGCATTACACAATTTAGGGGACGCTACTGATCATCCAAAATCTGCCCCGTACGCGACAGATGAGCAGCGCATGTAGCACACACGCAGAATATGAGATATTCATAAAAACTTCAGGTGTAAGAAGAGAGATGTGGGGGAGGACGGTGAAACTAGCCTTGCAATGATTTCAACATTGTACGCACTTTGGCAAAACACATAAAAATTAAAGTTATGATGCCCGATTCATTGCGGTTGTTAGGGTTATGGATGGACAAAGCGCCCCATTCATGACAACGTATTTCCCATAAGAACATGACGCGTTTAATGGTAATGGTACTTCATACAACATTTTTATGATAACAATAAATCGCACTCCATTAATGCCATTCGCAGTACACACTGGGGGAGGGTGGGGGGGGGGTGCTTCCAGCTTTGTACGATGGGATGACATTGACAAAGCTACACTTACGATCTTTATCTGCTGCCAAGCTGCACGCAGACAGCAACCGTCTTCAACGGACAAGAAAAGAAACGTGCATCACAGCAGCCAGTGTTCCGGTCGAAGCTCGAAATGCGTACTTCCAAAACGGAAGTCAGAAACATTACTATTTAAGCCCGTTTGAACGGACTGAACTTGACACTAAATACAGGGTGTTTCAGGGGGGATAGTAAATATTTTAGGAGGTGGAAGTATGGACTATTCCGAGTAAATAAGTTCATATAAACATGTGTCCAATTTTCAATGGGTGTGAAGATACAGCTGTTTGAAGTTGGCGCGTGCAGATCAGATTCTTGTCTGTGGGGATGGATGAAAAGCGAAGTCTACAAAGAAAAAGTAAACACAAGAGACGAATTGGTCGCTCGCATTACGAATAGTGCTGCCCTCATGAAGCAAGAACGGCAAGACGACCTCAAGAGAGCTACACGTACTGTTGCCAAGAGGGTTCAAAAGTGCATTGAAGTCTATGGTGGAATTTTTGAACACTTACTGTGAACTGTTGCAATTTATTGAGATAATTTACATAACCAATAAATGCAATCAATATGTCATATGTCTTTCCTTCATACGTTTTGTAAGGCTTTTTATGCGTAACATTCAAACAGCTGTATCTCCACACCCACTGAAAATGGGACACATGTTTGTATGAACTTATTTACTCGGAATAGTCCATACTACCTCCTAAAATATTTACTATTCCTTCTGAGACACCCTGTATATGTTACGCTAGTGCATGGGTGCACATAAACCGGGAGGGTCCTCAGAGTAGTCATGTCATCCATCTGGCGCCTGGAATTTTAAGTTGAGCCCTAGATTTTTGGAAAATTTCTGTACCCTTACGCAGCGACCATGTTCACACTTGCACCCAACCGGGAGAAAGACCCAAGGGGTGGGTGGTAAAAAAAGTGAATTAATTAAAACAATCAGGTGCGTGCGTGTGCATACTAGGAATGCGCACAAATTTGTTAAAGAAAATTACTTGAAAAATGATAAATTCGAGGAAATATAATCACGTGAGGATAACGTTCAAGAAGGATTTTGGGGTAAACAGGCTGTGAAGATGAGAGGTAGGTAGAATAGTCTGCAGATCATCTGCGAACGCAGTTTCGATTTTTTGGGGGGGGGGGGTCTACCACCACCGACAGACAACTACCTGCTGCGTAACGAGAGACGTTTCTTTCCATTAAGTCCGATAACCGCCGTGTATATCTATTAATTATTATAGCTGCATAAATAATACGTGGGCCCGGTAGCTCAGTCGGTATAGCGACTGAGCTACGGGCTCGACGGTCCGGGATCGAATCCCGGTGAGGACGAGATTTTCCGCCCGTTCAGACCGGCCCTGGGGCCCATCCAGCCTCCTGTAAAATGGGTGACGGGTCTTTTCCGAGGGTAAAGTGCGGCCGGGGCGTGCTGCTGACCACTCACCCCCTTCTAGTGCCGCGGTCATGGAAGAGTAGAGCTATACCTCTACCCACCCTCTGGGCCCTGCAACGGGATCACTTTGCCTTTACATAAATAACACGATCAGTTGTTACCTTATCTAGTACACAGAGTGGCGCAAAAATCACTTACGTCTAACAGGTTTCCTCTACCGTGAAGTAACTTGTGAATTACCTTGTACATGCATCATAATGCCACTCAACACTGTGAATATCACACATATACAGTGATCCTAATCAAACCCACAACCACAATAACCATCCTGTTTAGGGCACCTCGCAGTGCGGTACTTGGCACTCCAGGAGGTCGAGTCCAACTATAGCCCGAACATCGAACGTTCCGACTTTCTCGTGGGTTTACTCAGAATCCACAAAAATTCCAAGGTAGTATCGTAAAGTAGGCCACGACCCCCTGTCTTCTATTTACTTTTAGCATTTACTGCTCACCCAAAAAAAAATTCCAGGTTCCCACGGGGGCGAACATAAAAACTTTATACCTTCGGTGATGTAATACCATGTATCAACATCAAGATTTACGGAGGATAAGGCCGTCCCCTTATTCAGGGTACAAGGGTACGCTTGGAACCGAAGGCGGAGAGCGTACATTACTACAAAACATCGATAAATGTCTAACAGATTGCGCTCTGTCACAGCACGTAAGAAAGTATTCTTCAGTATTCATTAATAATTATACAGGATGTTCCATCAGTGTGGGAACACAACAAATAATGATGAAACAGTCTGTATTGATAGAGCGCGTTCAACGTGTCCACCGTTACGACTGACACTCAAAATGCAGATGAGCCCCGAACTCACCCAGTTGAATTTTCATCTGTGGGGGTCACTTGAAGGCGCTGGTCGACGCAGGGAAAATTTAGAGTGCTAAATGTCTGCAGAAGCACATCATCGACGCACGTACTAGCACAACTCCAATACCACGATGCGTGCAACTGCTGAACGAATACCCCAAATTTGTGTATCAATCACAGTCGCGGACACGATGAACACATTCTGCAAACACAAGTCACTTCCGCAATTTTTCCCTAGGGTACTAGTCTTATGGAACACCCTGTACAATTCGACTGTAACGCCAGGTCACAGCAATTTTCCCTGTGGACTCAAAGGAGGAATACAGGAGCACTAGACAAGGGGTAAGTGATCGGCTCCGCCCGATCCATCCCCGGGGAAAGAGCCATCCATACCCACTGAAAAACTACCTGGGTAGACTCCACAGCCTGTCCGGATATTTTGTAGGCAGCCTGTTGATAATCGAACTACGATCCTTCAGTCGCTCAGCACGTAACGTATTCATTATAATGACTGAGCTACCCCGGCTCCATAATTATTTATGACACGCGTCTGGTTTATAACAGGTTGTCAAAAATGAAATCTCTGTTATGGATGACTATCAGGATCGTGGTCAAGACCGGTGGGCCCAATGGTTACCTGCTAGAAGCTCGAGTAAACGAAACGTGGAGCACTGAGATGAAACAATCATACCGTGAGTGGGGTTCAAATGCGAGACCCCTGTGTTCCGGCAGCGAAAGAAAGGCGTGACTACTACGAAAACAAGCTATGAAGGTACTTGAGGAAAGACGCCGAGAAAGATGGAAGAAACAAAAGCAAACATAAGGCCATATGACCAAATGATTAAATTCAGAACTAAAACAAGAAGTCGAAATGAAACAAATTAAAATTAAAGAAACAAGAGTCAACGTTATTTGTGCAAAGTTAAATTATGCAAAGTCATATGAAATTGAAATGGAAAGAGTAACTTCGGAGTTGAGTGGAGAAGTCTGCCTTCTGTACAGCGGCAGTTACAACATTAGGTTCAACTTCCTGTTCTTGAGAGAAACAACATATCCGTAAAAACTAGCCAGATTTAGGCCTCTGATTCGTAAATGAGGGGGGAGAAATCGTGCAATGCCTATTAAAAGTTACAGCAAGCCACTCTAATGCAGATACAACCGTAGGCCGATTTCTATGCAAATCACAGAACCGTCATAAAATTTGTGTATCACATTAAACCAAGTTAGTCCACACAAGGGGGTGGCTAGGGGGTACGAACAATGAACAGGCCAATCACAACTCACAGTTTCTGTCAAACTGACGGACGCAGCGAGTTACTGACTGACCGACAGTAACAGGTACACGACGGGCAATGTGTGACGTAACACACAGGCGCGTTCGCGCGGCCATTGTTGCAGTGGAAAAGCTACTCAGTATTACGTATTATGAGTGTGTGTATGTAGCCTTAGGTATTCAGTATGCAAAGCGCATGCTCCGTACTATATTGTCATTGGTGGCCTGCCCCTCACTACAACATTTTTGCACATTATCTCATAAACAGCATGATTTTGAGGGGGGGGATGCTATTGGACATAAAATGTGTATTTTGAGATTCTCTACTACTTTTTGTCTGCAACATTTCTCAATCTAAGAAGAACTAAGCGAGACATGATCAAAACTGTATACTGGTCTCCAGGTAACGTAAGGCTATTCTGGTAAGATTTTAATTAAAATTCTTTTTTTTTTGACAGACTTTCGAAAAATATTCAAATATCAAATTTCATGACAATCCGTCCAGTGGAAGCCGAGCTGTTCCTTGCCGACGGGCGGACTAACACAGGATTGAGTTAACACTCGCTTTTCGTAAAAATGTGAAAAGCCAGTACAAATTGAATAACCAACGAAATGGATGGCAGACATAAACAGTTGACAGGCACAGTGGCCCTATCCCTCCGTAGCAGTGACAAGCCAGTAGCACAGTGGCGTCACCCGCTGCAGGAGAATGGTGTCTCAGAATGCGATGTAACGGGAAAAAAGAGGCGAAAAAAACCAGTAAATTCTTATAATAAAACCAACTAGATACACTAATTTAACAGATTTATTTTTAGAATAAAACTATACATGTTTCGGACAGTTCCTCCGTCCATCATCACGAGTTTTTCACTGTACACAGCAATGGTATATGTCAAACAGGTTTGCTGACAGCTTGCGAGCAGGATCAGGACGGAACTATAGTTCAATCCTGATCCAAGATTTTGAAGTTCCTAGAATTCCTTTTTATAATAAAAACAACTAGATACACTAATTTCTCAAATTTATGCTTGCGAGCAGGAACAGGACGGAACTTTCGTCCTGATCCTGCTCGTAAGCTGTCAGCAAACCTGTATGACATATACCATCGCTGTGTGTACAGTGAAAAACTCCTGATGATGGACAGAGGAACTGTCAGAAACATGTAGGGGGGTTTTATTCCAAAAATAAGTCTGAGAAATTAGTGCATCTAGTTGGTCTTATTATAAGAATTTATCATGATGCACGGTCACCTGAACGTAAAAAACTAGTAACAAAAGCTAAAGGAATCAGAACCTCTGATGTTGCAAACTTGGCTCCCGCACGTCAAATACTCCACATCGCAATCTCCTATCTACGCGCCCACTTCACACGCCCACCCGCGACACGATACGGACACAGTACACCAGCGTTCATCTGCGGAGGTGTTTGGCCGCGACAAATCGCTAGCATAAGCTAGAACATTGGACTCTATCATGCGGGACAGCCTAACAGGAGCCAAGTGAGTACGTCCGCAGGCACAGCATATGAAGCTAGCGATAAACCGCAGCGCTGCTTTGTATGTGACCTACACAGTGCGGCGAAGCCTGAACTACCTAGTTCGTAATCCACGACTATTTTTAAACGGACCTGGACAGCAAGAAGTGTAATTTCACACATTAGCGCTTAAATATACAGTAGCACAAACGTTTAACTAGCGACTACAGGTGACTATCGTGCCAGACTATTCTGTAATGCATACTCTGTCGTTCCTCCATATTCTGTTCATAATTGCGTCGTGGTTAGTTTCTCGAATGTGCCTCTCTCCCACCTTCAAATGTAGCGGCCATGGTTGCAACAATTACTTGAACAACCAAAACAACATAAACTGACACCAACTGAGGATAAAACCTAATTAAGAACTGGACTTATTAAACTATGTACTACGCTTTGATCACAGGAAAAGATGGAAAGAGGAAGTAGAAAGAGATGTTCAAGTGCTGGGAGTGAGAAGATGGAGAGAGTTGGTGGCAGAAAGGAAAAAATGGAAGGACAGTGAATTACACACATGCACCACGGGTCAGAACATGTTGCCATAACACCGACTAAGTCCATGTCAACGGACACGATAGAACCATTCATGTAATTTTAGCCGAGTGCTGTACAAGGCTCCCTGATGACGGATCCTTTGTGATCCGAAACATGTTGGAAAACATTTAAATATTTTATAATTTTAATTATATTTACGAATTATATATTTATGCATCAGTTGGATGATAAAGTGTTTGTCATTGATGCACGGGGCAAACGTGAAGAGAGTCTAGTAGCTTTTCTTCGCACCATGCAGTCACGTCGCCAAGGCTCGGTCGCCAGTATTTCGTCGATGAAGTCTGCAATATTACTAACTGAACAGAACCTTTACGTATCGTATCACATTATTTTGTGATAGTATGCGAGTAATGCCATGAATGGAATTCTACTACGGTGAGATATTTAAATTCTAGTGCTACGTGTTTGATTTGTGACCAATTAATTACAGTAGCATTAACGTTTAACAAGCGAGGACAGATTACAAGAGACCGTTTTAATCGAGCGGATGGGCTTAATTGAAAATACACACAGCACACGTGTCCCAAAAACTCAGCCGTGCTTGTTCCGTGATCAATTATCTTTACACGTGCATAACATGTTTTGGGGGGTCTCTCATTTTTCATACTACGAAGGGAACATGGCTACACATTCAATACAGTACATCAAAATCGTTAATTATGTTACTATAATAATAAGTGTAATATGATCTCAGAGATAAAAATAATCATACCGGTATGGACATGGCAGGCAACAAACACGAGAAGGGCAATAACGCAACCAGCCTTTAAACTCTGGTGGTTATCACAAGTACCGCCTGGTTCAACATTCACAAATTCTACGCTATACACAAACAATGCATCCGTGCTTACTGTATCGCACTCATAGGAAAGGCCATCACTTCTTCATACATCATTATATTGTTGGTTTGTTGGTGCTGTCGTAAAACTGCGAAAAGCGACAGGCACCTTCCTCACGTCTGTTGCCCATCTGACACAACTCCCCCCCCCCCCCCAATTGGACGAATTTTCATGAGATTTGATATTTGAGTATCATTCTAAAAACCTGTCGAAAAAATTTCAAGTTTCATTAAAATCTTACATGAATAACAGGTACTTTACATGAAGATCTATGGATATTTGTGATAACATCTAGACGAAATATCCCTACAATGAAAAAAGTTTCAATCATAGGTTGTAGGAAAAATCAAAACACACATTTTATATTAAAAAAAGTTTCATTCAGGAAGTCGTGTCTTTTACGAGATAATGTGGAAAAACATGGTAGGGCCTGACAGACAACACATGATAGTAAAATGCCACGCATGCGCCTTGAATGCTGGATAACTAAGGCTACAGACACGTACTGGGAATATGTAAAGCTTATTCCTTTTCCACGTCAACAATGGTCACGCGAACGCGCCTCAGTGTTACGTTATACGTACATTGTCTGCCTTGTTGCGTCTTAAAACCGAGATGTAGTGAGTTTACTGCGCGGTACGAACTGATCCTTCAACTATAATCCAGGTTAAACTCAGACTTTAAGGAGCATAACATACTCGTATTCTGGCTGAAACGGTGACATTGCACAGGTGGACTCTCCGCTTGCCGATTGCACCATCTTTGAATAAAGTACCCCAATAAGATGTCTTTGTGGGCCGGATAGCTCAGTCGGTGCAGCGACTGACTACGGACTGGACGGTACGGGATCGAATCCCGGTGGGGACGAGATTTTCCGCCCGTCCAGACAGGCCCTGGGGCCCACCCAGCCTCCTGTAAAATGGGTACCGGGTCTTTCCCGGGGGTAAAGTGCGGACGGGGCGTGCTGCTGACCACTCACCCCCTTCTAGTGCCGCGGTTATGGAAGAGTACAGTTATACCTCTACCCACCCTCTGGGCCACACCGGGCCTGTAACGGGATCACTTTACTTTTTTTTAATAAGATGTCTTTGGGCACAATGGGTCAAACCCGGTGATATGCACCGAAGACCGTTACCAAAGTATGCTACTGTTAACTGTGTGAGTCAGAGAAAAGTTTACGAACGGGTAGAAACGTTCAAATTCGGAAGAACAAGTGAGTCTGTTGAAACTCCCGGTTCCCTACAAAAAATAAAATTCATGGATTGTCCGCCTTGCAAAAAAAAATCTTTCTCGCCCTATTATGGGATATGAAGCATATTATTTTGGAAAATTATTAACAACAATGACAAACTGCCAACAGTGCAACATACCCTATTGTTCAAGACAAACTGAAACCTGAAACCACTGAAATTCGCAACAAAAGAAGAGGACTGCTATCAAAAACTGTTCGCTTGCACCATTACAATGCTAGACTGCCTGCTGCAGCTGCAAAACTCCGAAACCTCAAATTTGGGGTTCTGCCACATCCAAACCTCGCACCAGGCGACTTTTATGCCTTCGGACCGACCATTACATGGTCTCCGGTTTGGCAGTGATGAAGAAGTGAACGAAGCGGTGCACACATGGACTCTGGAACATCCTAAAACGTGCTTCTCCGATGGAATCAGGAAGCTTACGGACCGCTAGATAAAGTGTCTGCAGCTGCTGGGAGACTTATGTTGAAAAACGATGCAGCTGTTACGTACACTTTCTCACTTTCTTTGTGGTGAGTAACAGATCTTGTGTACACTTTTCGATTTTCCTACATAGTTAGGAGATATTTCGTACTCTTATCTAGTTGAGACATCAATAAGCCGAAATGAGTTTAAGGAAAGAATCGCTGAGACGTATTACGGGAACGCATTTTGTCAGCAGTTACGATACTTTTCAAAACAGGATAATTTGGTCATATAAGAGAAAAGTTCCGATATCTGTGGCGGGCTGGTTCGAAAGGGGAACTCTTGCTCTGATAGCAGACCACACACAAGGTTTCATGACTCGTGTGTGTGTGTGTGTGTACATTCACAAACCTTGACTGTGTGAACACAAACAATAATACAGATGTGTGACTATCACAACAACCCGAAAAGTTATTCTGCTGTAAATCTAGCTGTACTTGTATCCCTCAAAGAACTTAACGCCATGCCTTTACAAAATCTGAAGTCAATGCCGTACAATTCCAATCAACACCCACAATTTCGATAGACAACTTTCCAACTGATTCGCTGGTGTTTGCATGCGTAACCGACATCACGTTTTCCGCGGAATAAGCACGTTATGTGACTTCATTCGGCAAAGCTCCAGACCGCAATACCGACTGAAGGAAACATGTCACTGACGTTTGCTGTTACTCGCCTTTGGCTGACTACCAGTTATCCACATTAATTAGTAACAATTATGTAGTATTTCACAAATTGTATTATTTATGTAATATGTATGTATGTATGTATG
>Ga0123354_10006749_pt1 | contig 17119 bp, 9 predicted proteins | sample TergutLab28metaG_2_FD_97872 | JGI IMG/M metagenome (GOLD analysis project Ga0123354, IMG submission 97872) | Labiotermes labralis P4 segment gut microbial communities from Petit-Saut dam, French Guiana - Lab288 P4 | ecosystem: Host-associated > Arthropoda: Insects > Digestive system > Gut ...
CCGTCCGCCCGTCCGTCCGTCCGTCCGTCCGTCCATCCGTATGAATCAACTCGGCTCCCACTGGTCGAATTTTCATTAAGTTTGATCTTTGAGTATTTTCCTAAACTCTGTCGGGAAAATTCAAGTTTCATTAAATTCGGACAAGAATATCGGTTCCTTCACATGAAGACGAATGTACATTTCTGATCATACCTCGCTCAGTTCTTCTTAGAATGAGAAATTTTTCAAACTTTGTAGAGAAAAACAAAACACAATTTCATGTTTGATTACTTTTTTTTTTCGAAAATCCTACCGTTTGTGAGATAATGTGGAGAAATATAACAAAGTCGGACAGGCCACAGGTGGCAAAATGGAGCATGCTGTTTCACGCTGGATATCTAAGGCCACAAACACGCACTCAGTATATGTAATATTAATTCCTTAATTTCACGTCATGTGTATATTGCCTGTCTTGTTTAGCAATTGAATTGTGACCTGCTCAGAATTTTAAGGTTCTTAAACTGCTGCTGGTGCTCTGACCATTTCCGATGACGGAAGTAGACCTGCAAGAAGACCGACATATATTTCTCAGGATTATATACATAAATATATTATAGATTTCAAACACCTCTTTAGCCTGATAACAAAATGTGCAATAGGTACACGAGAAATTAAATCCGGTATTTCCATGACAAAAGATGCATTCAACAACAACAAAACAACTTTCCGCCGGCAAATTGAAATTTCATGTAATGAAGAAACCAGTCAAACCTACATTTGAAGCAAGCTTTGAATAGTGCTGAAAATTGGACACATCGCAAAGCTGACCTGATGTACCTGCAACGTTTTGAAATGTGGTGCTGGGGAGTGAAGGGGAAGATTAGGCCCGATCGCGTGGAAAAGGAAGTATTACATACAGTCAAGGAGGAGAGGAATATGTTACAGAAAATAAACGAAGAAATGATAACTGGATTGGCCAACTGTTGCCTAAGGACTGCCTATAGAACATATTATTGAAGGAAAAATATAACGGGCGGGAAGTGGTGTAAGAAGAGGTAAGCAGCTACTCGATGACCTCGTAGAAAACTGACGATACTGGAAGTTCAAAGAGGATATCGCATCCGGTGGAGAACTCGTTTTAGAAGACGGTGTGAACCTGTCACAAGACAGACTGCCTAATGATAGAATATCCCTACACGTTAAGAGAAGGGAGACTAAAAGCGGAAGTTACGAAGAATAGCAAAACAATGGATATGTACTCAGTACGCAAGCAGAGAAATTACAATATTCCACACACTACACCAGTCAAGAAACTTAACCAGATAGTGTAATGAAACATATAATAAATGCGATAATTTTGTCCCCATACCGCAGGAATATAACCATAAAAACATAACTGAAGAATAAAATCGAACGTACAATATAACTAGCTGTAAAGTCACGAATGTGGCAAGCATGTGGCGGATACTGCTCGTTGTTCGTACTGTTTTAAATACGGACATTTTACAATTAATTGACAGAGTGCCTTCCATATCCAGACTGAACACTTACCACAAATATGACACTAATATAACTGCCACCACGATTGCAAGAAAGACTAAAATAAGATGAAACCTTAACCCGATTTAATAACTTTCTTGTACATATTGCTATGTCAAATCTGGTGACAAACACGTAGGTTTGAAATGGATAGTTTATTGAAAAAACATCGTTTTTCTAATAAATGTATTTGTGAATGTTAAGTTTATTGGACCGTGCATCATTGCGATAGTTGAAGAATAAAAATCAACTAGATGTCACTAAATATTTTATTTCAATTCTTATGTACTCAACATGTTTCGGACATTAATATATCCATCATCAAGAGCTTGCGACTATTCTATTGAATTATCACATTGGTCGTATCGTTCTTGGTTCGATGTGTGTTGGAGTTTCGGTGTGGTTGGGTTGGAGTGGTATCCGTGTAGCAGGCTGAAACCAGTGTGGTAATTCAACAGAATAGTCGCAAGCTCCTGATGATAGATATATTAATGTCCGAAACATGTTGAGCACATAAGAAGTGAAATAAAATAGCTAGTGACATCAAGTTGGTCTTTTATTCTTCAAATGTAGTTGTGTTAGATTGTATCATTTAATTTCATTTTAACCTTAATTAGTGATAAGCTAATAATATCTGTTAATCAAAATGCACCTTAACCTACATTTTACATAAATCATATTTTCATATTTATTATTTTTTGCGGAAGAACTGCGATACAATTTCGATAATTTCGTAAAAAGTGCCTCAAAGTGCCTCAAAGTGCCAAAACGTGGGAGAGTAGAAGCAAGTTCTAGTGTAGATATGCACAAATAAACGTAGTATTGGGAAAGAAAATTCTTATAACTTAGAGACTCAATGCACACTAAGTCAAAAGTTGCCATTTTCGAAACAAACAAATGCTTATATTTATGTGCTAATGTCCCGTAACTCGATAATCGTTGGACTTAATTGAGGCAGGTTTTGATCTACTTCTGGTAGTCCTTGCTTCTCCACCCCTCATGTATCATGCCTTTATGAGAGCATCAAAACTAACATTCAAATACTGAGAATTTCTGAAGGCAATATAAGGAAGAATTAGCCAGAAATGTTTGGTTGTGTTTCCATTTCATAAACATTACCAAAATAAATAACGTCGCGCGTACACAGTGGAATCTGTCACAAACTCTAAAGTGGTTTATGAGGTATGTAATTCCTGTTTGTGCAGTAATGAGTAACCGTAATGATGGTGACAGTGTCATAATGAGCACCAACATTGGAACTGCCACGAATTAGGCCTATTTGCCACGAAATTGATTTCCGCGATCGCTCCGCCCAGTCGTTCCATTAGGAGCCCATTACGCGGTTGGTTGGTGTTTTACAGTGGGTTTCATGAAAGGGCGATCGGATTGTTGGTTTTTCGTGTCTAACCTTATCAAAGTGGCGTGGCACGAATAGGGTGACGCGTGATTAATTGCTGAAAGGGGAATACTCCGTCTGCGCTTGCGCATTTGAATTAAAACTCAGCTGACCGCGTCACGAACGCCACAGTTTACTAATTTCTCCATTAGAAGACTTGGAAGAGAAGTGGCGGCTTGTGAGTTAAACAAATACAAAATAATCTTCGTGTTTGTACCGTGCATCAACGGCGATTAAAACACTTTATTATCCAACAGATGCACAAATATATAATTCGTAGATACAATTAGAATTATTATAAAATATTTAAAATTTCTCCAACATGTTTCGGATCACAAGGGATCCATCATCAGGGAGTTATATACAGTGCCTCTCTAGACTGTGCAGTACACAAAAGTACCACGGGCAAATATGCTACCATAACACCGACTACGTCCATATCAACGGACTCAACGGACGAGATGGAACCATTACTGTAATTTTAACCAAACACTGTATGGAGCTCTCTGATGATGGATCCCTTGTGATCCGAAACATGTTGGAACAATTTTAAATATTTTGAATATTTTATAATAATTCTAATTGTATCCACGAATTATGTATTTGTGCATCTGTTGGATAATAGTGTTTTAATTACAAAATAATGTCGGAAGTTTGTAGCTTCGAGAGAATTTTCTTCGAGGTCTATTGAGATCAGTTCTTGTGTTAAATTAGAAAATATTTTCTACAGTCCTGTTGGTATTCACTTAAACTTTTGCTTGCAGTCAATACGTCTACCAACACACGCAATTAATAGAACACAATTCATAACAATTATTAAAACTAATGTATGATTCGGCACCGGTGTGGTTTGTTACACTGAGAGGTTCTTGTTTATGGCTCGACAGCACTTGAGGGTCTAGGTCTCTTTCTTGTTGGGGTTTCGAGATCATACTCAGGCACACCCCACTCGGTAGGACTCCTCTGGACGAATATTCGACCCGTCGCAGGGACATCAATATAAAAGAGACAACAATCACAACAGACAGACCCCTATGCCCCCCAACAGTATTCGAACCCACAATCCCAGAGATCGAGCGGCCTATCGGCGTTGAGAAGCTATAAATCAGCTTACTTTTTGTTACTGCTTTATACCGTGACCGCATTTCTCGGTCTGCAAACAGCCATTATCAAGTCGAATCTAATTGCTTTATATGTAGGCGATCTGGCCAAAAGTCTTAAAATTTAAAATTTTGAATTATGGTTCCTTGTAATCAAGCACATCACAGTTATAAATCTGTCACATTTCTGTAGTAATACAAGGAACGTAATTCCATGCATTAGAGGGTCTGTCTGGATCAAATATTCCCTCAAATACTCCAAAACAAAATCCTTCCCTTCTATGGAACCAGAAAGTTCACTTCCGTATTCACTAGAGCTCCGAAATTGTTCATACCTTGAGTCAATGAATCGGTCCACCTCCTTCCATGCTCTGTATTCCATACCTTCGTATTTAACATTATTCCCTCTGTACTTAGGTTTTCCAATCAGTGTCTTCACTTTTGATTTTCAACGCAGACATTCGCCTGAAGTGTGAGCTGCATATTCCATTTTGCCAAACCTTTTAATCTCGCCCTTGGGTGCGTCTCACGCTTCTCGCCCTTAATGATAAATTATTCAGATGACGTAGCTTGAGGCTATAAATTACAAAGTCGCTAGTTTTGCCGCGTCTTCTAACCTATTCTAATTTTTTTGTTCCTTTCTATCCAGATTTGTTTCCTAAACGTCTTTCTCTGGATCAATTGTTTCTAATATTTCTTGATTTATTCTACGTAATTGTAATGCACATACACGTGATGCAGCTGCTTAAAATACTCGTATAAGCCAGTACAGACGTCGGCGTTTTAGATAGAAGCAGCGATTATTCGTGCATTTGGTAATAGTCTGTATTCCCTAAGTTACTTATCAGCTTGCGTGTTGATTTGTGATGTTGGCAGTACTGGAGTATTTCAGTACACAAAGAAAAGAACTGTGCCCATACTACCTGTAAATGTTGAATAGCATTTACTTTGGCTTCCCTCTCCCTCCCCCCCCTGCCCCCCCCCCCAAAAATTGTACGTATCGTCACGACAGATTCATCGCTGTGACCTAATTTATTTCTGTTCAGCTTTACTCACGTTAAGAGCGATGCACTGTCATTTCATATCCTCCGGCCTTCATGTGCTGAGGCATTAATGAAGAAGAAAGTGAAGATGGCTTCGTCAATGTGATTTCAACTCTACGACGCTGTGTGAATTAGATCTGCGCTCTTTTTGGATTTTACGCGGCGCAGAATGTTAGTTTCTTACCGACGTTTGGGGGACTGATCCCAGCTTCAGGGTCAAGCAGGCATGCTTCACTAATCTTCATACTAAACTTTTGGTTGTAGAAGTGCTATTCGTCCTTAGTTGTTTGGGAGTGGTTATTTATGTTTCCAAAAGCTTCTTTCTTGTTTTGGGGGCTTTTGTTTTATTCTGTGTGACGTGGTTTATATTGTTGATTCTTCTTGGATGGCTGAACCCCTGAAGATGAGACCGAAAAGTCGTCTCGAAATGTCGGTAAGAAACTACCATTTTACACCGTAAAATCCCAAACTAGCGCAGATCTCATTAGGTGATTAGATGTAAATGGATTTTAAGTGTGGAAATCGAATTAGCCCATCCGTTATGAGAACTCATTATTATGACATTTACTTGTCTATTTCGCGGCTAATTTTAGCTTGTTATGACATACAAATATTTAGTTCTTACCGTAGAGAGAAACAATTGCGCTTTCAACAAAAAGACAAACTGCTACAACGGCTGCTCATTGTAAGAATCGTATTGGGCACTCGACTTCTGGACGTAGAAAGCTTCATGTTGCCAGCGCGGTAAGTTCGCTTTAAAAGTATCGTTGTGCAGCCCTCACTATTGTTATATTGACGACAGTGACATGTGGCTCAACAATACACACAATATGCGTTGTTGCGTTTCCATTGCAACAATGGTTACGCGAACTGAGTCCATTTTTACGAAACTTACGCTAATTCAAAATTTTGTTGAAACAACTCCTATAACGAATTTTATGAAAACCTGACTGATTGTTTTAATTACTGATATTAAGCTGCAGACGGACGGACGGACTAACAGACATGGTTTGCACGTAACCATGTGTTTCTAAATCCGAGAAACACACCTAATAAGGAAAGTTGCAATTTTCAATTCAATTCTACACCTTGTGTGCGAACACGTCTTAATAATAATAATAGTCACACTGGGCACAGTCCACACACTCCGTGATGTATTAAGGTAAAGGTACAGAACTTTTATTGTGGAAAATAACATTTCTTGTAAAGTTTTTTTTAAACCGCAGAATAACTGTTACGCCATGAGCCTTAAAAACGTGGTTTGTTTTAGGTATATAATTGTACATAACATGTATAAGGATGATGATGATGATGATATGACAATAATACTAATAACAATACTAAATACAGGTCTTTAGTTAGAGAGTTTTTCGGCAGAACAGTGAATAAAGAGTGCTTGGTCACTGACACTCGTAGTCTTTTGAGAAACAGCTGAGCTTCTGTGAAGTAAGGAAGTTGGACAATCAGTACTGGATGGCGTCTCCCCTTGTCTCTTTCCTGCCCCTAACAACCCTGCGCTTCGCTCTAAGCCAGTCCGACACTGGTAACTAACATTGCGTGAGTCGCAATTGCAGGTGCTGAGTCAGTTTATTTATAACGCACACCGGCCTATGCATGCAACCAAAAAATCAAAGGAAATAGTGCCTTCACTTAACAAGGGAGCTCTCGGAAAGCCAATATAGCTGTCCTCTAACGGGTTCATTTGATTCGGATTTGTTTCCAGCCCAACATCTTGATTTCCTGGTGCAATTAATCCTAATCAGTTAGAGCATAACATTCCCTCCTTCCATCCCCTTACTTCCTCTATTTGTCCGTCTCGGGAATTAGAGTAACACAGACACTTTTGTGTTATTAAGCATAGTACGAAATCGATACCGAGTAACTTAGGCTTCCTGTTGCTGACCGACCGTGTCTATCGCTGTTATTATTGATGTTTGTCATATACGGTTTTCGAATTACACGATAAAGCAATGTGAATCATTGTCTTAGGATTAAGAATAATTTAGTTTCCAAATTGCTTGTACGAAATACACGAAAAAAGGAAACCCAGCAGTGTTGGCCAACTAGAGGACCTTTGAGAACCGCATTTCAGGAGGCATTATAGGCAACAGCCATGCATTATGGACGTAAAATGTTACTTACTTACTGACTCCATGGAGCAGAGTCCTTGAGAAGCTAACCGGTTTTCAGCTAGTCAAGAAATTCCCCGCATTTTATGGAACCCGAAGGTTCATCACCGCATTCACAAGTGCCCGCCACTTGTCCCTATCCTGAGTCAGCTCTATCCAGTCCACACCCCCACATCCCACTTCCTCAAGATCCATCTTAATATTATCCTCCCATCTACGCCTGGGTCTTCCAGTGGTCTCTTTCCCTCAGGTTTCCCCACCAAAACCCTCTATACGACTCACCTCTCCCCCATACGCGCTACATGCCCCGCCCATTCAGTTTCTCTCCATTTAATCCGAACAGTATTGGGTCAGGAGTACAGATCATTAAGCTCCTCATTATGTAGTTTTCACTACTCCCCTGTAAAGTCGTCCGTATTCAGTCCTGGTCCGAGGCTTTCTATACGAACAGTCTGTGGAATTGTTAGCACCTCATCCAACCCCCAACCTGGAGGCCCACCCTTTGTCGGCTGTCCGAGACTGTTTATTCAATATATTCTTAGCTCCCTTCCACATTGGAGGCCGTTCCTCCATACGCAACCTGAGGACGCGCCATGCCGTGGTGACATAAAACATAACAGAAATTAAATTAACACCTGTCCAAACACAACTGAACTTCATTTATTTTATGAACTACTTGTTTCGACTTATGTCAGATCATCCTCAAGTTCACATTTGGTCTTTAAATCATATTGAGGAAGAAATACATATCATGTTGGTTCTACGTAATACATGGAATTTTTGTTGCATTGATATTGATTTAAACTTTTTATTATTAACAATATGACGGGTTGTCTTTCTTCAAAAAAAACATAAAACATTTTTCCTTGTGTGATGGCTTCCTGTTCCTGTTCCTGTTCCTGTTCGTCCAGTTACAGCAGGTTAGTTTCAGATAGTTATGAGCCTCCTTCCTTTAGAAAATAGTTTAGAATACCGTCCATATTTTAGCCTCTTTTGCTATTCGACTACAATATCGTATATTCTGCAGGCAACTTACGATAGCAACAGCAATGACTTGAGCGTGCCGCATTTGGCTTGCGATCCGCGTTGTGGTGCCGTGGCATGCACTGTAAGTCGCGTCTTTCCATCCATTCCAACTGCCGCATATTTTATAGAAAAATGATTGAATGTACAAATTATATTTATTAATATTACGTTAGACATTTTCCATTAGCTACACGTGATGTGCAGAATATTACAAGAATTTGTCTGCTCCCTAAGCAAAGTGATTGATTAATGTTTTCTTCCCAGATATTTTATTACATTTGTATTGTTAATATTTGCGGGGACAGTTAGATTCGAATTCGTTCCTTTGGTTGTTTTCTGAACCTTTCGAATCATAGAATTCTACTGCTCGGTTAAGTTTCGCAATGACAACAAAAATAAATGTTACGTGACTATCATTTTCAAAGAAAAGACAGATTTGTTCAAGAGCCGTAAGTTTTTCAGGTTTATTGCTTGTTGCAAGTTCGTTGAATTATCGACAGTTAAGTCGATGGGCGAGTGACCACGGATTTTGTTACTTGTGTAGAATCCGAAGGTAGGCTGTGCCTTCAAAAGTGATATTCTTACTTCCATATTGCCTACTTGTATATTAAAGCTAGCCTTCTCGTCCTTAGAAGTGTACGTCTTCCTTCTAAACTTTGTGTGCTTCCTGCATTTTTCTATTCTTTTTCTTTTTTTAATAGTGTAGATATACCTGAATGGTATAAATTTACGAAAATCTTCATTGTGTAATTTTATCTTTTCTTAAATTCAGATATTTTCAGAAAATAATCTTATTAGACCTAGGTAGAGGTTATAAAACCCCTGCATCGAGCATAGTGGTCCTTGAGTAGCTAAGAATGTCTCATTTAGTTATTTACCCCCCCCCCTCAATTTCTATCTCTACAAAGTTAAATGACCATTATCACGTTAATCAAGACGTCGTCAATAGTTATTACACTAAGCTTTATGCAGTAGATCAGTATAATGATGAAGATTTTGCACGGTGTTTTAATATTATCCTTTCACCTACTCCAAAATCTGCAAATGATCTCTTCCATTCAGGTTTTCAGACCAACATTCTTATGGTGTTAACAAATTTTCTGCGTGCTACGTGTCTGTCCCATTTCCTTCTTGTTGATTACTTTCAAATTATATTTCGTTAACGATAAAATATCTTAATTTTTTCCACTCTCCTGGGTTCACATATTCTCCGAAGAAACCCACTTTGTATGTACTGCAGTCTGTGTTCTTTCCTTGTGGTGACATATCAGGTATGACACCTACATGAGAAAGAGTCAAATGTGGTGTAATATGATATGTTTCAATTTTGGTGTTTCCAAATGCCAGACCGGAAGAAAAATATGCTGAAGATAATATAAAACTTTCTCCTAATTTATTTTTCTCTTAATTTTTTCTTCAATACAACCTTCACTTATTCCTGCTGATTCTAAATATTGCACAGTGCTACATTCTGGCAGAACATATACACTGTCCTCCCGACCTAATAGTCCTTTTGAATTTACCCAGAATTTTAATGAGGACAGATTAACCATAAGGTGGTGTGGGCAACACCCTTACTTCTTATTCTGAGACCCAAGTTAAGAAATTCGTCCCGAAGACCAGCTGTGGCCACATTATTTCTAGAGTTCTTCTGTACCTCTTACAGAATTAAGCTACGACCACTTTGTTCCAAATCCTTCCCAGTTCATAACTTAATACAGTATTTATAAACTAAATAAATTATCAGTAAATAAACACAGAGTATTCGTGATTCCACCTGCATTTACTTCAATGTTGAGAGAGAATTGAAGAAACAATCAGAAGGAAGACAAAAGGCAGCGAGCGTTCCCCAGCTGTGTCGGTCGTGTTATTCCCCAGCGAAAGACGGAACGTTGGTGTGAAGATAATGACCCAACTTTAAGTTAACCCTTTGAGCGCCCCGTAGCAGAGAATTAATCACTTTCTGTCTGTTAATTATTGATCGCTAAGCGCTGATTACTGTAGGCTTACACTGGAGTCAGTAGAGACTGGGAGGAAAGAACGGTTCAATCAGGCACTGCCATCCAATTACGCAGGATCAGTGCGCCCACTTCCAGCGGCCAGTCCTTGTTGTACAGCTCAAACTTCTCCAAAATGCGACGTGTTTGACGAATGCCACGAATATTCGGATGAGCACTAATTTTCAGCTTGCCGACCGATCACGGGCTTATGTCTTAATGACCGATTAATATTTGGCTATGTATCGCCGTTATTTCAGTTTCAGATTCTACGTAACGTGTAATGAGCTCACGTGGTGAAGATTAACTAAGATATACCCTTGTTTCAGTGGACTGTGCAACTGTGCTAAATTAGGAACTAGAGGACAGGGATATTTCTGGGAGTGGAAATAAAGATCCACGAATTCCTAAACTTGGCATTGTGTAGAGGAGAGTGGTCAGCTAGACCCCAGAAATGTAGCTCTGTTTCCTGGGATTTTTGAAGTTTGCACAGAACTGGGGTAGAGGGTTCTTGTCTGGGATGTTACACTCTGCGGCGGGGAATGGGATACATACGCCTGCTTTTTCGAAAAAAAAAGTATCGTCTCCTTCTTCAAAGAGTGGTAATTTCTAGAAGAATGGGATCTATCAAACATTGACTTTAAAGTGTTACTTTATTCCAAAATTCGGGATAAGACAAATTACCAGCTACGCTGTGTTAAACCCCCACAATACCAGAATCCTCTGCTCTGTACCATTGAATACAAGGCTGAATTGGCGCCACAGTTAATTTGGACGCTTTGGAGAAGAGAAAAGTCTTAGTTCCCGTTCGAGTTCTCAGTTATGCAACGTGCAATACAGTCACTATATTGAGATATTTCGGCCTTCCTTCTTTTTAGAGTTTTTTCATAATAGTCACCACCAAGTAAATCGTTCATCTTCATCGTCAGCTTACTGTTTACAGCCACAATAACATAACATTACAAGTATGACCGCTCGCTTATAACCCTGTATGTATTGCATGTATTGTTCGTATCAGAATATCCAGGTGTACAAACATACAAGTAATTTGCCAAATTTTAAAGAAGTAGCAAATTTTAAATTTCGAAATAAAGTTTTACACTCCCAATCAACCTTTCCTATCAGGGTACACAACTTTTCATCACAACAGAGCACACCAGCTGCTCACTTTAGACAAATTAGCGCAACGTGTTTACAACCATTGCATTTAATACTTTAGGGGCCGTCCACATCATGTCAGTCGTTGTACAGCGTGAGGCAAGAAGTGTTGGCACAACAGAAGTTGTGCCAACACTTAAAGCAAAACCACAGGTGAGGATGTGATCCCATCAGTCAGTCACAAAGCTTTCAAATTCAGTACAAGTACGCAAATATCATACTTATTGTAAAAGTGTTTCTCGGGTTACCTCTTCGAAAGCAACACATTTGTTTAACCGATAAAGTAGACTATATATTTCACTTTCTTTATCTTGCTATGAAATGGCCGCAATTTCTTCCCGCACTTTTCTCTTCAATTCCTCACGCTTTGCTGGAAGTGTGTGGAATACGCGAACCTTTAGTGTGGCAGTGACCGTCAGGTCTGGAGACCGTGGAAGCCAACACATACCTCCGAATCGAGAAATGATGCGTCTTGGAAAAAAATTTTCCACAGCGTGTCCATGGAAATGCTAGCTTATGGGATGTGTCAACCTCCTTGCCAGAAACATGAATTCCACATGAACAGGTGGCACATTTCAGGGACCAGAAATTTCTCGAGCACCTACCACAAACCTTCAGGCGTTTATTCTTAGTGTTTCGTGCTTTTTTTTTCTCAAATTTGTGAGTTGCGGTAAAGTTTGAAAATAGTACACCCCACTAACGTCTTAACTTGGCAAAATGACTTAGATGGATCCCAGTCCAGTCCATGTGGGATTACTTACTTACTTACTCCACGGTGCAGAGTCCTTCTTGAGAAGCTAACTGGTTTGCAGCTAGTCAAGAAATTCCCCATATTTCACGGAACCCCAAGGTTCATTACCGCACTCACAAGCGTCCGGCACCTGTCTCTATCCTGGACCAGCCCATTCCAGTCCATATACCCACATCCCACTTCCTGGAGATCCATCCTAATATTATCCACCCATCTACGCCTAGGTCTTCCAAGTGGTCTCTTTCCCTCTGGTTTCGCCACCAAGACCCTATACACCCTCCTCTCCTCACCCACACGCCATGTGGGATTTTTGGTGAAAAAAGTGGCATTGAGGCAGGTTATTATTGCAGTATTTCGGCTTTCCCTTGTCAGTAATATTCTGCAGTGTTCCGTGCTTATATTTTAATCGACGGTATATGACCGTAGTAATGGACAGATCCTTTAAACAACGTCTTTTCCTATCTACGAACACTTCGACGGGAACAGGTGGCTGAAACAGAAACAGTGTCGTCGCACACATAATCATTCCGGTATTTTGTGGACCTGTTTTTACAAGACACTCAGTTCCCAACGAAACGGAGAACAGACCCCACGCACGTTCCTCTCCCACTAACACAGTTCTTTCCGGCAGGATTTTATGGATTTTATGCCCTGTAGGATGAGACATGATTTGTGCAGCATGGCCGTATGAAGGGTTCCGAAATCGGCCAACTGCATCAAACCTTTCAGCGTCTTTCCTCGATTTTTTTTTGGAAAATACTGGCCTATAATCTCCAAGTTACACCGTTTCTGATGGAACCCCCCAAACTTTAATTAAAGACAAAGTTTCACCATAGTGAAGGCCTCCTATTAATCGTGTGTTATCCCTAACGCAGTGGCTGCTCAACCTTTTCCTTCTGTTGCACATTCCGTCAGTCTGTGTCACTTTATATTTCGTTATCTTTCAACGCATTTACCTCACTTCAAAGCTCTCGACCAGAGAGATATAAACTTACTGCTTTAGAAACTTCATTTTTCCAAATTTTTCTTATTGTTTTCCCTGTCATAAATTTGTTTTCCCCCCCCCCCCCCCCGGCTACACCCTATATTATTCGAGTCAACCTACGGTTTGATTTGATGTGTAATTTAAGATTTACGGTTCATTTATTGAAGCAATTAGCAGCTCACACCACAGTGTACTGAATGATAGACAATTAGTAAGTAATGAATTGCAAACGATAAGGAAGGAAAAAAATGTGACCTAATTGACGTCTTTTTCCGGTATTTCCTTCGTACTTGAGGTGTTAAGTGTTACGTCCGTATGAAAAAAAGGAAAATTCAAGTGTACGGATTTCGTAGGATACAAATTTTGTACCGTTATATGGATTGTGTAATGTTCTCAATATCTGAATATTAATTTGACCATGTTGTCGCCCAGATGCAGGCTGCAAGTTGCACGTCTTTTGTGACCATCAGTCCATTAAGAGTGACATATTGTGTTCTAGAACTGACAGTAAAATCATGTTTTAATAATGTAAGAGTAACATGGATTTCGCAGTATAAAATTCATAAAAATATGGAAGGAGAACTTCAAAGAATAATTTCTTTATACTGACCATCGGGTGGATTCCGATTGCAGCGAATTCTTAGCGGCTGCTCAAGACCGAGTCATGGAAAACATTCGAGAAGTGGAATAGATCATACATGTTGCCAGTAAACTAAATGAAAGGTTTCTTAAAACTGAATCATGAGAAAGAGGATATCAACAACGGAGAATACGATAAAGCTTAAAATGCAGTTGGTTATGAATCAGACCTGCAAGGCTACCAAAACTGCTATGTGTGGATTGTGTGAGAAAATATCATGGCGGTGGTAGTGTTACGAACTGGAGAACTAGAGCCAAATATTGAGAAAATTGGGAAGATTCTGACAGTAACAACACTGGGAGAGTGCTGAGTTCACTGAATGAGTATTACTATTCAGTTAGGAAACATTCTCTTCTCCTGTTCTAACTAAACACCTAAGCTTATAATTTAGAAAAATGTATAGTTTGTATTTACGTGCTGTTTTTATGTGTGTGATATTTATCACTCGCTATAAGCAGAAGAGCTACAAAGATTTTGACTTTTTTTCTTGATTCTTGACTTCTCTGTCTTTATATCTCACAGAAGACACACCAACAACACTGGTCGTGAAGACCTAACGTGCGCAGGAACTGGAAAAGAGAGTCCTGGAGAAGATATTTTGAATCAATTTTGAGGGACACGAAATTAAAGAAGTTGTATAATTTGCATGAAAATGGCGCTTTTTAATTTATGGGCCTATTTTTTCACCAAATATTGTTAGGTTCCTGAAGTCAAGAAAGCTGTGATGATTGTAGCACACAGCACACCGACTAAAATTTAATCTGGAAATCTGAAGGAAAGTTTCTGTGTGGGTTAAGTAGAAATATGTAAAGGAATAATATTAAAGTGGATCTTCAAAGCATAGTATAAGAAGATGTAGAATAAATTCGAGTATTCTGGATGAAGTCCATTGCAGTTGGTTGTGATCGTAGAAACGAGTCTTTAGTTTCTTTAACTGCCTGAGAAAAGTTTATTAGCTGAATCACATTTGGTATAAAGAAGAGATGCATTTCATGCAATTGGTAGGTTAAATAAGCTGCGTGGACTGAAACTAAATACAGACTGATTCATTGAGATGCTGTGAAAAGAAATTCAATTTTTCTGCACAGAATTTCTGTAAATCTCTATCACATACCGTGAATCTGGTTGAATGAATTTGAGGTGTGAATTTGCGGAACCATAGTGAAGCGGACTTCACTTCGCGTGAATGAAGTCGATTCGGTTAGTGTGCCGTAGACTTCTCTGTTGATAACGCTGAAGAGAGGAGGCCAGAGTGCTGCTGCGACCAGCAACTGAAGAGCGTCTCGTGATGCACGGATTGTACAGCATCCGCTACCTAGCACCACCCTGACGTTATCTTCCATCTCGGACTGCCGACCTCCTCAATTAGCACGTGACGGGTCTAAGTTGATGACTGACACAACACTAATGGAAACAGAAGGGCAGCATGACGCTGAAATATAAACACGTTCAAATAGCATCGTCTTAACTCGCTTATCTGTCCGAATGCTACCCCAAGAAAGTTGCCAAATTCTGTCCACTCCCACTCTCCTTTGTTAGATCAAGACTTTGTTAACCTTCCATTAGACAGTTCATCTGCAAAAAGAACAACGAATCAGTTGGGAAAAAAGGCAGCTTTTCTCTGCTTCTCCGCAAGATGATTGAGGCAAAGGTCAACCCAACCTCCAGTTCGAAGATTCCGTGGAGTTGGGAAGGAGGTAATTTGTTAGGGAGTGAGACTACGATGCAGAGGGACAACCACTCGACTCTCTCTATTTACTAAAGTGTTTAGTTACGCGTGACAACGTGCTTGTCTTTACTCTTAAGTGCAGTTAGCCAGAAAATGTAGTTCAGGTATAGAGATTCCGAATTACCATGCTGATGAAATCAAGAAGGGTGAGGTGGACAAGAAATGTGACACGTAAGGGGGAAGAAAAAAAATGCATACTGAGTCTTGCTGTGGGAAACTGAATGGAAGAGAAAAGCAAAGAAAGAAATAAAACATTTGCAAGCCCTAGGCATAAATGGTTACTCATTAAAATGGATCAGAAGTACTGTGGGAGGGCATGGACTGGACTGATCTGGTTCAGGACAGGAACACTTGGCAGGCTGTTGTGGACACGGTAATGAACCCTCTTGACTGTTTCAGAACCTGCTGTCTTATGGAGAACGATTGTAGCCTATGACGTCATTGGTACCAAGTCCGACTCAACTCTCTTAATGGCGTTGCCCTAAATATTCTCAGATTCACGATTTCAATTCCGGAATAGATCCTCAAATATGTACCCTTAAATCGGTATTATCTTACTACCTATACAGGTGGCTTGGGCTGGGACGGTTTAGTCGGTAAAGCGACTCCTTGCAAGTTGGAAGGTACGGGGTTTCAACCCCACTGAAACAAGAAAGTTATCCGTCCTAACCCTCCTTTGCACTCACCTAGTCTCCTACATAACGGGTACCGGGATTCCTTCTCGGGCGCAGGGCGGGCGGGGCCTGACGTTGAACACCCACACCGATTTTAGTGTCTAGGTTTAGTCTTGTTAGAGCTATCCTACCTGCGTGCTGTCATGGCATGTTTTAACGATAAGTTTACATTTTATCTACGTAAGTACTATCTGCTAATGCAAGTTGATCATCCCACTACAGTGTGCAGTCTTTGCTGCACAAGTTCAGACTCTTGTAACTTAATAAAATATCTTCATTCATTGTGGCATTTCCACAGGAGACGAAATTTAAACTGCCCGAAGAGTTGTTATTGAATTAAGTATCCAAGATAACTAAAGTTTTCATGTTTTGCCTCGGCATTTTAAAAACACATTCTAGGATACTCTTAAAATGTATTAAAAACAACATCAACAACAAAAACAACAACAACTACTACTACTACTACTACCACCACCACCACTACTGCTGCTACTCCTAGCTACTACTATTACTACTACAAAAACTACTACTACTACTACTGCAACTGCTACTACTAAAACAACTAGTACAACTACAATAACTACTACTACTAATACTACTAGTACTACCACCACCACTACCACTACTGCTGCTACTCCTCCTCCTCCTCCTCCTACTACTACTACAATAACTACTACTACTACTACTGCTATTACTACTACTACTACTACTAAAACAACTAGTACTACTACAATAACTACTACTACTACTAATGGAATAACTACTACTATTAAACAACTACTACTACAATAACTACTACTATTATTAAAACAACAACAATAACTTCCACTACTACTACTACTACTACAAGAACTACTACTGCCACTGCTGCTACTACTACTAAAACAACAACTAGTACTACTACTACTTCTGCTAATACTACTACTAAAATAACAACAACTACTACTACTACTACTTCTTCTTCTTCTTCTTC
>Ga0123354_10006750_pt1 | contig 17119 bp, 7 predicted proteins | sample TergutLab28metaG_2_FD_97872 | JGI IMG/M metagenome (GOLD analysis project Ga0123354, IMG submission 97872) | Labiotermes labralis P4 segment gut microbial communities from Petit-Saut dam, French Guiana - Lab288 P4 | ecosystem: Host-associated > Arthropoda: Insects > Digestive system > Gut ...
ACGCAGGATATCCTACAGCTTATAGATGCGTAATGTACAAATTTCGTGTAAATGTGTCAAGAAAATACGCATAACGCTCGCCACTAAGTTAAGAGCCCCATACACCGTAAGGTAAACTGTGTATTTTAACTGTAAAAAATAAACTGCACGAAAAACTGAACTGAAAGTTCTCTGGCGCAGCTCCGGCTTCCCATGAGGTTTGTCAGTTTTTTCATTCGTGTGTGTTGGTACACGCCTATCTAATTACAAACAGTTACGGCTCGCATTCATTTTCAATATTAGTTTACATTTTAAAGAAATTATCTTAAAGTATAAACACGTCGCCTTTGCAATGTTCGTTCTTTTAGTGGCTCAAATAAACCAAAAACGTAGGCAAACTAAAGTTACTGCTCGATAGTAAGAGTTAGGTAGCAAAATCTGGTTTTTTAGGTTAGTTTAACTTACCACCAGACACGGTACTGTACGTGTTCCATTCACCACCCGCCAAAATCTTTACTCTGTCTTGTGTATCGTTATCGCCCAGAATCAAATAGAAAATGGAAGTCATATGTAAAAAAGGTTAGATATGTCTTACGACTTAGTGTAAAAAATACTGTTAAAATTAGTAAAGATGCTTAGATAAATTAAAACGTGGTAAAATTGGTTAAAAGAATTAAATAACACTAACCATGGAATGAACTGCTCACTGTGTCGCTCGGAAAGCGGATTAGCGACATTGTGTAATACACGCACTAAGTAACTATGTTATAAATAATCCCTTCAACATTATTCTCCTGCGAACTGTTGCATTATTTATTTACTGCTAAATTACTCTAAATGTTTCGGACGTCAATAGCACCCATCATCAGAACTACGTAAAACTGTAGTTGCAGCCTCTAGTACAGATGATACTCTCTGGGGAGCAACCTTCCTGAAATGTTCCATATATGCTTCGTACTATTAGCTATAAAAATATTTTGCTCGTGTGTCATTGTTATGCAGTCGCCTGTCGTTTAGTGAAATTTGTCTATGTCCTGCGCAAAGTTTATTTTTCTACTACAGTAGCATTTTGTGTTAACCCTTTTAGCTTTTGTAATGTACATGCTGTACCCTCAAACAACATAAAAAGTAAATTATGAAACTGTTTGTTAGTATGCCTGTAGTTTCGTACTCTCCGAAACATATAATATTTACTCGGCACACATACTTCTGGTTAAAAACTTATAATAGCCCGGCATTGTGCTTTGAGCGATTCTTAATTAATAATTTCAGTAAACTGTATTAACTGGCTAATTTTTGTAATATGCTGCTTATACAACATAAAACCCGTATTGTTATGAAGCTGACTGTCCGTATGTCTGTACCGCAGGTACCTTGTCTTACCCTCACCCTACATTTCGCTCTCTGCTCAGGCGTCAGTAAAAGAGGGGACCTAGATACTTGCCACAAAAAATTCCGTGTGTACCTGAATATGTAGATTAAGCTTATTAGCGTGTCTCCAGTCAGAAAAAGATTTTAGAATCATGACGTGTGTGTCGTTTGTATTCAGGGTTACCTGTGCGAAGGTGCTAATCTGTCTATGTTTTTGCAGCAGTATGCCATTATTCCCAGTGTTTACGTAAGTAATTGGTTAGGTTGAGCTACTTCTTGTTCTTACACATTTTTCCTTAACAAACACTAAGGCACATGCATTTTAAAAAAACCGCACCCTTTATTTGCTGCTAATAAAAACCTTCTTATACCGGGGTATAGCGCCTGGGTGGCTAATTAACAACAATATCCGTGTCCTCACTCCACCGCATTCAATAAATTTTCTTTTTCACCTTGCTTGTCAAACGCTAAAATGCTTAAGTAAACATGTTACAACTCGCACATCTCTCTGTTTAAAAAGCGACCAACCGTATACATGTTTTAACGCGTCCTTTTTGCGTGGTATATAGTCTCCAACGCATTCGCTGTCCCGTGCAAAAGCATTCTTCACTTTACCCCCGCGCAAGAATGGGCCGGATTCTAAAGGTTTACCAGTGTGCCGGAGTTTTAACTACACAAAGTTGGTGCTTGTGTGCGGTAACCGTTTTTTAGCCAACAAATTCCGTAATAAAGTACGTGTACTTAATACGTTTACCTGTAAATTGCTTAAATTTAAGAGTCGATTTTATGGTGTCCAGTTTTTAATAATTTACTATTACTTCACTTCTTTAGATACATCTTTCTGCTGATTATGGAATTCGTTCATGATCACAGTTACAATAAACATGATTCAGCAGTAACTTTCTAATGTAAAACGGCATAAGTGCTTTAACTAAACAAGAAGAAAAAGAAGAAACGTGTTTAAAACTGTTGTGTAAAAACTGTAGTTCGTGCAATTAGTTCATAAAATAGTACAAGAATATCACGTAAGTGGTAATATTCAACCATGTTTAAAAATTCAAGAAGCGAATTTATATTGTAAAAAATGTAATTTATCGGTCACTTACTGGGCATAGGCTTGGTTTAAACACCCACAATCATTTAAATTCTCGGATACTTTTGTGCTGGAGTGCTGAAACGGTTACATATGAACACAAAGACTGCATATATTAGTCGTTCTTACGAGAAACAGATTGGCTGCGTTTTTGTAAAGCATTAACAATTTCTGGTGTAGTTGGTCTGGCAGTAGTTATAGTTCGTGGAATAACATATGACGGAGATCACAGACCAGAACACAATATTTTTTTTTAGAAAAAGCTATTTGGGAAAATCGCACTGTGTGGAAAATGTATTGCAGGAAATACCTAAAGGTACGAAATATATGCCTCTGGCCTGTAACATCTTCCTCTGTAATTAGTTATATTCGTATGTTTTAATTGTGTTTCATGAAATTAGCACTGCGTGTACTAAATATCTACTGTTAAGTAAGTTTTTACTAAGTGGTTTTACATTTATTTCAGCTCGCAGGATGGAGTGGCTGCTATTCCAAAACATTTATTTTTTCCAAATTCCAGTATCGGACAATTGTGTGAAGATTTAAATGAAATTGTTGGACAAGGGATTTATTAGGTTTGGTATGAGGTTCAGAACACAAAATGGCTCTGGTTCGTTAGTAATATGTTTACAGCGACGAACAATGATGAAATAATATGTGGATATTTTGGAATGTACCCGAGTTTTGTGGCGGGGATTCTGAATTCAGCAAGACGAACCAATTTGTTTGTGCTCTGTAATGAAGAGTTAAATTATGAAAATTATATTGTAAAGTGTTATGGTGACAACGGGTTTAGTGTTTGTTACAAGTCACATATAGGATATTATTTCGAATTATCGTATCAAAGCGAAACAATTTTTATTTCCTTCGAAGTAAAACTATTTCCAAAACTACCGTCCGAAATAATATTCGCCCAGCGTGTCTTGAAAAAATGCAGTTGGGCCGTCTAACTTACGGCATAATAACTGTTAACGGCCGAGTGAATGCAAACTAATGAGGTCATATCATCGAGGCACGACTGTGTGTTTCAAACGTACTTCTGTGAATCTTATTCTTCAACCAGAGTGGATAATTGCAAAGCGTATACGCAGTATTGTCCACTGCACCGTGACGATACTTATCTCTACCAAATACTGCATTTCTCGCAAAAAATCTCGCCGCATGTCTGCATACACAAAGTGTCATTGTAAATTATGTGTCAACTATAAGCCCCTAGCGTAAAATCTCTATTTGTAAATAAGTTACACAAAAAAGCAGTAATAATTGCAGGTGCATAAAGAAATTGTGCTTCTATACAAAAATATAAACAGTGTGTACTAATTACCTACTGATAAACAAAATAAAGTTGTGTGTTAAATGTGTGTAGTGTTTCAATCAGCTGTGTCTGTAAGTAAATATCACACGTAATTTTTCTAAAGACGGCAATGTCTAGTACGCTGTCTGGGGTAATTCATTCCCCGCTGGTACATAAAGCCTGCCTGTAAAACTAGGTACCTGCGACCGCCTGTCATTCACTCCCAACCCCTCCGAAAAAATACACACCCACACATTCTATCCTAAAAACATTGTAGCGTATATTGTATTTATAAAAATACAGTCGCTAGCTAATTTACCTGTATTACAATTGTATTAATAAATATTCTACATTGTATATATTTGTAATTAAAAATTGTCTTTAGTTATTATCCTTATTAAAATATACCTGGGATACGGCCCTTTAACAAGAGATGGCTCAGGAGGTACGATTCGAACCTACAATATTTCAATTGAAATTCTACCCATCAGCCGCCTCTTTTTCAAGAATAACTAAGTCTTAAACAAGTAATATAAATTTAAAAAGAGCACTTTAGCTGCCATATTGTAAAAAGTTAGTTATAATAAAAGACGGCGGACTTTAAAGTTAGGCTATAATTTAACAATGGTTGAATTTAAAATTAGGTTATAATTCAAATGGGCGCGCAGGTAGCCATTTTGTAAAATGGTGGATTTCAAAAATTAAAAATTTAAAAATAGCGCGTGTCCGCCATATTGCAAGATGGCGCCCATTCAATATGGCGGCCAAATAGGTGCCAGGTATTCTGACAGTCAAAACAAAAAGGTTAAGACTACAAGCTGTCCGGGACTAAAATAATTTGCATAATAATTAGATCAATTGAATATTAAGGCCGTATGAATATTAATTAGATACTTTGCATATCAAGAAAGCCGTATGAATATCAATTACGTAATTTACGTATCAATCAAGGCCGTATGGATATCAATTAAATAATTTGCATATTAATTAGGGGTGGGATGTCATTGTCCTACTTCCGGGTATGAAAGGGTTGTGACGTCACTGAGACGTCATTTCCGACTGCCATTGTGACAGTATATCTACTTATAAAGTTTAAAAACTACCGCGCGACAAATGTCTATGTTAGGTTTCAAAATGGTTGAATTGAAAATAATGATATTTAAACTTGTTTTAATTTAAAAATGCCGCGGTTGAGCCATATTGTAAAATGGAAGCAAGCGCCAATTAAAAAATAATAACGTTTAAATTTAGGTTTTAATTTAAAACTACCATGGCGGGAGCCATATTGTAAAAAGGCGGCAAGCGCCAATTCAAATGTTTACCACAAATTTAAAACTAGCGCGGTGGTAGCCATATTGTAAAATGGTGGACTTTAAACTTATGTTAGCGCTCGTTCAAAATAATTAATTCCAAATCATTGACCTCACTCGGCATGTTTGTTTACATCACGTGACTTTCAGTCTAATTGAAAATGGCGGTAGGCGCCAAGCTGTGTAACAGAGGTTAAAGTTAGGTTAAGGCGCCAAGCTGTCTGGTCCAACACGGCGCCAAGCAATCTGGCATAAGTAGTTCATCCGCCATATTTGTTTACTCATTTATTAGGTCATCCGCCATATTTGTTTAATATTACGTCATTTGTTTTCATGACTGACTGCCGCCATATTAGTTTACATATTAATTAGGCCATCGGCCATGTTTGTTTACATATTACATAATTTTTTACATCACGTGACCGCCGGAGGTCATTCACACCGCCATCATATTTATTTACATGTGAGCTCATTTCCGGCTGCCCAGTGCAATGCTTACTACTACTCTCTTCCAAGCAAAATAATCGAGCTTCGTTTCCCCTGAACGAAGGGCTTTTATCGGATTATATCAAAGCCATTACTTTGGGCTTTCATCCATTAGGTTTCCCAATATCTTAGCAACAGCCTTAGTTTGGGTTTATCCTCGTATCCTAGCAACGGCGCTGCATTAATTTCTAGGTCGGGTGTTTCCCCGCATCCTAGCATACGTTTCTATGATCCAATCTGCAATCCGTAAAACGGCAGCGGTTTTCTAGTTGTATGCGCTGGCCAAAGAATTTGTCGAGTGTTATGTGAAGCACATGGTGCTTGGTTGTGGTCGAAAACTCCGTTCACCTGACAATGAGGCTTTATTACAAGTAACGTAACTGTAGTCAGATCAAGGCACAAGTGTAGCGACTCACCTCAGGTCTCCAGCAGGGTTCGCGGACTAATGTTTGTGAGTTATCCACACATCGTCAGACATAGCTTAGCTGGCAGCGAGCTGCCCTATTGGAGTTCAAGTGTTAAAGTTCTTCGTGGCACAGGACGAGGTTCATAGTACAATCTCAACTACAGATTCCACCAACAGTTACAATCAGCATCAATACAATAAGTCAATAGCTGAAACTAATTAAGCACAGCAACAATTCTACGGTGCCCAACACTGCAGGTATCCAACAGTGAGTGACAGAATTATACGAGCCCAATTGACCCTCCTCGACTAGATAACCTCTATAGTATTTGGTGAGGAGCACAAATCATGACTTTCCTCATTATGCAGCATTGTCATCGACTTGTTACTTCCTCCGTCTTAGGCCCAAACATCTTCCCCAGCACCATGTTCTATAATGGACTTAGCCTTTGTTTTTATCTCAATGCCAGAGAAGTTCCACACTCACGTAATACAGGCAAAATTATATTATTGTGCATTTTCACTCTCATATTTCTACGAGTATATAGCAAAGGAGGAAACAAAATTCTGTGCCGAAAGGCGTGGTAGGCATTCTCTGATTTATTCTGCTCTTAATTTCTTTACCACTTAGTGCCTTTACCAAATATTTTAACTTTGCCACATTTAAAAAAAAAATATTGGCTGTCTTTATGTTGTGATTTTGTCCCGCATTGGATGTACGAGTCATGAACCTAGTCGCATTACAGGTAAGCTGTAAGAGGGTTATATCGTGCTTGTGTTATTTTGCAGTACAAACGGTATATTCACCAAGCGCAACAGACACTTTTTAAGCTTGCCTTAATGGGGGTTCTAAAACCGTTAGGGCAAAGCACGTATTTAAAATCTTTTCGAACCACCCCAAGTTGAAAGGAAATTTTTATCCGGCTTTCTGTCAGCCAAGCCTCGCATCTCGCTCTCACGCGTATGAGCAAATAAGTATTTTGGGGCGTAGACCAGGTGCACACAACTCCCGGGAGCCATGTCGCCGTGCAAACTAAATTTTGTACGGAATGGAGAAATTTATTGTGTTTGCTTGAGACCACTCGGAATAGGATTATATGACAATGCTCGTATATCCGGTTTTAGTACGTGTTTCTTCTAAACGCATTTTAATTAACCTACATACTTTTCAGGGTATGATCTTTCTTTCTTTCTTAATGTTGACCTCTTTCTACCTACTCACTGCAGGTGTAGGGAGTTATTGTTGCACCTGATCATATTCAAAGACACACACACACACACAAACACTGGGTAGGACTCCTCTGTACGAGGGATCGGCCCGTCGCAGAGACCTCTACCTGACAACATACAACACTCACAACAGACAGGCATCCACGACCCTGGCGGGATTCGAACCCACAAGGGAGCGGCCGCAGACCCACCCCTTAGACCGCGCGACCACTGGGATCCAGCTGGGTATAATTAACTCAATGTTATTGTAACTGTAATTTAGTTTTCATTCCCGTGAAGGATTGTGTGTAGAGAAAGGAATATCAATATTTCTTGACAGTTAGTTAAGGGAGGTAGTTTGGCATTAGCAGAGAGCAAGTCAGCAATGGAGAAAATTTATGTGACAGCCGGGGGAGCCGGAAGGATTTTAGGTCTGTGAAGGGAAACTAAAAAAAAATCCTTTAACTAGCAGAAAATTTGTAGCTGGACGCAGAGTTACAATTGATACTTATGAAACATGACTGTTAGTGACACAACGCAGATGGCCCTGCGTGTGTGGCCTCGCGTCGCTAGCTAACGATAGACTCATAGAGGGTTTTTTTTTACTAGGAAGTTTATGGACTACGGTAATCAAAACCGGGCGGCCGAATCACATTTCAGAGTTTAAAACATTCAAAATTAGACCTATGGAAGTTTGGAAAAGTTCAGTAAGTAGCCAATCATGGTAGTGGTGCATGTATGCACGTATGCATGCATGTATGTATGTATGTACGTATGTATGTATGTAAAATTCGTCCTCACTCGGCCGTGGCGCACGCTTGTATTGCTTAGCACGTCCCTCTGCCGTTTCCGGAGCTATCAGAAGATTCGTACTCAAGTAGCTACGCTCCACAGCTATCATCCATATTCACAATTGCAGCCAGCACTGTATTTGTTACACTTCAAACGACCCCACACAGTACGCACCCCGGAAGACGACATGTTATCCACCTAGGTCCGACAACGCGGCAAACAGGTTCTGTTCACTCTGAATGAGAATGTAATTGTAAATTATGGCTTGAAGCAGAGGGGGCAGCAGAAACTGACGATTTCTGTACACAGAGAAAGACAGACTCGTTCTCATACTGACGACAGGGAGTGAAATGTCTCAACTACTCTTTTTTTGTGTTTGTTTTTGGACTTCATGCGGTAATCCACACTAAGAGCTAGGTCTTTCACCTTATTTCACAAGCTTACGTAACTTTTCTCAGAACCCATTATTCCCAGAAACGTCCCTGACATTAGTCCGTTCAGCTGTGGCAATACACTCACCATGCTACATTCGAGATCTGCCCAGTTCTTGGGTTCTTGTATTGTCCAGCATAACACAAGTGATGAGCAGTTCATTTACAACAGTGTCGAACGTGGATGTGTAGTTAGTATGTGAAACTGAAAGGCTGTGGACGAAAACGGTTGTGGTCTAATATGAGGCACTACCACGAAATTTTCCTGAAGTAACTAAAAAAAACCCCCACGAAACATCTCAGCTAGAATATATAGTGCTGGAGTCCATATTTAAACGGAATACGAAGGGTGACAGCTGCCCGCATGACAAAGATGTTCGGTCACGCGAGTCCACCACACCTACGTGATGATTATGAGAGTGAATATTAATAATTCAGCACTGTAACGTAGTTGAGTGCGAGTTATAAGGCTCTTAAGGCCGTGCTGCTGAACGTAATAAATTTTCTGTGACGTTGCACCGAGTCAGCTGGTAAACATTTATACAGGTAACTTTACCAGTCGGCTAGTCTTCAAATACGATTTATCTGCTGGATGAGCAATGTCGCACCCACTACTTTTTCGGAAGATATGGGTGTATTTTTGGAGCCGATGAGCTTTGGTCTGCGTCGTTTTCCTTACCGACTGGAGCTGGGAGTACAATATGTAGGGCTTTGACGGAATAATATTATAATTCACTAAAGTTACACTGTTGCTGACAATTGACACTGAACACTGGTACAGCTGCCTACGCATGGGAAGTAGCCGACATTGAAATCGTGTAACTGAAATAAGTCCCGTATGGACTCGGCATCAGTGCGGAAAAAAAGTGTGTTGTGGTGAGTTTCTTTGGGGGGTTTTTTTTATGTAGGAAACCACCCGAGATTTCACTAACTTCTAGTAGTTTCTCCATGTTCCTCATTACAAAAATGGATCTTTCTCCGGTGTTATTGCACTGAAAACCGTGAGTGATACTGTAAGGGTTCCAATTTGTAAAAGTAAAGCTAAAGGTCACCCTAGAACAGGCCACGAAGGCCCATAGGGGGAGCAGAGGTATAGCTCTTCTCTTTCTTTAACCTCGGCGCTAGATGGGGTGGGTGGTCAACGCCACGTCCCGGCCGCTTTACCCCGGGAGAGAGAGAGAGCCGGTACCCATTGTATAGGCGGCTGGGTGGGCCCCAGGGCCGGTCTGGAAAGGTGCGGAAAATCTCGTCCCCCACCAGGATTCGATCCCCGGACCTCCCAGCCCGTAGCAAGTCGCTATACCGACTGAGCTACCCCGGCCCCTTGGGTTACCACTTATATTCCAGATAAAAGGCACATGCAATTCGACGTCCTACTCTCTGTGAATTTTCGTCAAGACAAATACTGTTTGTTTACTCGGAACGTTTGAGAAGAACACCAGCTGCAAAACAAAGTTAACTTTTCAAACACATGCGGAGAAAAATAAAACAAACCCAGACTCTTAGAGTTTAAAATAAAACGTGCAATACTAATCTGAGATACATAATGTTAGACTTTTAGTTTACCTTTTTTCTACGTTTTATGCGACAACTTTGAACATTAGTCTGACACCATTAGTAAGCTAATTCACGATAATTCAGTCGATGGACCTCTCTATAGAACAGCATGTTCAGTTAGTACATTGGTAGTCTTAAGAAGCAATAGTGTAAATAGTCAGAAATAATACTGCTGGAAATTTAAATGTTACAGTATAAACATAAACGTCGCACTCCGTGTTCCATGATACAGAAATGGCGCGCTCTGTTTTCCAGTCATTCGTCATTCGTCGGTATCAATCTGACAACTAAGCGAAAAATATTCATATGGCGATACGTTGTGTTACATATAAACTTGTCAAAAGTTGCACACTTTTGGAAGATCTAGACCAGAGATTGGCACGCCGCGGCTCGCCTGGCATATGTTAGCGGCCTTGAATGCTTTCGATCAAACTAAAGCTTCTCCAGCAGAAAGAAAAATGATTTTGAGTGATCTGGTGAACTTCACACGCATAGTTACAGTTAGCCGACGATATGTAGGTTGGACCAAGCGTTGTGCATGTTGTTTGGGAATACCTACTCTACGTTCGAAGCTTCGCACGTCTAATAGTGACAGACGTGAGGTAAACGCGTAGTGATGGGATCCAATACACACTTTCTTCTTTCAGTTTTAAGTATGGTCTAGTAACAGTAAGGTAAAGTGTATTTCAACCGTGCATTTCTTGAAAATTAGTCTAAGTCCTTAAAATTCAATTTAATTAATCTATTAATTTTATTGCCTTAAAATCCAATTTTAATTAATCTATTAATTTTATTGCAATGATATCACTCATTCCTTGGCAGTAATTTTAGTCCCTTTTTTTGCTTAACATAATATAAATTTTCCTTGAAAATAAATACTGTTATTCTTAGTGAATGGTTTGAGGCCTGCGCAATTTTTTGAGGTTTTCAAGTGGCCCGTGTGTAACAAAACATTTTTCTGCACTCACCTAGGCCAATTAGGACTACCACAATTTAATGTGTGCAATATACATTGTAAATGAATTGCAAATGGTGGGTTCTATTTTACACGTGACACACATACTTTATGGAAATCAATCGGCTGTTCAAAAGCAAACAGAGAAAATGCACGTGTACACGCGATACAGCATAGCGGTCTCATAAGCCTTAAGGAAGGAAAATAATGACAACTCTTTTGTTCACTGAACGTACTTCCGTACGTTTTCAATTGCTTGGATTTACTGTCGTGGAAAAGGATGATGTTAAAAATGAATTAGAAAGATAGTGGAATTCAGTAGCCGGAAGTGGCCGTGGTTGATTTAATATGCTGTGCTGTAGTTTGCCGGATTGACTGAGGAAAACCATGAAAACATGTCAAAATAGTCATTTTCCGCACTGATGTCTGAAATGGGGACCTCCTGAATATGAAGTAGGCTTGCTGTTCACTCAACCGCGACGTGCTGTCAAAACAAGCTGAGAGGGCGGCTACCCTGCAAATGTGTACTGAATATGCAAACTAACTATGAATACGTAATTTTATGCTTGTAACTGGCTGCATATAACGCGTAACCGAACTTTGTTCGAAAGCGGGCATTCCACAAGCAGGCAGCACCGGATATAAACATGTGGACTACATCTGCGTTTGGAATGCATATGCAAGCTATCACACTGCAAGGGCGACTTTTTTTTAGATGACCTAAGCAGTGGCCCAGATGTAGGTTCAATGTTCTTCTGGAATTCATGAATGTTTGACACTCAGCACTTTTGAAGCTGTAGTCACTAAACAGACACGCTTGAACAAGTCAGCAAATTACAGTTCACGATTTTAAGCGCCCGTGCACTTTAAAGAGCCGATTCAAATCTTTGCCTACTCTGAAGACCCGTGCCACCGTTACGGAAAACTGTCTGGCAACCGCGAAGGCTCGAGCCAAAGACATTTCCCTTCACTCGACGCAACAAATAAATGTTCCCAGCAAATACTACGGCCTCGAGCCCAGTTTACTAATTGAATGTTTTATATCAAGGACTGGCTGAGATATTGCCTGCTCCTCTGCGTACAAGGTCGAGTGCCAGTAATTATTATCTAGGAGCAATGTGCAGTCTGAGACGGTTTAGACAAGGGATGGTGGGTGCGGTGTACAAGCTTTTGTCATGATACGCATCACAAATTCATCTCGAGGCAACGATTTAGAACTGTGCCGTGGTTGCGAGTGTTCAGGTGCAGGCACCTTCACATCTTATTACCATAACTTCTGATTCGTATAATCCATTTATGGTGTATGGGAACCTGCGTGTGGCCCTAGAGTACTGTCGAATGATGAAGTGGGGAAATGCAGTCCTGTTATAATCAGGTACTTACTATAAGGAGTGTTTGTAGAAACTCGTGAAAGACTTCTGTTAGGTCGGCCGGTCTCAAGACACAGATTTAAACCAACGACCTCGCGATATGAAAGACAATTATAGCTTGGAAATATGGTGCTAAGCAATGGCTGTGCCTATACTCCTCTCCATAAACCATTATTGGTGTGTATAAGGACAAATTTATTTTTATCGTGAAAGTAGATTTGATGGCAGGGTGTACATTCATTTAAATTATTGTGAAGATGGAACAGTACTGTAGCATACAGGGGCTCTTTGCAGCCCGCTGACCACAAGTTGCAGCCCTGGACAGCAAGCGTGCTACACATTCCTACAATGTACGAGTGTGTTTAGTCTGGCAGTAACCTGGGGAGTACTTTGTAACCCTCGCGTTTTTGTATAAGGCGAGGGCAGGAGAGGGCTGTGCTATGTGGAGTGATACTCAGTAGACCTCGGTTTATTAGTTCTGACGCCTGCCAACTCACTGGATTCTCTACGCACCAGTGATCCGGACCAAATCTCTAGGGAACGGTTGTTTAGAATTAACGGTTTCTCCGTGCTCACTTTCATCCTGGATTTTTTATTGTAACATTAATTTCTTACCACATTCATTAAAGTTAATCATCATACCAACAGAGGAGATTGTCGTGAGCTATTCACTCGTAAATGACAAAGCCCGCTCTCCCTCTTCAATCGCCGTACTCGAGGACGGAACCCAGGATCCCTGAGACCGGGTCGTTACAGCCTTGTGCCACAAACTTCCGTAAAATGGCATTATTTCGTGAATAATTCTTTTATGGCTCCAGAGCCCCTAGTGGGCCAGAGCCTCCTCATTACTGAGTTGTCACGATCAAACTCGAACACAGCACGCTCGGTAGGATTCCTCTGAACGAGCGGTCAGCCAGAAGAAGAGGCCTCGACATGACAACCCAAAAGAGACAGACATCCATGCCTCCGGCGGGAAATGAACCCGCAATCCCAACATGGTATAACAACACGTACAGAGGCGCGGGCCGAGGTGGGTAATTACAGTGTCTAACAGCGGCAAGGAGCAGGTGGTACACACACATATAGACAGCGTTCCTGGCGAAGCACAGAATGTTCTCAAAGACGCAACACCAGTTGCCATCATGACTCTTTCGAAAATCAGACGCCTTTTGTTGTCAGTAGAAAACTGTTATTTTAAATGATATCACTTTATAAATAATAACTGTGTGTGGGTTCATCCACGTTTCAAACAAAGGAATGAGTCTGGAGAGTATCACCACTTGTTTCGTGCACTCCGGAGGCACCCACGATATTTTTTGTATACTCGAGAATGTAAATTGATACTTTTAATTACATTCTGAGTAAGGTTCATGATATTATCGAAAAACGATACTCCTGGCGAAGAAAAAAAGAAGAATATAGTCACCCGCTTACAAAAGCTTCTCGAAACAAATTAGTTTGTTCCTAGTTTTGCCGCTCCACTCTGAAATCCCTGTGCCGCCCATCCCCGGGGCTTGTGTGTTTTTGACTCACCTGTTTCCACGTATTTGATTCACAAGCGACAGGCCGCCCCGCGCCCCAGTGCACGTGTGTTTTTACCCCTAAGACAGGTGCGTTCGAGAGATTTTATTCTCTGCGTCAATAGCAGCAGGCTCTGGCGATTTTGAAAGTGTGGCCGCGCATGATTAAGTTACATTATGGACTGCACGGATGCAGCATTGTGCGCTTTGGTACTTCGGTCTTGAAACACCGAAAAAAAGAAAGCAACTTTGGGAACTTCGATAATGAATCAAAAGTATACTGATAAGAAAATTTTAGTGTCTGTAAGAACACCTGAGGACATAACAATTAAATATCGTAACTTTATTCGCACGGTCGCAAGAAAAGCTACTATTAGCTTCGTCATGTTTGCCTGTCGGCCCGTCCGCGCGAAACAGCTTGTTTCCCAATGGATAGACTTCTGTTATATTTTATATCGAGAAATGTTATTTCAATTCTTTTGAGAAAATGCAATTTGGGTTAATATCGGACAAAATATCAGACCCTTTACGTGTGATCTTGTCCTGTTACTAGAAGAAACTACGTTAGGTAGAAATATAGCCAATATATTTGGGCAAGACTGCACGATCACAAGTAGAGGACGTTTATTGTACATGGTGAGAAAAGAGCGATTGTCGCCCGTGCGCGCGCGCCCATATATTTCTTGTGTTTCATTTGCAGCAGCAGTTGCCAAGGCAGTTCTGTCGCCCTTGAAATGGAGCATGCTGCGACTCTTTCATCGCCACGACTAAACAGTCGCCCAGACGCGCACTTCCATATAACGTGGGGTATGCTAGAACGAACGTAACTGGCTCTATAACCTCGTCCGGTATAGCATCTGCTCGTTCTAGCATATACTGAAATATACGTATTTAGGGGTAATCCGTTCCAGGTCCACAGCCTAGAGCAAAGTTGCCATCAAAAATATAAGTGTAAAAATAATATAAAATTAATTTATTTAACTTTTATACATTGTATATGTAAATATGAAAAGCATAAACATTCTTTCCTTAGTGAAAACTGTGAACATACTTTCCCTAATGAAAAGCATAAACAATCTAACGCACATGAAAAACATTAATAATCTTTCCTTAGTGAAAACTATAATCGATCGAATACGTCATGTGCACGCGCTTACTACATCGGCCGACAGTATTCCTCCGCGTTCGTTGTAGCATCTGTGTTCGTTGTAGTATGCCGATTGTATCGACAAAAACGATTCGTTGTAGCATACCCCACTGTACAACCGTACATTTCATTTGGGTTGCACATCTGCACGTTAGCCGCAGCGATATAATCCGCCCGTGTGCGGTAAGCCTTAGACTAAGCGGTCACTAGGATCGTGAATAAATTACATACAAAAATATATAAATTCTTTGTAAATCTATGAAAAAGCGCTGAACTTCATCTGGAGCATTTGTAAGGCGACATACACCGAAAAGATCGCACGATAATGACAGAGTCTGATAACGCGATAAATTAGAACGGTAATGGCAGTAGAGTCCAGTTGAAATGTGATGGCACACGCGCAGAAACCAGATTTCGTCTTTCGGCGAAACGGACGTGTCCATTTAAATCAGCGGGGGCGTCAGTTCAGTCGACTACTAGCAGCCGAGGTGTGCGCATCAGCGGTAGTAATGCTGGATACACACATTTTCCGAGGTAGTGCGAAGGGCACTGGCTACCCACTCCATTCGCCCGTTTTCCCTTCACTTCCCGTCCCATGCGTCACCGTGTGCCATTACATTTCAGCTGGAGTCTACTACTGGGTTAGGATATGACGAAAACCGCTGGCACTTCTTCCTCCTCTTCGGAAGGTAAACTTTAGGTTGAGGTAAAAGGGGTTTATAGTTTTGCCGTCAGAAAGCGGAAATGAACCAATCCTTGTGAGCCCGTCAGGGACTGAAGGCGTTCAAGGTCCCAGACACGAGGGTTACTCCGAACACAGTCTGAAAACTTCTATAACAAAAAAGACTCTCCCTCACGAGAAAATGGAAAGAGCATGGGGATCTCTACGTCGAGGTAACTTTATGTACAGAACATACAGATCCTGTCAAAAACATAAGTCTGTCTTACGGCAAGACAGTTACTTTAACAAATGTGATTCATTTGACGAAATGCGCATTAGATTTATCAGAACATTCTCATGTACGCGATGGACTTGGCAATTTATCCCTTCAGATCCCATTTACTTCTTTTAACTTGAATCCTCTTTTATCTATAATATCAGAAACGACACCATTCTTTTTATAACATGTTTCTCCAGTTGTTCTCATTTACCAGTTGGTCACTTAGTGTATTTCCTCGTGGTTTAACTTGCGCACACGGTTTAAAGAGAGTTTCACGCCCATATTACTGTACGTAATATGGGGCCGGGTAGCTCAGTCGGTATAGCGACTGACTACGGGCTGGACGGTCCGGGATCGAATCCCGGTGCGGACGAGATTTTTCCGCCCGTCCAAACCGGCCCTGGGGTCCACCCAACCTCCTGTAAAATGGGAACCGGGTCTTTCCCGGGGGTAAAGTGCGGCCGGGGCGTGCTGCTGACCATTCACCCCCTTCTAGTGCCGCGGTCATGGAAGAGTAGAGCTATACCTCAACCCACCTTCTAGGCCACACTGGGCCTGTAACGGGATCACTTTACCTATTTATCTTTTTTTACTGTACGTAATAAAAGTTTCGTTTTAGCTCAAGAAAATTCAGTAGGGCTGAGATCAAAATTGTGTGCAGCAAGGGCCACGTGATCGCATGTGTTCAGAACGCGCTCAGTCCTATAGGTTTATTGTTTTGACATTTTTAACTACAAAATCTTGTATCGCTGACGTTTCGTTCTACTGGTATCACAGGTAACTAGCTGTCTCTTCATAAAGTAATTTATTCAATCAAACACAACACATGTATAGTCATTCATACATAGCTGGCAACATGTTTCAGTTCTAGTGAACCATCTTCAGGCCTGTTGCATCTGCAGGTGGGTAACTAACAATTGATGCGTTCCCACCTGTACAGGTACTGTGGATGTGTTGCCGAGCGGGAACAATAAGTGTGACTCTTGGGGTAACAATTAGTACAACAGTTGAGTCGTAAAAAAAAGAATTTATTAATTTGACTCCCCGGAGTACAGACGGGTCTGGTCGGTAGACTGTCCAGATTAAGAGTGCCCTGCCAGGCTTGGTACAAGAACTTCAAACTGAATATAATTACCACACAGTTAGGCCCAAACACTGACATGGCTCACAAGGGTTCACAAGTGTTCTAATTAACATTAACATTTCAACTCCTGCCAAAAGAAATGCTTTTAGGGAAACGTAACTTATATCAGTTCAC
>Ga0123354_10006751_pt1 | contig 17117 bp, 12 predicted proteins | sample TergutLab28metaG_2_FD_97872 | JGI IMG/M metagenome (GOLD analysis project Ga0123354, IMG submission 97872) | Labiotermes labralis P4 segment gut microbial communities from Petit-Saut dam, French Guiana - Lab288 P4 | ecosystem: Host-associated > Arthropoda: Insects > Digestive system > Gut ...
ACTGTTTCTGTATGTGTTGCCACCAAACAAAATACTGAATATTTTCATTTTCCCAAGGTCACCATCCAGGTTTCTACATCCTACCCTTTAACCTTTTCCAAAGTCGGATGTCCCCCCCCCCCCCCTCCCAAGTTTGTATATCCATATATCATCGCAGGACCTCAAGTACGTGTTGCCAGTGTCGCTCAAGCCTTACAATTTCACGCATCTGGAATGTTGTTATTACTGACTGCGTGAAATTGAAAAGTGCAGGGTTCAGGTTCTTACTAAGTGTCGTCGAAGTAGGTTACTACTAACTGCTTATAAATTTGAAGGTGGCGGTGGGGAGGGGGTTGTTGTGCACAAACCGGTAGCATGGTGACTTCGTCAGGTAAACGCTTCCTTGTAAGGAAGGGAAATAACTTAAGAATGAAAGATAAAAGTAGAGGGTGACAGGGTGTGTACAGAACTAATTTGGATCACAGTAGTGACCAGAGACGGGCGTTTATGAACAGGGTAATGAAACTTCCGCTGCCAGAAAATGCGCGGAATTTGTTGAATATCCGAGGGACAGTCAGAGTCTGAAGAAGGACTGCACTCCAGTGAAATATTTTAGTTGTAACTGCTATCAGTTTAATATTCATGTAAGTGGTACTTCAAAATTGCATAGTGTGTGGGATAAATTGAGGTGCATTTTATTTTTATTGATTCAAAGAGCCACAATAAGGGAGACGCACATCACGATATTGGCAATGAATGGAAATTTGCTACCTGTTAGCTTTTATACGCCGCCTTCATGTTCAGTGGTTAAGCGTGGAGGCTATTTCAGTCTTATGACGGAATTTGGTATAAAAGCCATAATTCGACTTGTTTTATATGGGCGTATAGTCTGGCCTCTCACACTTACAGAAGAACGAGGATTGAGGATCTTAGAGAAAAGGTTGCCGAGGAAAATGGTTGAAAGTAAGGTAAAGACAGTAACAAGAAGAAGGAGATAATAACGTAACGAGAATCTTCATTATTTATAGCTATTCTTTATAACATTATTTGGATGATCAAATCAGGAAGGGTATATGTGCGGCACAAGGAAAATGTAATAAATGTGTGCAAAATGTAGCCTGAAAGCCGAAGAGAATATGCCACTTAGAAGACTAATGTGTATATGGACGAATAATATTAGAGTGGGTCTTAAACATATAAACTTTGAGGCTGTGGATGGGATTTTTGTGGCTGAGGGTAGTGACCATTGACGAATTCTGCTGTTCACACTGTAATAAACATTCTTGTTTTATAAAAATCTGTTAATTTCTTGAGTATTTGCGCGAGTATTGGTTCGTCAAGGCAGATTCTGCTGCGTGTATTTAGTGAATGAAACTGTGCCTGCTAGATGCTGCAGAATAGAAGCTGAGTTCAGTGACCACGTGGCCTGCGATCAATAAATTCAGAGATCTCTCATTACGCCGTATTTGGGAGGGGCTGCTGTATGTAGGCTTTTGTTTGCTACATGAGCCGACCTGTCACTTTGCAGGCGAGGTAAGACAACAGCATTTTCCCCAACTTCAACCCGCTGTACGCGCTTAGTAGGACATGCTATTGGGAAACTCACAGTATGGTTAGGTGTAATCCTTTTGAGGCTGGCCGTCTGCACAGCGGCCATATTCATTGTTGGCAAAGCTGACACATGCGTTCTTCTGCCCTCGCTGCACGAGATTGATGAGGCTGTAAATACACTTCATTTTGTGGCTCGGAGAGTCAGAGAAGGAAAACTATGTTGTGGAGGAGAAGAGAGAATGATGGAACAGGGGTTCGATGAAGAATGTAGGCTACTTTATGACGAGAAATAGGGAATTTAAAGAATGATCACACAAGTATAATGTGTTGGGGAAGTAGAAACGTAGATGAAGGAACTCGACGACTGATGAAGATGTGTGTCAAAGAAAGTAGTTCTGATTAACGAACTCGTTAGACCGAAAGACATTAAGAAAAACGTGGATATTATAGCTGATGTGACAACTTATGGGCTTGTAATATGTTTTGTGTACTTATTGCCATACGTTTCAATCTCAAACCACAATTTTCGTGAAAAATTATTCCTTTTATTTCATCTACTGCAAGTTTCGTTACCGGTCCCGGTGGTCATGCTGTCTAAGGCGTAGGTATTCTATCGCTCGCCTGCTGAGATTGTGGGTTCGAATCCTACGGGGGGCATGGATGTCTGGCTGTTGTGAGTGTTGTGTGTTGTCAGGTAGGGGTCTCTACGACGAGCTGATCACTTGTCCAGAGGAGTCCTACCGACTGTGATGCGTCGTTGTGTGTGATCTAGAAACTTCGTGAAAGAGGAGGCCCTGGCCCCCTGGGGGCTATTGCGCCAAAAACAAACAAACGAACAAACAAACAAACAAACATGTTTCATTAGGACCAGCCCCAAGTGCAATACGTAACATGACAATTTATTCTCAGCTGGGCTAAAGCATAACAATGATTAATTTAGACAAACGTCAACATCACAGTACAATATATTATAATTATATAGTTTTACATCAATAAAAATGTTTGCTTATTAGACCATATATATCTATATTATGTATAAATATATAAACACAAATATATATATAAAGGTAAAGTGTTCCCGTTACAGGCCCGGTGTGGCCCAGAGGGTGGGTAGATGTACAGCTCTACTCTTCCATGACCGCGGCACTAGAAGGGGGTGAGTGGTCAGCAGCACGCCCCGGCCGCACTTGACCCCCGGGAAAAACCCGGTACCCATTTTACAGGAGGCTGGGTGGGCCCCAGGGCCGGTCTGGACGGGCGGAAAATCTCGTCCCCACCGGGATTTGATCCCGGACCCTCCAGCCCGTAGTCAGCCGCTATACCGACTGAGCTACCCGGCCCACACACACACACACACACACACACACACACACACACATATATATATATATATATATATGTAAACAAGTGATATGAATTTTACTAACGAGAGGAGCGTTGAATGACTTACGCTTAGAATTAAAAATAACAGCCACACTTTTTTGGTGAAATATCATTCAGCGTTTCGGGAATGGTTTGTACCGTGACCTTACAACGACGATATTCAACACGATTAAGCTTGGGGAGAAGTTTCCGTGGAGTTTAAATGGTGCCGGTATTTGAAGAATAACTAATTTCGTCGGTACAGCGATTAGGCTACGGGATGGACAGCCGAGGAATCGTGGTTGGATCCCCGGCAAGGACATCAGATCGGGTCTGGGCCCTACTCAGCCCCTTATTTACTGCGCACCCGGAGTTCTCTCCTGGGCCTAGAGAAGACGGGGTGTGAAGTTAACCACTCGCACCAATCTAGGACCCGGGTTAAAAATCAGTAGAACTCTACTTCCATTCCACCATACGCTTTCTTGCCGTGCTTAAGAACAGTTTTGCCTTTGTTAAGTAACTTCATGGAACAGGGTTGTCCTTGAGAAGCTAACATGTTCTCAGCTATTCGAGGATCTCCTCGCACTTTATGTAACCCAGATGTTATTGACCGTGTTCACTACATCCCGTCGCCTCTGCACATGTTGAGCCAGATGTATCTAGTCTACGTCCTCCCATCCATTTTCTTTGAGACCCGTTTTAATATTATTCTCCCATCTACATCTAGGTCTTCCAAGCGGTAATTTTATTCGGGTTTGTAAGCCAAACCCTGTACGCATTTCACTTATCCCAATACGTACCACATGTCTCACCCATCTCACCCTTCTTCATTTGATCACCCTGATGATATTTGTCGAGTGCTACAAATCGTGAAGCTGTTCGTCGAGCTGTTCTTGTGCCACTAATATTACGGACTTGTATGCACTAATTATACTGAGAGGTGTTACGCAAGTGTCATTGATTGACCTGTGTCTTTATTAAAGGGAGGTATTCACGTGACTGGCCTCCCAGTGCGGCAAGTTTGCCAACAGAAGTGAAAGTTTCCTGCGGCCTCGCGCTGGTATTAGGTCGCCTGCGGAGAACCTTCACACAATAAGGCCAAGGTTTCACAGTGCTTTGCTGTCTCATCTCGAAAAGTACGCGTTTGTGCTTCGAGATGACGGCTTAGTATCCGTAGTCCTCCTCCTTGACAACGTCCGTCGGAAGTCACTGATACTTCCACACACAGAAATGTTTGACGGCAAACTGAACTTAACTGGCATGTTGTGTAAATTAGGGTGGTCGCATTTACGTATGCTGGGAGGGCGTGGACTGGACAAATCTGGCTCATTATAAAAACAAGTGGCGGCCTCTTTTGAACACTATGATGGACATCCGGCTTCCATAAAATTCTGTCTTTCTACAGTAGAACATAAGGCCCCTTAGGGCTCACTATTGTTTCTGGGGTGGACGCAAGCTCGTTTTATTGACTGGAAAATGTTTTATTATTGATACGGCGTAATCAATGGGGCAGCGTGTCAAATCCAGGCACTTCACACAAAGTCCGCAAAACCCCGGCTTGAATTGGGATTTCAAGCTGTCACACTGTTTCTCGAAATCCTTGCTTACAATATAGCATCGACTGAGCTGATTCGTGTTTCCATTTAGTGATCAATCATTTTACCTTAATACAAACGACAGTTCATACGGGTATTTGAGAATGCAATGCGGAGGAAAATAGTTGGAATTACGACAGCGGAAGGAACAGCAGGGGGCAGAAAATGAGTAATGAACGATTTCATAATCTGGACAAATCACCTCACATTATGATATGATATATTTGTTAACTGCAATTTGGTCGACACCCGGTACAGTACACATGTTCACACCAACAATACATAGAACAACACAATTAACGCAACCAATACGTACAACAAAACAATTAACTAATTGGGAAGAGTGAGGGCAGTGCCCCGTCTTTGCGAGTTATACCCTGGCATTTGCCTTACAACTGAGGAAAAAGAACGGAAAAACCTCAGTCAGGGTCCGGGATGGAGAAGTCGGTTTAGCTACTCGCTACAGGCTGAGCGGTTCGGAGTTCGAACCACGTTGGGGCAAGTAGTCTTTTCCATTGTCATACAGATAGGCCGTGGCGCCCACCAAACCTTAAATAGATACCGGAGCTCTCTCTTGGAGGTTAAGCGGCAAGGGCGTAGCCTTGACCACTGATACCATCTACTGCAGAGCTGTACCCCTGCTCTTCCTGTGTGCCCTCACGGCATGTCGTAGGAGGAACGTTTAGCTGTACCTCATATTGTACTGTTAGGACGAGTAACGTAGGGTGCCACATGAGAGGGGCAAGTAGAATGCATGATGTAGATGAGAAATACACACAGATTGTGATCGGACAATCACGCCCATAGGCCAGACCTCGTCTGTAAAGGACGGGAAGCATCACGTGAAGATAAAACTGACATTAGGATACAAGAGGCTGATATATGAGCAATATAGTCGTAGTGCCTAATTTATGGACATGGGGCCAGGATGGGCGGAACGAGAAAGAATTCTCAATTTTGGTAGCGATGCGTTTTCGTAAGCGACTATTATCGAAGATGGAGACTGAGAAAATGTAAGAATTGTTGGGGGGTTACGGTGTATTATATGAGTGTGAAACTTGGTCCCTCGTATTAAGGGAAGAACAAAGGCTGAAAGTGTTCGAGGATAGGGTGCTAAGAGATCTGTGGGCCTAAGAGGGAGGAAGAAATTGGAGGACGGAGGAAATGACACATTGAGGATCGTCATGACGTGCACTCCTTACCAAATAATATTCGGATGATCACATCCAGGAAGATGTGACGGGCGGGGCGTGTGGTACGTGTGTGGGAGACGATGAATACATACAGAATTTTGGCAGAAAACGCTGAAGGAAAGGTGCCACTTGGAAGACTTTGGCATAGATGGGAGGAGAATATTAAACTGGAGTTGAAAGTAACAGGATAGGAGTGGGTGAAATGTAATTGACCTGGCTTAGGACAGGGACAAGTTGCGAGCTGTTGTGAACACAGTATTGAACATTCCAGTCCCATGCTATGCGATAATTTTCTTGAGTAGCTGAGGAACGAGCAAATTTTACGGAAGGAATCTTTTCCATTGACTTAGTTAGTTCGTTAGTTAGTTATTCAGTCGGTCGGTCGTTCGGTCAGTCTGTCAGTCAGTGAGCTTAACAGTATCCTATCCGACTTTTGTTCAGTAGATCCTGGTTCGAATCTGGACGATATCAACGGAGGAGATCAGTAATTTTTCTCAGCAGTTCTTTTAGACTAAACGTATCCTTAAAATGAGCCACAAGGCTTTCAGCATTTTTTGCTGTTCATAATTAAGAATTTTTTACCGCATGTAGTTTTATACAGTATATGCTGCATAAGCTTTGCGATTTATAGGTAACAGAATCGATATATTATACTATATATACATATATTATACTATATATATATATATATCCTTCTTTGATGCCGGTTTTCACTAACGGCACACATTGTGTACAGCTTGATTGGTACTAATTACTGATAATCGATTAAATGAACTTTTATGCGGAAATTTTTGCGGTGTATTTATCTCAGTATTTAACCAACTTGATGCGCAAAATTTGTTTCACAATAAGTTTTATTTCATTCCTCTACATGTTTCGAGCACTTGTGCTCTGAAATACTGACAGTATCCTTCCATGAATTGTAAATGGACGAAGGCGCGGCTGGTAAGACCAAGGCCTCTCAGGAAACTGAAGGTTAGGAAAGCCGCAATTGTTTGTCAATAATGAAAGCCGAAGTTGTTCCCTCTTGTTTCACTAAACACAAAACACGTGCAGATAAAAACACGAATATTCGGGTATGTCTGAACAATGCGCATGCTGCAGTCTGTGGCCACTACACATAAAGCTTAGGTCGTGTAACAACACATGTTCAGTTAATGGTGGGAACAGTCGAATGATGACGATGCCATATTCCAGAAACCTATGCCGCCTCTCTGTCCACAGCCACAGAGATGTTCCGGGCTCCCTCAATTATGCTTCCATCTAGCTGCAGTTGCTTTGTTTGGTCTCTAAAGAGTGCTTACCTAGTTCTGTGTGTCCAACTTCGGGGGAGGGGTGGGTTGGGGCGATTTTCATATGTAAAAGATAGAACCAAGCACTTCAATTTGAAATATAGGATTTTTCTCTACTTGGCCGATAAGCGTCGGCGCGACGGCGTAGTGCATTTTTAGGCTGTCTGAGGTTTGTCACTGCGATCATTTGTACAGCTCCCGTCATCGACTGTCAAACCTCCCCAACAGAGTTGGGGCGGGGCCTAGCAGTCAAGCATGAATAATAAAACAGCTTGTTAGTGGAATATTTACCCCAATTATTTCCTGATGAATGAATATTTCCTTTAGAAAGCACGAGAAGAGCGTTTGTGTGATCCAAATCTCTCCGGACTGACTGTAGAAAGGCGTCAAATGCTGAGAACTGTGTCCCATATGTTACCATCATGCTTATCGTCACTCATTAATTTGTGGCAGTCACGATTGTTAAAAGTATATCTCCTTTCTTCTTGTTAAAACTCCGTTGCATCTTCCGTCCTTCGGTTAACACTAGAGAAAATACTCGGGGTTTTGTTTTAGACATTTTTTCCAGATACTCTTAGAGGCATACACGAGCCTAAGAAGGGTGAAATTGAACAGCAGTTTAATAGGAGTACATACCACGTATTTAGCTCCGGACAGTCTTAACCGTGGCTTTCGTTGGAGAGATTGGTCGTTTTAATGCTCCAGCCTCTGTAACCCGGGAAAGAGAGCTGTGGTGTCCCTGGCGTTGGGGTTAATGGGTCCTCCGCTGCGTTCAATGGAGTACTATTCTACTACAGATGCCAGTAGGCGCTGCAAGGTACGGTTAAACCTCGAGAAAATCTCCAGTTGAGGCAATATTTGATTAAGTGTTTAGTTTCTCTGATAAGGTACAGTTGGCGAGGTGAAAGTTCACTGCATGGAGTAATTCTAGTAGGTAGTGTAGTTAAACAGAATGATAACGCGACGACCCGTAGTAGACTTGGTGAAGTTTTGTCCCACATGCTTCTGATTTGACAGAGTTTTATAAGTGGCTGGAAGTGAAAATCTACATGACGCATTGCACCAAAATTCTTTCAATTTCTACGTCTCAGAGAGATTCCTCATATCAACACATTATTTCTCAGTCCGAGGAGCCTTTGAAAATAGCACTTATTTGGGTGCCCCTTGGTCTGTTTACAGTGTAAAGTTATCCGGCGCCGGGCCGTCGGAAAGTATATGTATCTAAAACAATATCTTGCACTTTAGGTCACAGTAACAGTTTTTCTGAAATATGTGTAAGTGGGGAGGAATTCATGTTTATACAGCATGTACAGGGCTCGTTACCATCGTCGCTACATGACGTCCGATAACCTTGAGACCGGAGACTTCGTGGATCAGTACGCAGATTGCTTGAAACTGATGATAAATATATAAACAAACAGACGAACAGAGAGTGAACTGATTCGGTAGGGCTACAGATTTCAATCTTGACCGGCTATAATGAATGGGGGTTTTTCATGATTTTCTTCGAGAAAATCCCAGCAATATTACGACGAATTCTAGCGCAGTTCATCCCCACTGACCATTGTCGTACTTCCTGTCATATCCGTAATATTAGGTCTAAGTTTTCTGCTGCATCATGAGATGTGTGCAAATCAGCCTATTATTAAACTTCCCATTCTGCCGGATTTGACATCCCTATGCGGATCGTGGATGTCATTTTAAATAAATGTTATGATTTTCCTCATTCCCCATAATAGCATTCAGCCTGTTATACATGCTGAGAACTGAATACAGTTACAAGAATTGTAAGTTAAAAGTAAATGCTTTTGCAGATGGATATAGCCTATGGAAATGTAACTGCTGCCGACGGTCCGGACGATCCTTCAGAAGGTCGTCTCTTCTGAATGAAATTTATTGTGCTTTTTTTTCTGTGTTGTCAGGTAAAGAGCCAGGGCACTGCCTTAAAACAGACGACAACTTGCTTCAAATTTATAATCCGTATATCCTCCTATGTATCTGGAAACAGTGCGTCACTAAATAAGCAAGACACAAACAGTAAGAGCTGATATGTGTCAGAATGCACGAAATGTGGTTTTGTAATTAACCACATTTAAGTGTAAGGGGACACTTTTGTCAGCATTCAGTTTGCGGACTTGTCCCATCGTTTCGTGTTAAAAATAAAAACACTGTGTTTCGGGAACAGGATCTTTCCCCGTCCTCCGTCAAAAAAAAGGCTAAGGATACTGATATCCTGAAATTTAGTTGAAAATAGTGAATAATGGGACGTACAGTTGAGCGAAGCGATGCCCGCATTTAGTGAGATATCTTGGCCTTTCCTTTAAAGGACTATGGAAATTTAAAACAAATATATGTTGTCATAAGAATTACCAGCGTGGGATTTGAACCGGTGCCTTCAGACACATGTCATAGGCATTACTGCTGTTCTGTCAAAGTAATGGAGTCAGTGTCGCAGATTCGATACAAACGCACCAAATAATTTCACCTTTCGGGACCAGCTGACGTGTTGTTTCCGTACTCTTTTCTCTGATGACGCGGACGGTCCTGTCTCCGAGACGCAGTGTTCTTTTGGAAATGGAAGACGGACACTGGGCCCAGTGTATCCACACCCACCGGATTAAGCCCCTCCCACGCTTGCTTGGATGCAATAAGTACACAACCTTTTAAATAATATAATGTTATTGCGTCATATTTTAACCATTAATCAGTTTTAATATAAAAGACAGAGACAATGTAAACCATGGGATCCAATCGGTATAGCAGCATTATGTACCTAAATTGATACTAATCTTTGTAAGCCTGATGATGGCCAAGCAAGGCCGAAACATGTTGCTGATATAACCAGTTGTAGAATACAACTGTCATTTGTGTTGTGCAAAGACGGTTTAATTCAATAAAATTTTGTCACATGTGCAAAGCGGGATGGAAGCAGTCCAATTCATAACACGTAGTATTTACTGAAATATGTCTTTTTGTCTAAGTGACCGAATGTGAACCAATAACATTAACTGTTTAAAGCCTAATGGTAACTATTTGTACCAGATGCTGTAAATTGTGCCTTTTTCCAGAAAGTGTATGTTTGTTACCCAAAAATATAACGACTTACACGTACATAACTAGTTTTACCTCTTTTGTATGGGTGTAAAACTTGGTCTCTCACACTGAGGGAGGAACATAAGATGAGGGTGTCTGAGAATATGGTGCTGGGGAAGATATTTGGGGCTAAGACAGACGAGGTAGAAGGGGAGGGAAGAAGACTACGTAACGGGCAGCTTAATGATCTGTACTCCTCACCAAATATTATTTGGGTGATGATATCAAGGACAGTGGGATGGGCGGGGCATGTGGCACGTGTGAGGGACAGGAGATGCGCGTATAGGATTCTGGTGGGGAAACCTTATGGAAAGACACCATTTGGAAGACCTGTTCCTAAATGGGGGGATGATATTAAAATTGATCGTCAAGAGGTGGGATGAGGAGGCTGGATTGCCCTGACTCAGGACAGGGACAGGCCACGGCTACTTGTGAGCACGGCAATGAACCTTCGGGTTCCATAAAATGCGGGGAGTTTTCTGAGTAGCTGAGGACCTGTTAGCTTCTGAGGCAGGACTGTGCTGCATGGAGTTACAGTTAGCTGGTTAGTGTACTGGTGCATTCCATATAATTAATGCAATAAACATGGATTATTCCTCTACATATAATTTACCGATTGGTTTTCATAATGGACTCTGACTTTTTTCTATGAGATAGGAACTGAATTATACACACACACACACACACACACACACACACACACAGCTGGGTTGAATGTCAGTGTTAAAAGGTTAAAATGTCTGCTCATGTCTATGATGATTATTGTTAGTTTGCTGGCATCCCGCGCTGCGTCGCTTGTGTGGGCCGTCCGTCCTTGTCTGTTCTGTTTTGTTCGTGCTGCGATCAGACACACCTAGCAGTGCAGTAGAGAAGGTAGCCATTAGGTTGCCGCAAGATCTGGTGGGTGTTCCTAACAGCAGGTGCATAATTTCATCTCATAGAGGTGAGTGTAACACTCTGAACTTTGGAAGCTGCATAAATTCAAGTGCGTGTCTACTAAGTGTGTTAGATATTTGTGTGAGAATGCAGCTGTCAGATTTATCGGCAACCAGTTATAGTACTGTCACATCTCCTTTTTAACTACGGTTTCACCCGTATGTCTTGACAGTTCTTTGTATGAATCTTATGTGAATGCGAATTCGTACTGGTGTAAGAAGACCGATTTTAGCCGTGCTTATGGTTTTATAACGGCAAGGGATAATGAAAATAAGGTACTCTGAGAGTGATGATGGTGAAATATGGAAGGATGTATTTGAAAGTATACAGTCATACACAACAGAAGTATTTTTTTAATTTATTTGCCTGAAGTTTCGGTTTGACGTAAGCCATCATCAGGTCTTTCCATGTAAGAACTTTCAGTAAAAACATTAAATACAAATAGGTGTGATATCTCAACCTTTACAAAATGCATAATGAATAATAGAAAGAAATACAGTAGTCGTTTTTTAAAAAATGTATAAAATGAAAAAGGGTGAGGGGTAATGTATGTGAAAATCTATTTAAAAAACCGTTGGTAGGCAGTAAATTTTCAATCCGCCGGGTTGTGTTCTTTTGGAGGCGCGAAACCACCATACAGGTGCGAAGTATTGTTTTCTGTAAAAGTGGATGAAGGATGAAGTTTCCGATATTTTGGACTCCGGAGAGAATGTTAGTGAAATTTGCATGTTCTCGTTAATCAACTTCGCATTAATTGTTTTGGTAAGAAATGGTAGCCTGTATTTTTATGTGTATAGTAGATTAAATCGCTTAAAATTTATGTGCCTAGTGAAGGTCAGTGTATAAATACGTAGGTTACGTAAAAACCGGAATGTGCACCATCTTGTGTAGCTGCCTGCTGCGACTTGACTGCGACTGGTTTCGCAGATTCCTTTTTGTGGAAACGGTGTAACGAAGAATGTAGGCTACAGGCTACCTGATATAATGAAATGGCGTTAGGCATGGTACATTTTCAAGTAAGCACAGGGATAGTTTTGTCTTTACTTTTACTTGTGCCTGTACTTTCACCTTTTCGTTCTTAGCACATTCACCTTAAAACCTGTTGCCACGAACTGCAGGGGCTTCGCGTTGGACTAAAGTTTTTTTTTTTACAGCTCAAAAATTTGTGGTGCCTGGACACCTGAAGATCGTGTGGTGCTGCATAACAAACTGTCGGAACGTCACGCTGCGTAGTCAATTTGGTATGTGCCAACGGCTGAGAGGAGTCTGCAGCCTCCATCGTCAGGCCTATTAACCTTTTGACGCCTAATGTCAACTATAGTTGTCGTACCGCACCGCTAACATCCAAAGTTACATTTTATATATTTATTCAACAAATATAGGTACTGAATATTTTAAACATGTTATATACTCTCCGTCTTTTCTCTTCAAAATGCAGTTTGTTTCATAATTTTAACTTGTTTGGTACCTGTATTATTCACATTTTATATACAGAGTGTGCTAAAATTTTAAAAAAAATAATTACGGCGCCAAAAGGTTAAAGGAGGACGCAGGTTCCCATGAAGCGTTGGTACATATCTGCCAGACTATACGGCTTCACATTCCAGAAGACAGTTATCGTCATAGCTGTGAGCAACTTACACGATCAAATAATTGTACAAATTGCTTTAATAATGCGAATTGTCAGAACATACTGCTTCAGAACCACAACGTTTATCGCAGAATGAGTGCTTTTATGTATTGACGGGTTACGTATTTAACGACATTGTAAACATCTTAGATTTTGCAGCGTCCAGTGTTAGGATCTTTAGTGGATAAGGAATTAGGAAGGATGCGGAAGGAAAATGTCGCCACCAGATGTGAGGGTACAGTTTGTCCGAGTGTGCTACGAAAAGTCACATATAACTCCAGTAGGACGATCTGGTCTCCGGACCAGAATTTGAAAGCGCGATCTCCTCTGACTGACCGTAGATACGCTACCCACGCTTCCGCAACGTTGGTGATGGGTGACGTAAAACACGCTTCCAGCAGTTTAGAAATACAGCTCGCAGAATGTAGCATTCCAGCAAGAACGTGTTTAGTACATCCTGCAGGTGACCTACTTTATTATGCCTTATCAGCATAAGGATAAGAAAGTTATAAACGGCTTACTGCCGACGCACCGCGGCTAGAAAGTGGGAGTGATGTTTCAGTTCAACTGCCAGCATTGCACTCACATTAAATGCTCTTCGAACACGAAGACTGTGTTTCGAAGCATTCGCTGAACAAATGAGGTCCATTCTGTAGCAAGCGACTTCAAATCAGTAGTCACACGGTGTGAATCTCGGTGAGGATATATTATCCATATTTTTCTTTGGCTTTCTAATTGCCTTCGGGCTTATTATGAGCCGGGATAATTAAGTATGGCCTTGGTAATGAATGTTACATCTGTGTTGCGAAGTTCAGAATGGGCTGAGGCTTCTCATCCTCCCTTGCGTTGGGTACCAGGTGGTTTTCTTCGGGCTAAAGTGACCGGACCGTTAAACTGCTCCTGCTGACCCAGTACCGACGATATGGACGCATTCAGTAAATTTAACTTACGTGTGGTTACTTTTCTCACACTCGAGTATTTTTCGGCCTGTTCGCATTTTAGTGAAGTTAATTCTACTTTGGTGTGTTTTGGAAGTCCATTTATAGGCTCAGTTTGTGATAAAGAAGCAGAAGCAACAATATTTCATCAGTTTATGTTTGCTTTCCATGTCATGCAACATCCTCGGTTATTAGAATCGCTGAAACTTTCAAAAGGGCGATGTATGAAGTTAATTCTACTTTGGTGTGTTTTGGAAGTCCATTTATAGGCTCAGTTTGTGATAAAGAAGCAGGAGCAACAATATTTCATCAGTTTATGTTTGCTTTCCATGTCATGCAACATCCTGGGTTATTAGAATCGCTGAAACTTTCAAAAGGGCGATGTAAGCAAGAAATTGGAAGATCATCTCTTGTATTCGTAAAGAAATTGGCCATGATGATTCGGGCCTCAGTCACAAACTCTACTGCAGTAGACTACTTGCACATCGTTAAACAGCCGTGGTTACCGGACCTGCTGTAAAGGGTACGGAGTGAATGTCACAGTGTCTGTGGATGTTCGTTGTTAGGTCAGCCACAGGAACAAGGAATTGACAGGACAGTTACATTATGTGTCTTCTCACATTTCGGAAGGAGCCGGGATAGCTCAGTCGACATAGTGACTAGGCTACGGGCTGGACGATCTGGAGTTCGAAGGCCGGCATATGCAAGAGATTTTTTCTTCTCCAAAACGTCCAGACCGGCTGAGGGCCCCACCCAGCCTATTCGATGGGTATCGGCATTTCTTTTCGAGGGTAAAGCGACCGGAGCGTGAATCTTATCACTCATCTCCATCCGTTACCAAGGTTAAGAATGAATGGAGCTGCACCTCCACTCCCCTTGTATGCCTTGATGGCGCGGACAGGAACAGTTTTGCCTCTATCTTCTGTCCTCATTCTGATGTCTTCAAATTCCTACTGTTTTGCTGTCAGCTGGACTGGCGGGCAAATTCTAGGATCTTTATAACAAACAGATGATCTTTCTCCTCGCTAGATATTCTTCCTCACAGGCCCCATGATTATCACTTTTTATACGTTCTGCCTAAATTTAATGTTTACTTACTGAAGTTCGATCGTCTTTTGTTATTCGGATATTTTTAACCTACTGTAGATTGTTGAAGAAAAACGAGTAGGCTTACGAAGTCACAGTGTTACCTGCTTGTGCGGTTCCCCATCTTCATTTTTGAACCTAACTGATTTTCACAAAATTTGGTATGGACGTACTACCAAGGAGGCCATTCCATTCTTGCTCTTCTAAGTTTCCTACAGCAGCAGTAACAGCGCAGGGCGTATCGGGATTCGTAAAGCGGAAGCCATACGGTTGCCACTGCATAGAAGGTTTCGAAATTAAGGTAACTCTCTGTAGAAAGTAAAATAACAGCTTAGCAGCCATGCGAAGTTAAATTAAAATCTGACATAAACATTTAAATATCGACCGCAACTAGGAATATGATTCGGTCTATGAACGTTCCTACCACGTAGGCCTAGGCATGAAATGTTTCCTTGTCACAACAATTTGACAAAGCGTTGCGGACGCAGCGCTTCGACCGTTTACATTTCATGACGGACTGAAGGATAAACAAGACAAATATCCAAAAAATAATATAAACAACCAACTAGATGCAACAGTAACAATTTATTGATGATTTCAACCAGCTCAACATGCTTCAGGCGATAATTTCGCCCATCCTTAGGAGCACTAGACTGTGTTTACAGTTTATGGCAAAATGCACCGACGATGCTGCTTGCCGGCAGCATCGTCGGTGCATTGTACAATAAGCTGCAAACACAGTCTAGTGCTCCTGAGGATGGGCGAAATTATCGCCTGAAGCATGTTGAGCTGATTGAAATCACCAATAAATTGTTATTGTTGCATCTAGTTGGCTGCTTATATTATGTATCAGTGATGCACGGTCACACAAACATCAAATATCCAAACCTTGCCACCTCACATACAGAGCAGGCCTTTGACTTCCATCCCTGCTGTGATTTTAACCGGCCAAAAGCTGACAAATGACCGATCTGAGAAGTGCTGTTTTGTTCTTCCGGGTTTCTTCTCACCCATAATACTCGTACTAGCGCGGGCCCTGCAACTTTGCGGAGAATCACTCGTTCACTCGGCCTGTACTCTTCGAACGACAGCTGAATGTATTTTTATGAAATTTGGTACTGGAGATTTGTTAGAATATTTGTCTAGTCACTTGAACTTTCATTTAGATCGAAACATTTTGTGCCTTCCTTAACGCGAATATCGAGCGTAATTGTTTATTTTTCGGACCGAAACATCTGTCGGATGCAACAAATTTTGTGCCCCACGCAAGTTTCCTTAGGTGTTGTGGTTTCAAGACAACCAAGTTGAAGAACGCTTCGCATTTGTTTCATGAATGTGTACTCAGCCGTCAGCAATATTTCCTTTGAATGTAGGCAGAACTTTCCTATTGTTGATAGTATCAAACTTCTTTTGATAGGAATCGATAGTCTAGGTTTATGTAAAATATGTATTTAAAATATAACTGAGGAAGTTAATTAATTTTTTTGGTAAAATTCAAACTGTGTTCCTCTCCTGACGCGACTTGCTACCAACTGGTCTGTCCAGAGATCGAATCCCGATGGGGTGCGAGATTCTGTCCACCCGTTTAGACCGGCCATGGAGCCCACGCAGTCTCCTCTACAGTGGGTATCCAGACATTCCCGGGGTTAAAGCGGCCGGGGCGTGGCGTTAACCACTTAATCTAGCTCCGCGGTTAAAGAAGGCATAGAGCTATCCGTCTACTCCACCCCCCCGTGTCCCTTCATGGCATATTATAGGGTGAACTTTACCCTTTGCTTTAAACTTTTTCTGACATTTCAACAAATGAAAGCCAGCGCATCTCAGCTCCTATATTAGTTATTTCTTCCGAGCCTGTTTCAGAATCACGTGACAGTGTTGCCTCTTGTATCATCATAAAGCTCCCTCGGACAATTAGTATCGAATGCACACACCTTGGCCGTGTATAATGTGAAATATTTATTACGTACATTTGCCATCTTTGACTCGGTCTCTAATAATATGAGTGTAACCTATATGTACAATGACATAGCTTTACGCAGTTCAGTTAACAAAGTTTTTAGTTAATACATTACAGAAATTAATACCCCATTTTCCACTATACGCAGGAAACTTTCACTACAAAAACAACATGCCCAACCGTGCGTATGAAGCACTGCTGTCAGCCCCACCTACCTACCTTGTTATTGTTACTGTATTGCCTGTTATGTAATGTACTTACATAATTAACCATTAGCTACGATGCCTCTTTCTATCTCAATATGCAGTCTTTTATCGCTACTTCCAATCACTTTTCAACTCCAGTACATATATCTGGATAATGTATGTTTTATACAGGGTGTCCCAGGAGGAATGTTCCAGACTTCGGGAGAGTGCTCCTTATGTTAAAGTATACCGATATAACCCAAAACACCTTTATCCAAAGTTGAACGGTTACGGAGTTAATGGCCAGAGAAAAGTGGGGG
>Ga0123354_10006753_pt1 | contig 17114 bp, 13 predicted proteins | sample TergutLab28metaG_2_FD_97872 | JGI IMG/M metagenome (GOLD analysis project Ga0123354, IMG submission 97872) | Labiotermes labralis P4 segment gut microbial communities from Petit-Saut dam, French Guiana - Lab288 P4 | ecosystem: Host-associated > Arthropoda: Insects > Digestive system > Gut ...
CTCTCTCTCTCTCTCTTTATTAAGTTATTGACAGTACTGTTCGTCCTATTGGCAACTAAGAAAACCTATAATTAGCTTCAGCGTAAAGTCGGTCAATTCTGTGTTTAATACGTGATTACATAGATATGCATGAAATTGTTACACCGATTAATGGAATTCTTTGGGTGCGCGAAAATTTACACGCTCGGCTCAATACGTCACATTACGCGGTCAAAGTTTTGTGTGTCTACTCATAGGAAATTTCTTAGAGCACAGGAATATCCGTGTTTTCGGAAGGTTCTCAACAAAGCAGAACAACAAACTGCCAGACTTTTTATTGAAACATTTTTTCCCCTTCCGCTGTTGCCGACACTATAAATAAGATCCATAGAGTGAGGGAAATTCATTTACCAAATGAACGTCAGGCATTTTCTGTAGAATGGTGGTTCGAAACTCCGAAACCGAACTTCTTACTATAGCGGCTAACACTCATGAAGTATATTCTGTACTTCCAGCCATGTTAGTTATTTTCAGTCTTCTCCTTGCTGATTCCAAACGAATGTGAGGAGTTTAGATCCGAGCACTGAGTCTGAACCGTCCATAATGAAAAGTGGTCTACGCGTTTGAGGTAATATCGTCATGTAAATCCAGATGAAAAGAATTTCACTATGCATGACCTTACAGTGACCTGAATCACAATTCGAAACGATTATTATCGGTAGGATGATTATTATAGATACTAATTGTTTGATATAGATTATTGATTCTAATCGATCAGTATTACTTACTATAGATTATTATCAGGTACTCGATGGTTTCGGTGGAGTAGCGCGTGAATATTATGACAGCCCGTCATAGGTCGGGCACGCAAATAATATGCATATAAAGACAGAACTATTCTTTGGGCTCAGATATTGAGCATAATTTTATCTAAGGGAACCAACTAATTAGAAGTTGTAAGGTAAATCAGCCCCTTTACAGGCCTGGAGTGGCCCAGAGTGTTCCAGCAAGTCAAGGTTCCCAGAATTCATGACAACGGCATAGGATGGCGGTAGGGTTGTCAGCCTTAGGCACCGGCCGCCTTTACCCCCAGGAAATGCTCCTGGTACTCATTTCTGTTAGAGGCTGAGTCGACCTCAGGGCCGTAGTGCCGTATGTCAATGAAAAATTCCAATGACACCAACTGGAATTGAACCAGCGACCTTCTGATTTGTAGCACAGCACCTTAACCACTGTGCTACCGCGGTCCCCAATTAGAAGCTGTAGCACCTTTATAGCAGAACACGGAAACAGGTCCAGTGCGGTGGTTTTAACTGTAGTATATCTACTTAGAGACTTCGGCGAAAATTGGCGCAGAGTAAATCATGCTTTACGTACTGGCGTAAAGGAGTTTCTGTCTGTACTGTCTACATTTAACACTTACCCTGCTAACGTTGTAGAATATGGTGAGCTCCTAGTAATGCCAGCAAATGGCACAAGGGATTTAACTCGGCGTTTAAAGGGTTAATGTGGGTCGGGATAACGTAGTCGGTATAGCGACTCGCTACGGGCTGGATGGTCGAAGGATCGAATCTCAGTGGGGGGTGAGATTTTCTGCACCTGTCCCGACCGGAATTGGGGCCCACCTAACCTCCTATAGAATTGGTACCGGATCTCTTTCCCGGGGGGTAAAGCGGCCGGTGCGTGGCGTTGACCACCAACACCGATCTAGTGCCGAGGTTAAAGAAAGAGTAGATCTATACCTCTACTCCTCCTCAGGGCTTTTGTGGCTTCTTCTAGGGCGAACTTTGCCTTTACTTTTACTGTCGACATTGAATGTGAGATTTATGTGGACGACAGACCGGGCGTAATGCCGTTGAGCTTTTTTTCATACAGAGGAAGGACCTGCTTCTCTTATGATTGTGGATGTAATTACATTTACACGCGTATCGTAAAGAAATGTGCCATTTTGAAAGCAAAGAACAACTTTTTAAAATCTCTGTACTACGTCACGGACAGCAACTTATCTATCCTCATAATTCATTAAGCATTCTCTCATTCGATACCATTACATGTGAGATAATCACATCCTGGACTTTCTAGTCTTCCAGAAAATCACGTCTTGTCGCCTTGTTAATACTTTCTGAAGTTTCAAAGTAGCGTAGCGTTTGATCTTCGGTGTAAGCGGCGTTATGGACTGCTTGACACAGAAGATGAAGGAATTACAGTCCATAGAAACGTCACTAAATAATTTAAGACGTTTCGAAGCACTCTATCATTTAACCTACAGGTTCAAGCAGCGTCGTAGATTGCTTAACCATGAAGATTAAGACAATATAATTTGTCGAAACTTCAGTAAACTTCCTGAATTACTCGATCCTAAATATGAAGGCAAAAAAAGGTAAAAAAATTCCATTCGAAAAAATGTAATATCCCAGAATAAGCGAATCTGCAGCATCAGGATTGTGGAGGCCTCAGATCTCATACTGACATCGTCCTTCAGTAGATAGTAAAAATGTAAAAATTGTAATGCACGTATTTGAAGGTTCCAAATGGAACTACGTCATCCTTGTAAGCTGAAGATAGCGGTATGTATTTGAACTGGGTGACAGTTGTCTCGTCTGATCAGAATGCCATCAGCTGTTGCACGCATAATAGAATCGTTGTGTAAACGAACTGCATTATTCAGCTTCGGTACCCGCGCTGTCCAAGGTCATCCATCCAATGTAGATCGCAGATTCGTAGGTTGCTCAGGATATTTTCGCTCTCACGCATCTGTATTTGTAAGAGGTTTACCCATAATCTTATATCATGTACATATTTTGATATTGTGAGTTTTCAAGTTCTCATGACTGTCACAAAAGAATTTGGTCTTCTTAGATGTTACGCCACGTATCCTGAAAATGCGGGCAGTAATTTCTCCAAATTTTTATAGTTTCTAACACACTGCAGGCTATCTAAGTGCATTGAGATATCAATCCTAAACCTATCTGTGCACTTATTTTCCTTCTTGTGGCCGCCAGCCTGACGATGGTTGAAATATATGGCTTGAAATAAATATGTGCTGAACTGGTACTAAATATGTGGTTGTGTTTGAATGAAGTTCTTATATATATATATATTTGGCATAATAACCGCTAGATCATCCGTCGAGTAAAATAATTTGTCTGATAACATAAACTGGGTAGGGAAGAGGCGTTCTTTTGCCAAAAAAATAGCCTACACACCTTCGAAATAAGAGAGCTGTTTTGCACCACTTCCTCAGGTGAAGAAAAAATGACTTCATCAACGGATTTCCTGTATTGTCTATTGCGTCATCTTTTTTCCCATGACGTCTCCATCGCGGTTTATATTAACTCTGAAAAAGTTGGAACAGGAAAAGTAATATTTCTCAACACTTCAAAATTCCATTTCCTTAGGAAAATACTGAGACTTGTGACTAATTTTTCAGCATTGTTAGTATTCTGTCTTAATTGCTTCATTGCACACATTCTTGGCAAACCCATAGCAAATGAAATGTGTAGCAAAATACCTCGTTATGTTGGCCCGTTTTTACCATGACCTTACGCGTCCTCTGATTGTGGATCTGGGAGCTGGAATTTAGGTGTTCATTATTCAATACAGAGTCAATGGTAGTCGACGGAAAGGGGCGGTTATTGGGCTTGGTGGTTGGGCGGTGGCCAAGGAACTTCTAAAAATATAAAAATAACGTCATGTTGCGAAATATAGAAAATTTTACACAAACATTTGTTTATTTCCATCGCGGGCCATTGCCTCCTCAGTCTTGAGGTTTCCAGATCACACACCACGACGCACCACAGTTAGTGGGACTTCTCTGGACGAGTGATCAGCTCTCGCAAGGACCTCTATATAACAACACACAACCCCCCCCCCCCAAAATATCCATGCCAATGGCGGGATTAGAACCCGAAATCTCAACAGGCAAGGGGCCGCAGACTCACGCCACAGACTACGCGGCTACTGGGATCGATGATTTTGGCTACTGCTGACATAAAATTGGCAACTGTGGCGGAATTTAGGAAAGAATATTGAGACTTGTGGAACTGTTCTTGCGACTCAAAACATCGTCCTATAAATTCCACGATGGGGGAAACTAGTGGTCACGGACTTCAGGGTGCTGACTTATTTTGGGCCTGACGATCACTGGATCGCCGATTCAGATCTGCCTGGGCTATATATATGTCTGGGTTTTTCAAAAGAAGGTTTCGTAAGTTCTGAATTACACAACGGTCTAACTCACATTTCGAATGACATAGGAGTTACTCAATGTCAGGATTGAGAATATCCACAAAATCTTACAGAAAAACTTTATATTAATTCCATGTTGAATGAATAATAATGGATGGTGAAATATCCATAAGCTATCCCTTAGAACCACATAGAGGCTTAAAATTCCAAACGTCCCGAAATTGCACCCTTCTGCCATGCAAGTTATTACCCATATTTTCTAATTTGATTAATCTCTCTTAAGATATAGTTACAACAGTAGCGTATAAACTTAGGCGTTTAGACTTAAAACTTATGACACGTATTCATCTTTACATGAATACAAATCATGAGGAATTTTTGTGCTTTGTCATGAAATTTTTAGTATTCGTTTGCATTTCGGTCGATTTTACAATATTCTAAATTTTTAAGTTTTCATAAGAAGTGAGAAGCTGCATCAACTTAAGTAAACAATGTCTCAGTTTGTGTGCCAGTTCCCGTCAGGGGCGCTACTAGCACAACTCAGAAGTATTTTTATTCAAGAACTCCCTTCAGTGGATAATTTGGATCACCCTCAAGGCAGTCCAAATATTTGAACAACAGAACGACTCTTCCGTTTTTACCCCTTACACTGACCACAATTGAACATATATTAAACAAACACACAGAACAATCCTATAGATATTTAAGCAATATATATATATATATATATGTATATATACTCACCCCCTTCTAGTCCGAGGTCATGGAAGAGTAGAGCTATACCTCTACCCACCCTCTGGACCTCACCGGGCCTGTAACGGGATCACTTTAACTTTATATATATATATATATACACGCACATACATATATGCCTGTTCTGTCTATATTTTTACACACACTTCGTAAACGAAGATGTTGATAAATTGTCCAGTTAAACCCCTTTTATTCTTATCACAACCGAATATTTTTAAATAACCTTACACAGACACATGGGTTAATTATTATTTACGTTACTCTTATGTTACGTAAGTCTTTCCGTGTATGAACAAGACAGGCATTAAGGGTATAAATGTAATATTGAGGCGCGATCGGGTAACAATTGTTGCAGTGGAAAAGAAGTATTATATATCATGAGTGTGTCTGTAGCCTTATTTAACCATCATGCTATGTGCATGAGCCATATTATATTGTAATCTACGGCCTGTCTGGCTGTACCGCGTTTTCCCCCAGTATCTCTTAAACGGCACGTCTTTCGGGAAAATGTTCTTGTACACAAAATGTGTTTTGATTTCCTCTACAAATTTGTCTGAAACATTTCTCATTCTCAGAAGAACTGCGCAAGATATTATCATAAATATACAGAGGTCTTCATGTAAAGTACCCGTAATTCTTGTCTGGATTTAATGAAACTTTAAATTTCTCGACAGATTTTAGTAAAATACTCAAATATCAAATTTTATTAAAGTCCGTCCAGTAGGAGCGGAGTTGTTCCATGCGGACGCACGGACAGACAGACAGACAGACAGACAGACAGACAGACAGACAGACATGACGACGCTATTACACGTAGTTTTTTTTTCGCAATTTTGCGAAAGAGCCTAAAAAGCTACCGTAACATTCATACTACTTTTACATATTAATAATTGCTATTATTTGGAGAAGGACGATCCTGGTGGCCGCGCGGCCTAAGGAATTGGTCTGCGGTCGCTCGCCTGTTGGGAATGTGGGTTTGAATCCCGCGGGGCATCGATGTTTTTTTCTTGTAAGTGTTGTGTGTTGTCAGGTAGGGGTCTCTGCGTTGGGCTGGTCACTCGTATAGAGTAGTCTCACCGATTGTGGTGTGCTTAAATTAGGGTTATCGTGAAGCCTCGATAATGAGGAGGCCCTGGTCCATTAGGGGGCTGGTGCGCCATAAAAAAATAAAGGAAATGAAGGAGAAGAAGCTGCATTCAGCTTATTGCTTGTTAGGCGCTGTGTTACTAGCATGAAAAAACCAAGGCTGTATAATGTAGGAAATTTAATTATTGTCAAGATGCCTACGTGGCAGTTAATGTTCACCAGATGCCATGCTGTAAGCAGAGACGGCAATGTTTCTTTATTTTTAAAATGTGTTCCTCATTTGCCGCATCATTAAAACGCCAAATCAACTTAAATTACTTTTACTTCCCAAATAGAGCCCATCAATTAATTTACATCGAGGAAAACCTTCATGGGCGCTTTAAACGCCAAGTTCTCCTCTCTAATACGTCCATGTCTTTCTTTGAGGTCGATGGATATCTTTTCACTGCTGTACAACCGGAAGGTCGCGGATTCGATTCCGGATGGTGAAACTGGAATTTTTCATTGACATCATTTGCGCCACACTAGGGACATGGGTTCAACTCAGCCTCTAACAGAAATGAGTACCGGGAATATTTCTTGGTGGTTAAAGGCGGCCGGTGCTAGGGTTGACAAACTTACCACTTTCATGTGCCGGTTGTCTTGAAATCTGTGAAGTTCAAATTCCTGGAAATTTCTGTGTCTGTCCAGGCCTGTACAAGGATTGATTTTTACTGAAAAACTGCAACTAAAATCTGATAATTTTGAATTTGTCGTTAATTTTAGGCAATAAACTGTGTACTTTGGATCCATATTGCTAAAAGACAACTGTGTTCTTCTGGGAAAATATATCGTGTCACTGGTTAGTGGGTTTTCGACGTTTTGGAGGAAAGTAGCCCTTTTATCATCAGGGGTCTCTAAGAACATTTCTTCGAAACGTCGGGAACTGAATAACCAGTGGCGGGCCGTCATAATCTCGCAAGAAGTGTTTCCTCAACCACACCGCGTGCGTCATTCCATTCCTTCTGCCTTCTTCTTCTTACAAAGCGCTACAACCTGTACAAGGTTCTGGCTTGCTCAACTAATTTCTTCCAACTATCTCTATTCTGTACTACTTTCTTCTAACTGCTTACGTTTATGCTCTTTACATTTTCCAAAATGCCATCTTCCCAAGGTGTTTTAAGTCTTCCAATTGGTCTTTTAGACATGGGTTTCCATCTTTTGATGATCTGCACATTATTATCCTCGGCAATACCCAACCAGTTTAATCTCTGTTTTTTAATAAACCCGATTATTTTTTGTCCTTTTAATATTTCGTTGATTTCTTGATTAGTTTTAATCCTCCAGTAGGCATCATCTGTTCTTGTAGGACCAAATATTTTCCTCGTGATCCTTCTTTCGAAAATCATCAATTAATTTATAATATTTTCCTTAAGTACCCATATTTCGGAAGCGTAAGTGACTGTTGGGCGAATTATTTAAGTGGTATAAAGTTGTAGTTCGACATTTCAGGATATTAGTTTTGATGTGAATAGTTCTTTTGTGAACATGGTATGCCCTACTTCCTGCTACTATTTTTTCTTTAATTTCTTCCTCAATGCAGCTGTCAGCATTCATAATTGATCCCAAGTATTTAAATGACTGAATTGGGCTGACCCAGGATAGAGACAGGTGGCGGACGCTTGTGAGAGCGGCAATGAACCTTCGGGTTCCGTGAAATGCGGGGAATTTCTTGACTAGCTGCAAACCAGTTAGCTTCTCAAGAAGGACTTTGCACCATGGAGTAAGTAAGTAAGTAAATTCTTCTCCTATATTTTAATAGGTAGGCTGGACTATTTTCCTAGTACAATACAGATATTTGGTTTCATCGTTATTTACTATTAGTCCAGCATTATCGCCTCATGTTTGAGTTTGCAGAAAGTATCAATTGAGATTTGCTTTGTTCTTCCAATTATTACGATGTCGTCTGCGCAGGCGCAAATCTTAAATGATCTGTACTGCTGCTCACCCAATATTGTGCGGGTGATAAAATCGAGAAGAATGAGGTGGGCTGGGCATGTGGCGCGTATGGGTGAGGAGAGGGGGTGTATAGGGTCTTGGTGGGGAACCGGAGGGAAAGAGACCATCGGGGAGACCTAGGCATAGGTGGGTGGATAATATTAGGATGGATCTCCAGGAGGTGGGATGTGGGTATGTGGACTGGATTGGGTTGGCTCAGGATAGAAACACGTGGCGGACGCTTGTGAGTGCGGTAATGAGCCTTCGGGTTCCGTGAAATGCGGGGAATTTCTTGACTAGCTGCAAACCAGTTAGCTTCTCAAGAAGTACTCTGCACCATGGAGTAAGCAAGTAAGTTGTATTTCCTCGGACCTCTATTTCTTCTGCCTGTTCTTCTATTTTGAAGTACTTGACGATCACCTGCCGCACTGACTTTCTACTTTCGTTAAGGTTTCCACAAATAACCTAGTTAACATCTAGAGAAATTGTAACAAATGAAGTAAAACAGACGACAAATGTTGTCTGCTGTAGCTGGAAGAGTCCACTCATCGAGTTCAGCAATGCACGTATGACATAACATTAACGGCAGTTTCGCGTAATGTTCGTTTTTTCTTTACTGTACTGTCAGCCTGATAGCATTTCACTCGAAAGTAACGCTTCTGTGGTGATTTAAATTCGCCGACGACGGAAGCAAAACTTAGGCCTTCATGTAACGTGTTCGATGTGTTTGCCCGATTTTACCCAAATTTAGATTTTCTCGGTAAGTTTTCATAAAAGTCTCCCAATATAAAATTTCGTGGCAATTTGTTAAGTGGGAGCTGCCATGATACATGCGGACAGACAGGCTGGCATAATGAAGTTAATGACAACTTTTCGCGACTATTCGAACACGCCTAACACGAAAATGAACCGTCATTTTTCATAAAAGACGAAGTGTTTAATGGCTAGTTGAACGTCTCTTGCATTCTCAAGAAAGTCTCTGCTTACGTAGTTAGCAGGATCTTGATAGCGCTGTTGATTAGTGACTGTGCTACCGGCTGGATAACAGAAACTGGTGGTCCACTTCACTTATTCTTAACCTCGACACGAGACAGAAGCGAGTTTTTAACCCTTTAAACGCCGAGTTAAATCCCATCTGCCATCTGCTGGCATTATTAGGCTGTCACCATATTCTCCACGTTAGCAGGATAAGAGTTAATTCACGCACCGACCGCTTTACTCCCGGTCCAAGAACTAGCAGTTACGATTCAATAAGTGGCCGGTTAATATCCAAGAATGGTTTGGAAATTTTAAGCTCAGAAAAAAGTTTGCACCAGCCTGGAATCGAACCACGTTTCATCGGATCTTTAGCCAATTTCCTATTGAATACACCACATGAAATAATGTGTCTTCTGTTGTGGCCTTTGTGTTCCATTAAGTTGATGAAATTCTTGGCCACCCAGTCCTCATTAATTATCCCATACATGACTCTGCTCCATGCAGTTTGTGTAACCACAGAAGTGCGTGTGTACATTTGAGTTATCGGATAGCAGACATAGAAGCAATGCTGGTTGAATGGAAATATAATGGATCCGGAGAGGAGGAATGTTTTAGCGATAAAGTATATGTGTCGGAATAACATGTGAAAATAAAGGACAGGCTACAAGAGAATTTCAGTCCTGTAATAAGGTAAATTTATGTACACTGCTGTGTACACAAATTATCTACTGCCTTATTATTATGTATTACGGCCTTGAATTGAAAAATTTTCATCTCCTTTCTTAGAGTTCCATGCACAGTGTCTCGCCGTCTTGTTGGATGCTGCATGTCATGAGCAGATGGCGCACTGTCATTAAGTTGCATGCAAACCTTCAGGAGATTTGACAGCACGAGTGGGAGGAAGTTCAGTGAAGCATTTGTTGTTTCACATAGTCAGCCTATTGCGAAATCTTATCATTATGGAGCTTAGTTAAGCGTACGCAGAACTTTTGAATGTTTAACCAGTTTCGCTCATAACCTCTGTTCTCCTTTCTTTACTTTGTTGTGTCAATTCCGTGCCTTATAACCGTGATTATTTGGGAATATTATAACGAAATATTCTTCCTTACTTTAGAAATAAGTCGGCTCAGGTGGTGCAGGTAATCTTGAACAACCTGACGCAGCTGCCAGCCGAAGAAAATGTAATAGAAAAACTCATCGCAAAGGCCTCAGGACATATTTTTAAAATAGTGGGTCCTTAGGTGTTGTTATGTAGAATTCTTAATATAGCAGCAAACTTGTCTTGCATTAATTGAAATATTTATTAATTCATGGTACTTTAAACAAGTATCAAGCATTTTCCTACATTTATATCGTTTCTCCATCTCTTTCTTTCCGCTTCTAGCCTACTTTCTACAAGATAATCGCAGATTACATGAAAGGAAAACGGAGATTGTCGATTGTCCACATTGTACACTGCTTTGCACCATAAATTCAGTTTGTGTGATTTAATATATGAAAGCAAATACTTAATAAAGTTAAAAATATTATGATACTATTACAGTGAACATAGTAGATTGTTTGGGCTGAAAGTTTCAACCCACTCCGAAGTATTTAGAGTACCGAGTTTGATGCCATATTTCTCAAGTTTCTTAGAAGAATAAAATGTGTTTGTCAGTAATTACTGTATATGATCTTTAGACAGGATTGGAAATATGTCCTGCAATATTTTGTAGTCAAGGGGTGCACAAATTCAGGGCCTCTGTCGCCCAGACAACTAACTTTGTATGGTGCCGCCTCATATACATATATATGTGTATATGGGCCCTCAGTATGGAGCTTGCTTCTTGTCGCTCCTATGGCGCCTAGAATTGGTGAGATGTCTCTTAGATTTTTGAAATTTTGTGGACTCCTGGTGGAGGTTTCATAATATGTACACCAGCTAGTGCAAAATATAAAATTGAGGTACTGAATCACCCAGTGGCAAAATGCTGGACACTCAGCTTGATTAACGCAGAGAAAGGTATCAAGTACTTATCGGATTTTATTTCCTGGCGCTGTAGATACGCAGTTACCCTTAGTAAATATGTCGCTGGTACAGGAAGGAACACATCGTTGTCTGTGGTTTCACGGATATAGATGCATGACCAGAGTTGACTGCCTAGAGCCAAGTAACATTAAAAAAGAAACCCGCCTTCGAAACTGTGCACCGTTCAGGAAGAGCATCATGTTTATCACAAGGAAGGACGTTCTTTCGAAGTCTTAGCAGAACAACCGCAAGAAACAAATTCAGAAAACCTGTCATGAGATAGTTCATTTCAAAACTCAAATACCAAAGATGCTGCCACGGACGGGCATATTTACAGAAAATGCCTAAGGAGAAAGCTGAAGTCTTTTTCGTAATGGTACGTCACCCGGACTCTTTGTCACATAATTGGACAAAACGAGTGTCGCTTGAAGCTATTCTGTCATTCCATCATCTCTAGTTCTCGACACTTGTAGACTTCTCGTACATTTTCAAAAACATTACACACGTTTCCTTATTTGTTAAAAGATTAAATGGGATTTGCTCTTCGTTACAAGAAGCCATCCTTCAGTAACTTCCAAGCTTGAAGTAAGACGTTCAGTACGATATCATGGATGTTTAAAAGGGATAGTGTGTACATATTTTTTTAAATTTAGGCCCATCGTATTATGAGAGACAGAGAGAGAGAGAGGGAGAGAGAGAGAGAGAGAGAGAGACAGACAGATTCCTGCCGCATGCAATTTAGACACAATCGAACAGTTTTCATTAGACTTGATAGTAAAATCACACATTTGAAGAGAGCCAACGCTGCATTTCTCAAAATCTTACACATATTTTTAACAACATGGCAGATGCTGTAATATGAGAGGCGGAAATATTATACGGTAACAAATCTGCAACAAGCAAGTGAAAGTTTTATGAAGGTACTACATCTGAAAAGATGGGCCGGGTGGCTCAGTCGGTATAGCGACTGACTACGGGCTTGACGGTCCGGGATCGAATTCCGGTGGAGACGAGAATTTCCTCCCTTCCAGACCGGCCCTGGGGCCCACCCAGCCTACTGTACAATGGGTACCGGGTCTTTCCCGGGGGGAAAGTGCGGCCGGGGCATGCTGCTGACCACTCACCCTCTTCTAGTGCCGCGGTCATGGAAGAGTAGAGCTATACCTCTATCCACCCTCTGGGCCACACCGGGCCTGTAACGGCATCACTTTACCTTTACTACATCTGAAAAATGTAAAATAACAACATGGCGACTGCACAAAACTATTCTAGCTGTCTGTTTCATAGCAACAACCGATGAACCACTGAAAATACTTTCGTGAAATTTATTAGGGAGATAGATCTTAAATACGCCTATACATTTTATATACACTCGTAAATATGACGACGATGCAAGTGAGATTGTATACGGCACACTTAACGGACAGCTATCGACAGTTTAAACGTTTTCTTACATAGAATGTACTTAGATAGGAACATGAAGCTATGCAGTGGTAAAGTAAGCGTCAAGAGATGTGTTCAGCATCACCAGCATCACCTGCGGCAAAAATACGAGGTATTTCCTGTAATTTTCGAGCTGATATAAATGGGGCCGTGGACCAGCTGACAAACACGTAATGCATGTTTTCCAAACATTATCGAAAGTTATCAATTTATACCGACGACCAATCAGTTTTGATCAATAGTACACTGCAAATTCGCTTTATTTCCAGCTTCCATTTGATTCAGAACTCCGTTCTTACTCTTATTAAGGAAACTTTAGACGTTTATTTGTCCACACGAGAGTACGGCGTCTCCTTGACAACGGAAGATTAACTACTTCTCCATCGCGGGATTACAGCCTCCTGTAACGATGTGCTATTCACAAAATACGTTTCGTGTTCTGCGAACTCCAGACACTTTAAGCTTTAACATTCAAAACCCTACATTACACAGCTGTAGTGAAAAGGGATTTGCAATTCTTATAGTTGTGACTGAAATTAGCTATCTTTTGTGACCTTACGACATATATGATGGTCGATCTGAAAATAAGTTTGCAATTCACATATTTTGGCTTCTTTATATTCAACTATAAAAACAACAGTTCAGATTTAAATGTACCGCCATCACGCTACTTTCCCACAGAGTCCCTGCGAAGATAAAGGCATTTTTATTGTGGTGGGCAGAGCTCTCTTTGTCCCGCTCATGGCTGTTCTTATCCTGTGTTATGAGCCGTTGTCACAACTGTATCCACCTCGCAATAATCTTTAACTCTGTGGTTGCATAGATTTTATTGTCTCTTTCACCGCTGGGAAAAGATGGTTAACCGCTTAGTGATAAATTCCTGTAATATAATCAGAAACAAAATTACGAAATTGTTAGACACTAAAATTTACTTCAGTACAACGCTCATAATTTAGTAAGTAAGTAGTAACGTTTCGTGTTTGGCAAGTTTCTCCGAAACTTTCATGCATAAAATATGACGACTTGTATCTCAGAAGATAAGCGCATCCGTCTTACGGTAGAAAACTTGTTCAGTTTTGATGAAGCTCTCGCTTTAGAAGTTTGAACGGACCGTTTTTTGATAGACTAACTACTAGTTTCTCAAGAAAATTATGCAGTAGGCACTGGAGGAAAAGGAATAAAACAGAGTCACTTGTTAACCGTAGTTTAGGGTAAGAATGGTGTGAATTTTCTTCTGTCATTTTCAGGGAACGATATGTAACAGCACCTTTTCCTGTCCGGCTGCGAACGCGCTTTCCACAAACAACGACATAGCGGATCTAATTAGGTCCTCTTGTTTAATCATTGTTGGGCTATATTATGTGCACCAAATGGGCACCTTTGTTTTGAAAACATTGGTCTGAGGTGTTATTTCAAGAAGGGAAATAGCTTATACTTGTACATTACTATGGAAGCATGCAGTATTTAGAGAAGAAGGTTCTGGAAATAAGAACCAATATGGAAACAAATTAGAAAGGTAACGAATCATTTTCATGTCCTTTTAGCCATTTAAACATTACTACTACTACTACTACTACTGCTACTGAAAGCGGGTAAAACTCTCCTTTTACATTGCAAGCAGGCACAGAGGAGAGGCAGAATTATAGCTTTACCAATCATCGACCCGGGTGCTAGAAGGGGTGGGTGCAAACTGCAACACCTCAGCCGTTTCACCCTGGGGGAAAAACAACCGATACCCACTGTACAGGACTTCAGGATCGGTGTGAAGAGGCCAAGAAAATATTTCCTCCACCGGAAATCGAACCCAGGACTGTCCACCTTGTATTGAGTCGCTAAAAAGTACGCTATCCCAAGCCCTACAACAATTAATACTACTACTACTACTACTACTACTACTATTACTATTAGTATTATTTCTGCTATATGCTACTAATACTATATGGCTTAATATTGATGATCTGTAACATATCACATTCAATCATCCCCAACTTACATCCTGTCGACTTACTTCCTTCCGCACTTGCATATTTTGCCCCCAGACCCATTATATTAAGCCAAGCGCCAAAATTCATAGAGCAATGATGAAGATGTCTTAGAGGTGATGAACGACAATGATCAGAATCTGATTAGAAAATCAGACAGAAAACTATGAGGCCGCTTCAGTGCTGTAAGGAGATTTTGAATGAGAAGAAGTCTTTGTCTCTCTAGCCAGACTTCATTGCTTGATTTCTTCATGTCAACTTCAGGCACTCGTGCATGGTCACCTGTTCTGTAGGACATTGGCGATGATGATCCAGATTTCCTGCCTACAGTTCAAGAGGAAGTGCCTCGCCCTTTAACTGTCGTTTGTTTGTCGTTTCCTATTTATTGTAAATTTTTCTTAATTTTGAATATGTCTTTCTTTTTGGTCAAAGTAGAATGTATGGGACCACTATCCCCACTTTAATGTTGCGTCTATAGGAAATTCTGTCTTGGCATACGTCATTTCGACTAAAGTTACCGATCTTGGAACCAATTACGCCATAACTTCGGAGAATGATTATATTTGTAAAAGCGCAAAAAATAGAAGTTTATGACTCGATTATGTTCCCAGTTTTATGGAAGTCTGCGAAAGAATCTTGCACACTGTATTTCTAAATGTTATTAAATTATTGGGTTATAATTTTACGGTACATTAATGTAATATTAACAACAAAAGACTTGTAGAAATGGAAGCCTGTGCTAAAGTAATATATTTTTTGATTTCTTTATCGAAAAGTTCTCCAATGCTTGTTTTATTTAACCATTCTTTCCGTATGACGCAGTAGAACGTTGAATGATAGCATGATAAGTCGATAAGGTGTATGGAAAGAACAGACATAATTTGAGGTATACAATTGTGTTTTCAAAGAGAACATGAAACGACAAAAAAAACGCCGATCAAGGAAGTGGTTCTAAAGGGAGATTTTAATCTATGAATTTCCAAATAGGAAACAGGTACGGTACTTACGTCACAGCAATGTTTGGTTTTATATTTCACTATTTTACTGCTCTGTAGTGTTATTATATATCTCGTTTTAAGGATTATTCACATACACCTAATTTAAAGTTCGTGTGTTCCTGCACTTAATTAAAAATGATGTAATTAAGTCATAGGTAGAGTAAACTATAGATCCAGGCATTCTCAGTTGTAACACTAGAAGGCGGTGAGTGTTCAGCTTTATGCCAATGTCGCATTATTCCTGGGGAGTATTACTTCCGGCGTCCGAGTGACAAAGGGCTGAGTGGACTTCATAGTCGCCAAGGTGCAGACGGGAAGAGAAAAATTCCTGACATACCGAAAACAGGAAAAGAGTCTGTGTGCGTTAAGTCTGTAGTGTGGTCACTACATTATGCAGTACAGGCTGGTCTCGCTTTACGCCAGCGATACCTTCCTTTAAAACGTCGTGCAAATCAAACAAAAGACTAACATTTAAATCAGCGTGATTCCTGGAGTTTAGGGGATAGCCAACCTTATCCTATAAGGTGTGTGACAATACCACTAGTGGATACGGACCTGTAGAGAGCATTTATGTACTGTATACATTTCCATGCAATATATTTATTTATTTTAAATGCAATGGAAATGTAAGAGACTCACTTCCTTAACTTCTTGGTAAGGTTCATTCCGATTGGACTGTGGTAGTCTTGCTACAGAAACACTATAGGTCCTGGCTTATTACTTTCTTTAATTCTATCTTCATTATTACGCAACGTAAGTAAGCTACAATGAGACAGCCTAACTTTGTGGCATATGTTAACAATTCATTCACCCGTTTCAAGTAGGCTTCTTACGTCTAATGTCTCTTCAGTACCAGTTCTCTTCCGTCGATGTTTCACTTAGATTGCACTAGGTGATGTGAATTGACGTTTCTCACTCATTTTGGATAAGGAAAAGGAATGTTGCAGAAGAGGAAACTACATGACCAGGGTGATTATATTACTAACGTAATCAAACCATACACGTGACTGACAGCGTGACAGTGACGTCATTTTTTGCTAGCCTCTAACCCAAAACAAGGGCGACCACGGTTCGTGTATGACAAATCGCGTTAAAACAAACGTCGCGTAAATTCGAAAAGTTTTATAAATTTTCAAAACTTGCCTGTCCTTTTCAAACAGTGGTACCTCCTGCCACTTGGGAGGGGGGGGGAGGTACGCGAAAAATTTGGAACAATTTTTTTTAAATAATTTAAATTTATTGACGTCAATTGCACTAATAAATTTATTTTAAATATATGGAAATGTAAAGAAAAATCTTTACATATTTTATACCAAGATACTGTTTTATTGTTCGAATATAAATACAGGCTCTCCTTTGTCGTTTACATCGCGTTACATTAGAAAAGTAGCAAATGAGAAATTTGAGGTTCCCACAGCGAAGCATACAAGAAAAACAATATCTTCAATGTGGGCGTCAATATTTGCAGTACCTAGCGGTATGCGTAAATGTATTGTGACGGCGGTACATGTACATTTGTATTGTGACAGTTGTACATGTATATTTGTTTTGTGACAGCGGTACATGTACATTTGTATTGTGACAGCGGTAAATGTACATTTGTATTGTGACAGCGGTAAATGTACATTTGTATTGTGACAGTGGTACATGTACATTTGTATTGTGACAGCGGTACATGTACATTTGTATTGTGACAGAGGTACATGTACATTTGTATTGTGA
>Ga0123354_10006757_pt1 | contig 17109 bp, 7 predicted proteins | sample TergutLab28metaG_2_FD_97872 | JGI IMG/M metagenome (GOLD analysis project Ga0123354, IMG submission 97872) | Labiotermes labralis P4 segment gut microbial communities from Petit-Saut dam, French Guiana - Lab288 P4 | ecosystem: Host-associated > Arthropoda: Insects > Digestive system > Gut ...
GAGACAGGTGGCGGATGCTTGTGAGTGCGGTAATGAACCTTCGGGTTCTGTGAAATGCGGGGAATTTCTTGACTAGCTGCAAACCAGTTAGCTTCTCAAGAAGGACTCTGCACCATGGAGTAATACCATTTGCCAGTGGCTACAGAGTTAATCTAACTGGAAAAATGAAACCTGTTTAATGGTAGAAGTTACAGTTTCATGAAGAGAAAACCTTTTTCTCCTCTTGTGATACCATCATAAGAAGTTCAAAAGAATAATTTTCATTCTTCGGTGAAGATGCAAGTGTGTAGTGCCAAACAACAGAAAGTCTTTAATTGAAAATTTCAGATCAGAATTTATCTTTCTCTTAGGAAAAAAATGGCGTTAATTTGCATAAGAACAGGCAGGCTTTTATAACAACTGTTAATATCCTGTGTCTGATCATTTATAATTAAATATTTGTCTGTGTTACTTTCAAGTTTTCTAAATTGTTGGAATTCTTAAGTAATTTAAGCTGAAAGTTATGTGTTTAATCCTTGTCAGCCAGTTAGAGTGATCTATTTGGAATATATAATGATTGCTTGAAAATATAATATGAAATATTTTCTTAAATATTGAAATGTAACTTTAACATTTGCATAAAGAAGAATAAAAACTTTGTTGTTCTGCTTTAGTGACTTATTAGCTTTGCCTATGTAATAATTTGTGTGTTTTTTTTTTTTTGTGTTCTAAAACCTTATTACAATTGTGAATTAGTCATTGATTCCCTCTTTGATGACTTTCATGTAAAAGTGTATTTATTTTCCAGCTGTTTTTTATCCTTCGAAAGAAGAACAACCAGGTGTCAAATCTACACGTTATCCATCATGGCTGCATGCCCATGAGTGTATGGATGGGCATGAAGTTTGCTCCTGGTGAGTGTGTTTGGAACTAAGATGTGTGATTGTACTAATTTATTAAAATACAATTTTTATGGAGGTCTGTGTGGCTGAATAGCCACTTAACATAGTTATAGTTTCCAAAAATTGCAGGGGTTACATGTTGCCTGCAATAGTTATCATGCAGATTGCTGTTGCCATGTTGAATGGCAGAAGTGTACTGACATTTTAGAAAATCCTGTTGCCTCATTCACAAGGGTAGATGAATCTTTGTTTCACCATTTTAGTTTACTGTACCATAATATCTTGCTTTATGTTGTTGCAGGTGGCCACAGCACATTTTTTGCACTGCTCAACACATTCGTTCACATCATCATGTACTTTTACTACATGATTTCTGCAATGGGACCAAAGTACCAAAAATACATCTGGTGGAAGAAGTACCTCACAACTTTCCAAATGGTAACATTTATTGCACTCACATGTTGAAAAAGTTGTTGCATATATATAATCATTCATTAAGAGTTTCTATTGGCTTGTATTTTCTTTTAAAAAATTATGTAATTTCAAGTATAACTATAATTCTACATTTGTTTCATGTAGGTTGGAAATTTTCACCTACAAAATAATGCAGATGCAGTGTATTTGTAAAAAACTATGAATGCAATATTGAGAGATTTTGAATAGGGGAATGGAGAAAATGTTACAGTAGTGGAAAATCAGATAACATAATAAAAAAGCAATGACACACTTTTTATTTGAAACCCCAAAGACAAGGCATGTTTGTGAGGGTAATATTAAATTTGATAATAAGGTAGTGGTTAGGTAATTGTTAGGATATGTACTGGTTTGTTTGAATTGATGTGGGAATAAAGTATATTAATATTGCTGAATATGTTCTTTTTCTTTGTAATTTCATGTATTTATAAACTGAGGCAATGTTCTTTAACTTCTTAGTAGTAGTGATGAACATGGTCATTGCTGTAATTCTTGAAATCATTACAGGTAACATGATGCTACAAAATCGTAGCAATTGAGTGTCATTAAGTAATATGCGTAAAAAAGAAAGCTAACACTAAATAGTAGCTTTAGATAAAAAATATTTTGTAGTAATGTGTATCAGAACACTGAGCAGTGTGAGTTACTCATGGCTTATTTGTTAACACTCTGTCACAGACAATATTATAGAACATTCAACCATATTTTTAAATGTTGTTGCAAACACATTCATATGAGATTTGCTGTTCTAACAGAGGTGTTGATAAAGACCCAAGCTTTCTAAGAGTGTTATGATATCTGGATATGTAAATAGTTTCTGACATTTCAGAGCAGTGTAGTTCTCCCCCTTCATTTTCAAGCAGTCCAAGAACACTATACTCCTCCAAAATGCTGGTAACTATTTATCAGTTGACATGGCATAACATCTCAGAAGACTTGGATTTTCACATTCAAGAGAGTGACTATTTACTGCAGTGTTGCTTAGCACAGTATCTGTGATTAAACAAGTTGTGTCCACTGATGTTAGATTTCAAGTCCTCTGGGATGTGATGACATGTAGTGATAGGAATTAATCAACAATTTTTAGGATCCTTCTGCCAGTATACAGGAGACAGTAGGTTTCTCCAGAGTTTTGGTAAATCTGTACTAGACTCCATGGCATCACATCACAAAAAGCAGTGTTTCTTTACAGTTGTACTTGCCTGTGTGTTTGTAATAGATTTATTCTTCATGAACATAATTTTATAACTCAGTTCCTTTCTCAATAACATTGACACAGAAGAAGTTCAATTGCAGTCCTCTCAAAATTGTTTTAGAGTTGTGTAGAACATGAAGGTGAGATACTGAGTTATCTGTTTATGGCAAGTATCATTCATGGAAGCAGTAAACAGCACTAAACATATAATCCTTGTCACTTGGTGTATTGCAGATGTATTTGGCCTTGATTGGTTGTATATGTTGAAATTATATACATATACATTAAATAAATTCGCTGAGTGATTAAAAAAAGTCTCCTATAGGTAGGTTAAAAAACAATGTATGAAGAAAACTTCTTGCAATTGTTAATTAACAGACTCTGTAATAGTTTCTTTGCCACATTATTCACGTTGTGACTGCACATCCACACTTACACCTTGTAGGTTCAAACACACTGGCCTCTTCTGGGGGCATGGCAGTCCCATTTACGGTGGGAATGAAAACACAGGAAACTTCCCCTTGTCTGCCTACTGTCCTGCTGTGGGCCCCTACCACCTATGTTCATCAGCCCAAAGCATTTGTTGTCAACAAATGTTATCACATAGCTATTGCTACCAACATGCATGTGAACAGTATGGCTTGATGAGTGGAGGGAATGTAATAAATTACACTGGAGGGAGAAGGTATGCAGAGAGGTTGTTGATTCATGTCATCTCTTCCTGTGGACTTGCTATGGAATTGTCAGCTTTGTCATTTTAGCAGGTGTTTGTTCTACCCAAATGATAACAATTCTGTTTTAGTGAGTAATATATGTAACCATATGTTGGTATGATTATATTTGGTTGTATTGGTATGTTTGCAGGTACAGTTTGTGCTGATATTTGCACATCAGTTCCAGATACTCTTTTATTCAGACTGCCATTATCCTAAAGGTTTTATGATCTGGATTGGTCTCCACGGCGTTATGTTCCTTGTCTTATTTTCGGACTTCTATAAAGCAAGTTACAACAAAAGTGAGAAGTCGCAAAACAAAAATTCTGGAGCATGCATGGTAAGTACTCTGAGTAAACAAGAATTGAATAATAATGAGGTCTTCAGGTAGAGGTTTACTGTTATCTTAGCTCAAACCCATTTTTTACCATTCACAGGATTTTTCAAGAATTTAACCCCCCATGAATGGTGAGGGCTTCTTGTTCAACTATCTGAATACCCAGCAATCAGTCATTTGAAGACTGACAGTGATCAAAATTAATTATCAAATTTTGTTCATACCTCACAAAAACACAACAATATATCTCCATCACAAAGACCACTCAGTTAATGCTGTTGAAGGGCCTAGTTGATATATGTTCTGAGATCATATGGAACTTAATAGACACTCTTTGTGGTCAAAATGCAAAGTTTCTTGATGTCACAGCAGTTGATGTGTTGCTACCACTGGGTTTCAAAGGGTTAAGACAGGATACCGGAAATTTACTGTAAAAATATATTCAGAATTTCCAAGGTTCTGTAATACCCTGATGTATGTTGTTTAATTCTTTATTAACTGCTTAGGTTATGACATGTTATACTGGGGGGGAGAGGGGTTGAATGAAGAATTGGATAGAAAAACAAGTGAAACTGCTGTATCTTGTTTTGGAATATTGCCTGAGAACCTTTGGAGGGACTGAGTAAAATTGTTTGAAATTTTGTACTTAAATCGACTGAACCAACTGATGGTAATGGTGAACAATATTTTACTTAATTTATTTGCAGATATAAAGTAAAATATTTTTAGTATCGAATAGAGTTTCTAGGTTTGAATATTATTTAGTTCTAAGGAGTTTTATTCTGTATGTAAAAAGTTGCAGGGGACTGAGTGTCCAACATATTTAACCTCCATGCTGAGAATTGTTTTATCTATTGGTAATGACCTGATAGGAAGCTCAAACAGAGAAAGAGTCATTTGTCCATTATTCACGCTGTGTTATAATCTACTCTTTCAGAGCCATAGTAAGGTGGTTTCATTTTTCATATCTAAACTTTCGAAGAAGAATGCCTACAGTAATATGGATATGTACGTAGGAATCCCGCTGTTGAAAATCAAGAACTGGGTCATATAATACCGTTTATGTGGGTAGGGAAAGGTGTAGGAGATAAAATTTTTAACCTGCTATGCAGTGAAATAATGAGTAATTTGTTAATATTACTACATTTAGACAACTCAGATAACATGAGATGGAAATATAGAAAGAGAAGTAGAAAAAAAGGAGAATATACTACTCAAATTCAGACACTCACTTAACTTACTGATAGTTTATTATGCAGCTATTTGTCAGCCTTCCAATTCTCAGCCCAGACTCTATGATCACTAATCTTCACATCTTCCCCTTTCTGTCTTACTCCTTCCTCGTTGTGGTTGGCTGATGACTGTCTACTCCTGCAGATATTTTCTGTTACCGTAGGAAAATCGAAATGCTTGTAAGCATTGTCAGAATTGGAATATTTTTAAAACTTGGAAAACCCCAGGACATTTGGCATTCTGAACCAAATTTGTTGGAACACCGGGACGGAGCTGTTAGAACCCATAAAACTGTGACTGTCCCAGGAAAATCTGGATGAATAGGATCTGCACACATGTGTGGGCATATATGTGTGTGTGAACACAGATGTGTCCATAGGCCGAATTTCTCTAACATATATTTATTTTTATGCATTCCAGCCTCTGGTGGAAGACAAGAAGGCAGATAGCAATGGCAATGGTGTTTCAAACCATGAGCTGACATCAGACTACAGCAGCGAATATTCTAAAGCATATTCTAACTGTTATTCGAATGGTGTGAACAATGGCTACATGGCTACTGCACCTACAAAAAGCAACAGCCACAATAATTCTAATATCAGTTATCGTACTTCATCGACACTCTATGAAAAGAAATAGCGACACGATTTATTGCAGAAGGGTTAGGTTAAATAAATTCATTGAGCATAAGAAAAGTACATGCAAACATGGGATTTTTCATGGGGCTCTCTTATGTATGGAAATTGTCTACGTGAATGCCTAGAAGTCACCATCAGAAAAACTGGAAAATAGAGAAGGAACAGCGATGTTTTGTAACAGAGAAGTGTTGTGATATAAGAGTTGTGAATGTGCTGATGTCTGTGACTGGGAACTTACTTTTCCATGTTAAATACAGCCATGAACATCTTTTGGCAGCAGTGATGCTGTTGTATAATGAAAGTCAAATAACATACAAGTGTGTTATTTCATTAATTTTGTTCCAGTATCTACATTGTAGAATTGCTATGACATTTGCCTAATATACAGTAACTACAATTTCTAGGGCTATTATTGGTACTTTTCCTCATTTTTATTAATCTGAACAAATATTCTGCCATCCTAGAAACTGTAGTTACACCTTATTTTCAGTGATATGTAGGTGGATGAAACTTTGGTCAGCAGTGTAAGGTTGCTTTCAGACAGGAACATCTGTGTAATACTATAAGAAACACTTCTTTCTGTGCTGGGAAATCTTGCAAACTCAGTGAGTATTGTGTAATAAATGGAAACCTCATTGCTATATTCTTTGCAGCACTTTGTGTTTTATCAACACTGTAGTATACTATGGACTGAATGATACACCTGTTAAATCGTAAAAGTATAATATCAGTTACAAAGTGGCCATACTTGTTTGTTAGCAAGACTGAAACCATTATGAACTGCTACAACAAAAATGTATTTTTTAAATTACTAATGATGTTGGAAAACAGTAAGAATAGGTTAGACATGGCTTAGTCTATGGTGTTGAATGCTGGACAAGTATCATGAACTCTGGTGTTTTGTAAACACCATTTCTCAGTTGAAGCTCCATTAATATTACAGCCCTCATGACTTACAAAAACTCTTATCTTCTCCAGTATTGTAGAAGCATGCCACTAACCTGTTACCTCCTATGTGGAATTCAGAGTGTTCTGCAGTGTTATAAGTGGATCATTGTAACTGTGCAAGCAATATATTTAAGGGAGGAACTGGTAGAATCTGTACAAGTTTATGTTATGAAGTACTGACAAAAGTGACCACCTTATGGGAACTGAAGTAATTTCCAAATATTTACCAACAATATAAAACAATAAATTAGAAGCAGTCCTTGCTTAGAAGTCAGGTTATGGGGAAATTAAACTGTATGACTGTAATTTCTAATAGCTGTATTATTCTCTTCCTGTTCTTTTCACAGTGACACATGCCTGAAAGTACAGTTTTGAGACATCTAGTAAAGTGGTGAATTTACCCATATTACTGGCCTGGCATATACAAAGCCAAGGAATGTTGTTGCATGTTAGTTACACAGTGCATACAGCTGATTTAAAGCATCGTACAATAGTACTGTTAAGTGCAGAAGGCAGAGTTATGTTTTTTTCCAGTTTTAGCAAACTGGTGATGCACGAATAGCAACACTTGAGCCTTCACCACTGGAGCAGCAAAGACCGTTATCTGAATGAACTCTTATGAAGGAGCATCAAAAGATCTTTAGCATCTAATTTGCTAAAAAGTTGATTACATTTACAGTAAACTTTGCATGCCACTGAAGTCTGATATTTAATAAAACCAAGGAAAGGTCCACATTCTTTGTTAATTCTTAATTCACATTCAGAAGACATATATGACACTGGATTTGTTGGCGTATTTAACAATCCTCTGTTGATGAAAAATTTGCATTGCACCTGATGATAATGATAAGTATGAATAATGACTTGCGAAGATTTTGAAGGAGGACTATGTTAAGATATTTTCTCATCAGTTTTATATAAAGGATAAGGAAAGCCACAGGAAATATCAGTCAGGGTAGTCAACTGACAGGTCAAGTTTCGAAACGATGATTCCCCACATACGCTGTGTCTTTTGGTATCTCACACTTGGCTGATACTGTAGACTGGAAGACTGTACTTTTAGTCAAGATTACTGATATTTACGCAAAGAATTGTCTGTTCTCTTAATACCAATTGTGTTTCAGTTGAAATCGACTGGAAACCGTGGTCAAGTTACCGGTTGATTGGACTTAAGTCATGACAGATCTTTGTTTCTGTTGTTAAGTTGTAAGAAACACTGGTTTTGTGTGCTGAGAGAGGACATCATGGTGGAAATGTGACATATTTTATTACAGAGAGTTATATAAATAAAATAAAACTGCCAAACTGTGATGCAATTTTATTATGTGTCTTGCTCAGAAATGTCAAATGTAAGAATTCATTTTTGTTGTTGTTATGCTTTAAAAGGTAAATGATACTCATGTTTAACCTAAACGAATCCAAAGGGATTATGTTTCTTCAAAAGTATTACCAAATCTCTGTTCAAGGTATAGTAATATCTCAGAGAATTAAAACAATTTTGCAGTTAATGGTTTCAGGCAAGGTGGAGGCAGGAGATTTTTAATGAATGCCAAGATGTTTTGAAAGAATTGTGAAAAATTCTCCTATATTAAAATACACGAATGTCAAGGTGCATTCCTAAGTTTTATGTTAAAACAACAAACAACATACTGCCTCAGTAACACATTGACTGTGAAGGTGCATTTATTCTTAGTATGATTTAATAAAACAGGACACAGTTCCTTGATTCCTTCATCAGCATTTGCATTTGTAGTGCCATGCCTTGTTTGTATTTTATATTCTGAGAAGAATGTTAAACCTTTATTGGTTAAATTAGAATATCACTATGAACCAGATAAGGACTCAGTCATAAGAGAAATAATCAGTAAAATCTCATGAATTTGAAGTCTTAGGATTGAGAAATTAGGCTTTGAGTTATGGAGTTTTGAATTATCTGATTTTTCCAATACACACTTACCTGTTATGTGATAGTTTGCAAGTCCTGATGTTGTAAGCACTGATTGTTATCATTTAATTGAGTAACTAGAAGATCTCCTTGTATTTATTTTTTAAATGCCTATTACATATTTTGGACCAGGATGGCGTAGACGGTACAGTGACCCAGTACATGCTGGATGGTCCGGGAATCAAATCCCATGGGGGGTGAGATTTTCCACACCTGTACAGACTGGCCCTGGGACTCACCAAGCCTCCTATAAAATGTTACCTGGTCTTTCCTGGGGGTACAGCAGCTGGGGCGTGGTATTGGCCACCCACCAATATGGCGCCATGGTTCAAGGAAGAGTGGAGCTATACCTCTGCTCCCCCTCTGTGCCCCTTCATGACCTATTCTAGGGTGAACCTTACTTTATCTTTTACTGTGTATTTTGATACCGTTTACATCAAAACACACACCAGCAGGCAATGATACATGTTTGTCCAAGTTTGATCGTAGCGCAGTATGGTAGAATATTGCAGTCACTATAGTTGCTATGTGGCGGTGATCCCTGGACCATTGCTGGTAGTTCAGCTGGGTAATGCCACCAAACACAGTGTATAATGTGGGAAAATTTTAATTACAAGCAAGAGCACCATGGTGCCTTTGGATCACAGAAAGTCTAGAGGTTAGTTAGTGCCATGTTTAGTTCAGTTCACACAATATTTTTTTACAGTTACACTTTGTACCGCTGGGCTGGGTAGCTCAGTCGAAATAGCGAGTGACTACGGGCTGGACGGTCCAGGATCGAATCCCGGTGGGGATGAGATTTTCCACCCGTCCAGACCGGCCATGGGGCCCACCCAGCCTCCTGTACAATGGGTACCGGGTCTTTCCCGGGGGTAGAGGCGGCCGGGGGCGTGGGGCTGAACCCCCACCCCCCATCTAGAGTGCTGAGGTCCTAGAAAGAGTAGAGCTATACCTCTACTCACCCTAAGGGCCTTTGTGGTCTATAAAAAGGGTGAAAACTTACACTTTGTACAAATGATCCAACATAATGCCCATTACATGTGTAGTTCACACAGTTGTTGCTCTGAATCATGAAACGGTTGCTGGTGGTTGGGCTGGACTGGTTGAAATTGAAAAAATGATGCAGCTACTAGGGTGATCAGTGTGGTTTTTGCAAATCATCCTATTCATCTAACAGCAGTCTGCAACACAGTAGGTGGTGTCTTGACCTCTGTAGAGTCCATGGCAGGAAATATCAGACTCTACATTCCAGTGTTACCATCATAAGGATAAATGAAATTTATTTATATATGCACCCTGCATGTGTGCCAATAAAGCTGAATTTTGGTTGTCTGTTCAAAGGGTATGCTGTAGTAGTGTGCAATAACCCACTTGTTCTACTGACACTGGTCCAAGTTTTGCCACCATATTGTAAGATCAATTATTGCATTGTTCTACACTAATGCACAAACACTGACTCGAATTGTCAAAGCAATATTGTAATATTTCAAATTATTTAACTTTAGCAATCACAGTGGTATTTCTAATTAATCAATTTTGAATTAATGATTTATTACTGTATCTGTAAATTGCTGATTGTAAATAATTGCAGATTTCCATATTCTTGTAATTCTGACTAAATATGAAATACTGTAGATACTGCACAAAAGATCAATAATGGTTGAAGTACATGGGTCACTGAGGTGCCCACCCTTCTGTATTCTGTTCTACTGTAGGTTAGAGAATTAAAGAGATTTAATAGCAGAATGAAACTTCGGGCAGTGGGGTGTGGGTGGATGGATGGGGATAGTGTACGTTCCTGAAACAAAGGATGAAATACCTACCAACTAGAAGTTTGTTGCTAAGCCTGCAAGGCATATGTTCCATGAATTACAAGTTCTTTAGAAAAATGTTATAATCAAAAGCCTTGTAATGGTTCTGCTGGATATGAATGTCACGTATATAAATTTCCCATTGTAAATACAGAGAGTGTAGGGAGCTTGATATGCCAGTGTTATGTAACCCAACATATTATTGTCATAACTGTGAGGAAAGTGGTTATAATCCAATTCCTAATTTAATACTCTTTGGTATCCACAACTCTATGTGGAGCAGCTTTCATGTTCCAAAATGTTGGTATGCCTTCTGCCAAGCGATTGTTGACATATCCATTGCTTTTGTTTTTATGTTTGTTAGATACGTGTAGAGATGATTGATCCAGGCACTGCAGTTCCAGTGAACATTAGTTGTGTGTAACTGTGAGCAGTGACTGTGACAGTCAGGAATTTTACAGCCCTGTGAGCTAGTGGGGAGGAGGGCTACAAAGGGGATGGTAGTTCATTGTTCGTGGAGAAATTAATTTTGTTGCTTGTGGCATGAGATGATGGATACAGTACTATATATTTATTCACTTACACATTTATACATAGTTTTTAATAATTTATTCATTATATAACAAGGACAGAAATAAAAATAAATTCACCAAGCCACTGGATTTCTGAAGTTTCAACATGTGAGTGATGTTCATTAAGTCACAAAGTTGTTAACACAAGGTGTATCAGAATGAAAATGAATTTGCTATTCTGCTGTTACAGAACACAGTTTGTTGAATCTGAGAACAGCAGGCATGGAAATGTACTGTAACATTTGCAAATTACAGACAAATTTAAGGCTTAGGAGTCTAATAAAGGAGAAGGAAGAAAACAGGAAACAAGTACTCTTTTTACAAAACCAAGGCAGAGAGAAATGAGAATCGTGGTCATTTTGATTACTTTGTCAGTTATTGCAGAAATGCAGATTTGGCCAACACTTAACCTGTCACTGGCTAGCTACTCCCATACAGATGTCAATAAGGATGAAAATAAACAAACAACAATTATGATTGAAATGTAAAAAGTAACTTCAATTACTGCTAAATGGCATTTAACAATTCTGTTAAAAAAATCATTCCATGCAAGATTTCAGACTTCTGTTGCAGTGTACCTGAACAAAGACCTCAGAATTATTCCTGTGTATAGTTGGTCACTGGCTGACCAGTGACCAATATTCAATCATAGCTGCTCCAGATATGAGGTAGCCTAACTGGCAGTGATGGTGAATTTGGAGTAACAGTGATCAAATTGCTGTAATGGTTATGTCATTCATTTCTGTACACACATTGCTTCAGACCCATAATCTATTTTGTCCATACCATTTTCTATCCCTGATTTGTGTCATGTTACAATTACAGAATATTTTCTTTTCACATAAATTTCCGTTTCTTTTATTTATATTTAGAATATTTTCATATTACAGGGTTTCGTTTGGTGATTCAAGTATCTTTGTTCAGATTCATATCAAAACACGTGGTTACTTCAAGGTTTTGAAGAGTGTAAGCATATGTGTACAAGTTTCAAAAAGACTTGACAAATTTCATACAGAACAGGACCAGAACAAGTCGTGAGTTTGACCCTTCCTTGTGATACACAACGCTCTTTAACATCTGTTAGGGTCCACAGGCTTTTCAGGGACAACATGTGCTTGTTCAAACTCTGTGGGTGGTTGGGTATATTTTAATGTACCATGTTGAGCCATGTTTTTAGCAAGGGTGTCTTTTAAAGGACATATTTCAACTTGATACAGTTTAGTAAACAATCAACATAAGTTGCATTTACGAAAACTTGGAACACCTTGAGACAGCTTCTCAGCTATACATCACCCTAGGAAAGAAACCATGTGGCAATGCTACACAGGTAAAATATGAAACTTTCTGGACTTTTGTTGATGATAATTTAAAATACTGTACCTACAAAGCTTTGTATTACTGAAGCACATGTTTTCACAGTCCACATATAGTTAGTAAGTCTTATGCTACTAAATTTAATAAATTCAGGCATATTTTAAATCTGCAACAGTCTTTTTCTTGTATACAAATGAGTGCAAGGACCATTGTGACTCAGCTGAGAGAATATTATTTAGAAATTGGTGCAATGAAGGGAGCCAGGATAGCATAATTGTTATAGGAACTAGGCAATAAGCTGTATGTCTGGGGCATCCTGATTTGATTCCTGGCTTGGATGAAAGAGTGGGTGGATTTCTAGTTTGAGATTTGTATTTTTAAGATGATTATAAAATAATTATTTAATTAATTGTTAACACAAAGTGCAATAATTCCGATGCCACTGGTGCATTAATATTCTTTTTCACTTGCCTGCTAATAATAATGCTTCAGTATGCCTGACTTATTTAGCCTACATTTGGTGTGAAGGTCAAAGCTTGTAAACCATCTTGTTTGTTTAACACTGTTTGTGTTAAATGAAGGCTGAAATGGGCTTGTGCTGAAAAACTAACATTTTGAGATGCTGGTTAACTGTGCATTTAAGGGGCTGAATAGGATGTTACAATGTTTTGTGTTGTAATTATGTTCTGGATTCCAGTATTATAATCCTTTTTGGCTTCTTTTCCTCAGAGTTATAAATGAGTTGTTGTTAGAAAACCAGTTCTGAAAATACTGTTGTTAGTCTCAAAGTAAAGTAGGGAACACAACTTACACATTCAGATTGTGCATTTTCTGTTTGAAGAGAAGAACCACATGGATGCCATTTGTTAGAACTTTAATATTAAGCCAGATGATGCATATGGATTGATTTGTTCTTCTTCAACCAGCAGTAGTTGCATTTGTAATTTAACAATAGATATATTTGTATGATCTTGCAGTATTGTGTTCTAAAAAACTGAACTTCGACATCATAGGCATAAATGGAGTAAGGCTGGGCTAGAGGGCTCAAACCAGGAAACCCTCATCTTAGAAAATTTACTAGGCACAGTACTTGCACAAGTGATATTTACCCATTTTTGTAGTCAGAATGTCCAACATGTTTTCACTTCTCAGTCAAAATGTTCATGAGAGCTCACCAGTGAAGTTCCAGGTTACTGACATGAGCAGCAGACATTTTCTTGTTCAGTGTTTTGTTTGAATAGATTCTGATGCCTATTCAGTGGGTAGAATAAGTTATATCCCTAGGGATCAAGTTGACTATAATGTGAAATTTATCCTTCCAATTTTGATGATGGGAGTGTATGGAGGTTTATGTTCTTCATATACTTTACAGTTGCAGACAGAATGTAAATAGTGAATGGAATGATCAGTGTCTCAGCATAAAAGTGAAGTCTTCTTATTCTTATTTATATTATATGATACATAGTACTTCACTGTCTTCCTGCCTGAGTTGTTAAATCTCGAGACCTTTACATGGAGATTTTAATGCACACCAGTCTTCTGGATACAAAGAAGAGGTTAATTTGGAACTGACTACTCAAGGGGTGCACTACAATATTCAACTACTGGTTTGCATGTTCAGTCATTTTTAAATTTTTTACATTCAGTTTTTAAATATGAAAAATAAAACCTTAGACTGTCGGTAAACATTGAGCATGCTAAGAATTTGGAGACAAGAGTAAGGTGTGGAATTACCTTGACTTAGATTTTTTAGATTATTTTAGTCACAGTATTAATTAGGAATGAGTATGATGGCCAGTTTTGGAGAGTTGAATTTTAAGATTTTTTTTGAGGTACTTTACCTTACAAATAGCAAGTACACTATGTGGAGTACAGAATACACCTGGTCAAGTGTAATAATTTAACCTACACTCATGATAATGATTTGCACTTTTGAAGTTAGTTTTGAAGTGACCATAGTTTGTTCATCATATTACCAACATACATAAAATGCAACTTGCAATGGATATCATGAACAGTTTGTGTGTCTGAAAGAAACCCTTAAACAGTTTCTGCATGTCAGTCACTGTTGTCATGGTCCCTTGGTCTGATCATGTCCATAGCAAATTCTTACTGATGCAGCAAACCATCTAGTTCCATTGTTTGCACTGTTGGGTCTTCTAATGCATATCATTTTAAATGGCATAGAATTTTTTTCATGGTGGTCTGTAGAGTTTGAAGTTCTCTCCTAATGCGTCAGATGGATTTTCCTGGGCTGTGTTGAAAAGCCTCATGTACTCTGTTCACTGTATTAACATCTGTAGGGAACCTTCCTGCACCTTCTTATGTAAGACACTCGTTACCTGTCTCCTTCAACCGTTCTACCAGTGCCTATTGGACTTTTTCCATATTCAAGGCATTTATGTTTCTGCATCTTAGTCACTGATCTCAGCTCCCAGTACCACAGCATCCATCTATATTTCTAGTGCATTGGTGGTATTCTGCATTTCTTTTTCCACCTCTTTGAATATTTTTTAAAAATAAAACACTGGTTTTTTTAATAATTCTTTCACCTGGTGTTTTGTGTGTGCTGAATATATTATGGTCATGATATTTGTGATGATAGTTATTTTGCATTTGTTTTACGCCATGGGAATTAATCATTTTCTTTCAAGAATGCAGCATTTAAAGAAGTTAACTGTTTATTTTGTTGTGATGGTTATGCTTTTGCTTTCCAAAGGAACAGAAATCTCTTAGTCCTGGAGCATTTATGATGACAATTTGAAGTGGGAGAGGGGGGTGAGATACTAAAAATGTTGCTGGACTTTTGTTTTTACAGACAGTCCTTTGTCAGACGTATAAGGAGTTCTTTGTGTACGTGAAGACATAAAACAACAAATCACCAGGTGTGAATCCTTGTATGTGATGATAAATTTGATCAATAACACCTTGTTTCACAACGAATATAGCCTTAAATTCAGAAGGGTTTTCGGAATTCTTGATACCTGTGGTATGGGGACCAAGATCACAAAACATTTAGATGATGAATGACAACCTGGATAAGACCCTGCAGTACATTTCAATTCAAATCTATAACCTTAAAAAGGTTACAGATCTTGTATAGAAGGTTTCTGTAAAGTTTAATATTGCTACTTAATGATTTGCAATTAAATATGAGTAATTTAATCTTGGAAAGACTGCACTCACATGTATATACGTTATTCTCTGTTACTCTCTTATTCATTGAAACAGTGCTATTGGAAGTTACATACTTTGATGCAAAACACTTCATCTATCATCAGAACCGTCATTTATGATTGTGAGATAAGGGTGCATTATGTATCCTTACTTACAGACTAACTAATTCTGGTGGTAGAACACTTAAGATCCAACATCATCCTGGGGCACAAGTCTGTGCCAGTTTTATCCATCTTCCAGGATTTCTCCCACATAAACATCTCATTTTATTTAGTTATTTATGATTTATTTTATCATTCTCTCTCTATCTCAGACTGCGTAGCTTGGGTTGGTAGAATGACTGATGGGTGGAAAGGATTTGGAAGGAAGTGGCTGTGCCTAATTAATACATTATTTTGGAATTTTTCAGGAGGGCATGAGAAAAGCAATAAAAAAATTCAGAATAACCAGTAACTTGGCTGCAATTCAAATTGGGAAACTGTCTGATACAGCAGAAGGGTTACCACTTCAGTCAGTAAAGATTCATGTTAATGTTATCCTACATCTTCTAAATGTTCTAAGTGATTGCTATCTTCACACTTAAACTCTGTATTCATTTACTATATAATCATGAGCAACATGTCCAGCCCAGCATAACCTGCTTGATTTCAGTATGCTAACAATGCTGTGTAAGTGACTTATGTAGATCACAGAATTTTTTATTAAATTATGTGCCACAACTGCCCATTTATGTCATCCCTCATACCTACAGATATTTTTTGTGAGCACTGTCTTCATTCATTATCATATTTTTTGAAGGGGTAGAGCTATACACAGTTAAGCCTCCGGAATAATGTTTATCATTAATGCTGGCAGTCACGCAAATTACTGATTTGCTTTAAAGTTTTGTGCCCATATTTTATTAAACCATATGGCTTTTGCTGTAGTGAAATTCATGTATGTTGTATGACATCCGTGCATGAATTGAAATAATACACTCGTGGCCATAGCACGCAAAAGGGGATAGGTTTTATTATTCAATTCAGTAATTCAGTTCATTAAATACAAATATGGTGAATATTCTAAAGTAAAAGTCCTCCTGCAGGACAGTACAATAAACAAAACAAAACATCATTCATTTGGGCTTGTAGGAAGTTGTTAATTTGTACATTTTTCAAGAAAGAACTAGAAAGCTGGTAATAAGTCTTTGAAAACCTGTATTATATACTACAAACTTTCTTCATAGAATTGAATGATTGTACATTAAACTGTTATAACAGCTTTTCTGCAAAAGGAAATTATATTGTAGCTTTATTTATATTGCAGTCAAATGTTAAAAAAAAAATCTTTTGAATATTGTTGAAAATTTTGAAATGTGTGACATGGATGTGTATTTTATTATAATGTGTCTGTCATTGTTAACTTATCTTAATCCAGAAATAACACTTATATTTGCAACTTTGTTTTATTAACTAATTGGTCTATTGACTCATAAAGTTCATGAACTCCTTGTATGAGGGGTGCTGATAAGTCCTTAGCCCAACCTACTTACCGATGTCGTAGGACGGAATCAGTAGTGTCGTTGGAGAGAGGAGTCTGTTCATGTGACGAATTGGAAGTCTTTTCTTGTTACAGAGGCTTAAAGGAAGCATGTCAGGCGACGCGCGCAATTTCAACAACATGGTAACGCGAACTGTTATCAAGGTTATTTTTTTGCAAGGCAAGGCGCCGAAGGAAATTCACGCCATTCTGAGAGAAACATTAGGGGAACATGCATCATCGTATGCCACCGTCAAAAACTGGGTGGCCCAGTTTTAACGTGGTGATTTTTTCACCTGTGATGCGCCTCGTCCTGGACGACCCGAAACAGTGACCACCCCGGAGATTATTGA
>Ga0123354_10006759_pt1 | contig 17105 bp, 16 predicted proteins | sample TergutLab28metaG_2_FD_97872 | JGI IMG/M metagenome (GOLD analysis project Ga0123354, IMG submission 97872) | Labiotermes labralis P4 segment gut microbial communities from Petit-Saut dam, French Guiana - Lab288 P4 | ecosystem: Host-associated > Arthropoda: Insects > Digestive system > Gut ...
CCGGACTCATTGAGTTCATCAGAGCCAGGCGCGCGTCCCGGCGGGTGGAGCGGTAAAGAGGATGGATACGGCCGTGTCCAAACCTCTTATCGAGATACGCGGTCTCAGGAAGTCGTTCGGGAACCGCGTGGTGCTTGCCGGGGTGGACTTGGCCATCGCCGCGAACGGGCTCACCGTGGTCATCGGCAAGAGCGGCGAGGGCAAGAGCGTGCTGTTAAAGCATCTTGTCGGGCTTATACGCCCGGACGCCGGGGACGTCTATTTCGAGGGCAAGGGGCTTAAAACGATGGGGCGCGCCGCCCGCCGTGAGCTCAAATCCGGCATGTCCTATATGTTCCAAGGCATGGCGCTCTTTGATTCCCTGAATGTTTTCGACAACATCGCCCTGCCGCTTCGGGAGCGGTTTCGCATGAGGGAATCCCTGGTGCGCTCGAGGGTTTCGCGAAAGCTTGAGGAATTGGAACTTTCGGACGCGGCCGGGGCGTTTGTGTCGCAGCTCTCCGGCGGGATGCGAAAGCGGGTGGCCTTGGCGCGCGCGCTTGTCACCGAGCCGCGCATCGTGCTTTTCGACGAGCCTACTACCGGGCTTGACCCCTTGCGCAAGCGGGCGGTGTTCAAGCTGGTGGATGATTCCCGCAGACGCTTCGGGTTTACGGCCGTGATGGTCAGCCACGACATCCCGGAGGTTTTTTCCATCGCGGACAGCGTGGCCCTGCTGGACAAGGGGCGCGTGGTCTTTTCGGGGACGAGCGAGGAAGCGATGCGGACCGATCACCCCTTGATGCGCGCCTTCATGGGGAGCGGCTATGAGCCGGAGTCGTAGTGCTTGTCTAGGAGCGTGAGCGCCAGTTCCATCTCGCGGTTGAAGCGCGAGGCGATGGATTGGCCGCGTTTGCCGCAGGTCTGTTTCCGTAAGTGGTACACCTTTTCGATAAGGGCCTTTTCAAAAATCTCCGTGGCCGGTTTTTCCGTCTCCTGGCCCTTTAGGTCGTCAATGGCCTCGGCGAAAATCTCGGCGGCCCCGTTCGGACCGTGCTGCACGGCGGTACTCCACAGCACCTCCCGCATGGCCGGGGAAAGGCCCGCTATGTCCACGCCGGTCGTTGCCGTGATGGCGGCCAGAGCGGGTTCGTAGTGCGTGCGCAGCACGAATTGGTATTGGAGCCGCGCGAAGCGTTTGGGTTCTTCGCTGGCGATGCGCCGCCATTCGCTGGGGAGCGCCCCCTGGGTTGAGCCGGTATTGGCCGGGCCGCTCTCTTGAAGCTTGGCCGCTATATCCGGAGCGTGCTTTTGCAGATACTGCATGAAGTTGCCGAAGGTGGACGTGCCGGAGGCGATCTGGAACGTGCCGTACGAGGTTCCGCCGCGCGGCGGATGGCCGACGCTGGCCGCTCCGTCCGCTCCGGATTCAAAATGCGCGGAGAGAAGCCCTGGCGGGGCGCCGTTCCCGCTGACCTTGTATCCCGGGAGGGAGTCGGCCAGGCGTTGCTGGCGCGGCATGGAGGCGGCTTCGCTTAGCTTGCGCTCCACGTCCGATGGCGTCAGAGTCGCCAGCGCCGGGGTGTCCAGGATGCCGATCCCGCCGGTTTCAGGGGTTGAGGGAGCGATATTCTCCATGGCGTAAATGGACACGGGATGAAATAGCGTCCCGGAGCCGCTCTGCGGGGTTGTCTGCGCTGCCTTGTCCTGAGCGCCGGGAGTCCGGGGGGCCGCGGAGTCCGTATCCGCATCCGCGGGCTGGGGCGCGCTGTTCTGGAAGATGGGCGCGCGCACCTCGCCGGGGGTCAGATCCGCCAGCATGGGAGCGGATGAGGAGACGGGGGCGCGCACTTCGCCGGGCGCCATCTCCTGCGTGTTGAAGCTTTGCAGATCGGGCATTTCCGGCGCGGGTCTTAGAGGCAAGGCGTAGAAAATGAGCAGGAATGCGCACAGCAGGCTATACCCGACCCGAAGACGCCGCAGCGGGCTGCCCTGGCCGCGAAGATATGCGGCGCGCACGCTCGCAAGCGCGGCGGTCCGGATTTTGCCCCAGGCCGGGGTCGGCCGGAGAGAAGGGTTGTCAGGGGCGGGAATGCGAATCATAGTATTTTTTAATAGAGGGACGAAGGGGATGTGTTTTTGCGCGTACGGCAATGAAAAACCCGCCATCGGACCGGCGGATTACAACTTGACTGTAAGCGTACGCCGCTTCGCGGGCGTTGTCAACGTCCTTCTTCGGGGCTTCGCCCGCCAAGGAGTCTCATGATGGCGTCGCCTGATACCATTGTGGCTGTGGTCACTCCCCCTGGCCGGGGCGGGGTGGGCTTGGTGCGCGTCAGCGGCCCTCAGGCCAGGGCTGTGGGCGAACGGCTTTTCGCCTCGTCAAAGCCCGGCTTTGCGGGGCTTCGCCCGTACCGTTTGCATCACGGCGCGCTTCTGGACGCCCTCGGCCGCCCCGTGGATGACGGGCTTCTCGCCTACATGCCGGGCCCGAACTCCTACACCGGAGAGGATGTGGTGGAGCTGAACTGCCACGGCTCACCGGCTGTTTTGCGCGCGCTTGTCCGGGCCGCCCTGGAACTGGGAGCCAGACTCGCTCTGCCCGGAGAGTTCACCAAGCGGGCCTTTCTGGCCGGACGCATGGATCTTTCCCAGGCAGAGGCAGTAGCTGAACTTGTGGCGGCGGATACGCTTGCCGGAGCGGGGTTCGCTCTTGCGAAACTGACCGGAGCTTTGGCGCGCCGCGTTGCGAGTCTGCGCGAAACGCTCGTGGCCCTTCGCGCCGCGCTGTGCCTGGCCGTGGATTTTCCCGAAGACGAGGTGGAATGCCTGGACGTGCCGGGCTTTGTCCGGGAAACCCGGAAAGTTCTGGAGGGGTTGGACGAGCTTGTGGCGGCGGGTGAGCGGGCCAGGCCGTTTCGCGAAGGGGAGAGCGTGGTGCTGACCGGGCCGGTGAACGCGGGCAAATCGAGCCTTTTGAACGCCCTTATCGGACGGGAGCGGGCCATTGTCTGCGAACTGCCTGGAACTACACGCGATTTTTTGGAGGAACAGCTCGATCTTGAGGGACTGCCCGTGCTGCTGGTGGATACGGCGGGGATCAGGGACGCCCCGGACAGGGTGGAACGCGAGGGCCTTGCGCGCGGTCTTGCGCGCATGGAACAGAGCCGGTTGACGCTTTTTGTGGTGGACGGCTCCGAGCGGTTCGATCCCGCGCGGTGCGCCGCCATACGTTTTGATCCGGCCAGAGTGCTGGCTGTGGTCAACAAGAGCGATCTGCCTCCCGCCGTGCCTGAACCGGGGGAGGTTTTGGCCCGGGCGGGACTTGAAGTGGCGCGCGTCTCGGCCAAAGACGGCCGGGGGCTCTCCGATCTGTGCGGCCGGATCCGGGAGCGTCTTCTCTCTCACGCGCCTGACGCGCCGGAATCCGCGCCTGCGCCCAATGAGCGGGAATTGGCGCTGATTAAGCAGACGCGGGAGGAATTGGCGGGGCTTGCTTTGGACCTTCAAGCGGGCGTGCCGCCCGATCTTGTGAGCGCGCGCCTGGACATGGCCTGTTCCCACCTGGATTCCATCACCGGCGCCATTGCCCCGGATGAGGTTTTGAACGCGATTTTCGACAAATTCTGCATAGGCAAGTGACGTCCGGCGGTCATCCATTTTTGCGTTTCCTTTTCGGGAGGACCGAATTATATCATTTTAAGGAAAACGCGTTTCCACGCACGGAGGAGATTGATGCGACGCCTTGACTCTTTTGCCAAATGTTTCGCGCTGGCGGGCCTTTTGGTCCTTGGTTCGGTCCTGTCCGCATACGCGCAGGATTCTCAGGCCGGGCAGGTCAAACCCATGGAGAGCCCCGCGACGCCGGACCGGCCCGCCGTGCCCTACGCGCCCGCGCCCGTCCCCATGGCGCAGCCCGCCGCTCCCGCGCCCGTACCCGTGCAGGTTTCTCCGGCCCCGGCTCCCGCGCCTATGCCCGCGCCAATGGAAGCCGCTTCCCCCGCGCCCGCGCCCTTGACTTCGGAGCCGCAGCCTACCCGCGCGGTGTCCCCGAAAAGCGCCCCGGCCGCGTACAGGCCTCACGCCGCTGGCGGCAAGCTGGCTTTCGGGGCGCTCTTGCCCCTTTCCGGCCCCATGGCCGCGCAGGGGCGGATGTCCCAGGTGGCCATTGACTTGGCCGTGGAGGACGTCAACGCGTACCTGGCGGCGGGCGGCTCTTCCGGGCGGCTGTCGGTTCAGGTGGAGGACACGGCGGGAAGCGAAGCCACCGCGCTGGAAAAACTCAAATCCCTGGCCGCATCAGGGGTTCACACCGTCATTGGCCCCTCTTCCGACGATGAGGTGGACGCCACCTTGGAGTTCGCCAATACAAACGACATTCTTTTGCTCTCCCATGGAAGCGCGGGGCCTTACCTGGCCAAGACCGGCCGCGGCAATTTGCTGCGTTTCGCGCCCTCTGACGCCACCCAGGCCGAGGCCGTGGCCGCGATGGCCATTCAGGACGGCGCGGCCCAGCTCATCACCATCTGGGCCGGGAGCAGATACGGCGACGAGATGGTCACCCACGTCAAGGGCCAGTTTACCAACCTTGGCGGCAAGATCATCGCCGGGACCCGTTTCAAGCCGGAAACCACGCAATTTTCCGGCTTTGTGGGCGATCTCAAGACCCAGGTCGAGCAAAACGTGAAGGATAAGAAGAAGCTGGCTATCTTCGTGGCGGCGCGTGGCGACCAGACCGCCGCCATCCTGCGTGAGGCCGCGAAGATACCCGCGCTGGCCGATGCCAAGTGGTACGGCTGTGACGACGCGGCCCTGCGCGGGGCCATCACCCAGGATCAGGACGTGGCCAGGTTCGCGGCCCAGGTGCGTATGGTTTTCGCCCGGTACGGCGAAAGCGGAACCGCGTTCTACTCGAAAATCGAGAAGCGCATCGAAGACCGCGTTCACGCCTTTGTGGATACCCAGGCCGTGCTGGCCTACGACATAACGTGGCTTGCGGCCATTGGGGCCATGACCTCCAACGGAGCGGACGGCCTGAAAAGGGTCCTCCCCACGCTGGCCGAGCGCACGTACGGCGCCACCGGCTGGATGGCCTTGAATGAAAACGGCGACCGCCGCGAGAACTACGCCTTTGACCTGTGGACCATCCAGAACACGGACGGAAAGTTCTACTGGGTCAAGGCCGCACGTTTTCAGGCCGATCCGAGCGGCGACAAGCAGCTCATTGTGAACAGCGCGGAAAAGTAGCCCGGCATACGGGAAATTGCCTTGACCGTGGGCGTTCGCGCATATATCAAGGCGGCTCTTCGTGAAGGGCCAGCTTAGCTCAGATGGTAGAGCAGCTGATTCGTAATCAGCAGGTCAAGAGTTCAAGTCTCTTAGCTGGCTCCAGGAAAAATCAAGGGCTTGCGAGTAAGATCGTGAGCCCTTTTTTATGATTTTCAAGGGATTACAAAAAAAAATCGGCGCGCCGGGCTTGACAATAAATAGCGTGCTATTAAATAGGTCGCTATGAAGTTGGCAGCGAATGAAAGGACGCGTCTGCACGAGCGTCTTGGAATTGACCTCAGCCGCGGGGCGCGCTTAATGCGGACCAGGCTTGACGAATGCTTGGCGCCGCTTGGCCTGACACAAGCCAAGTGGCTTATTTTATTATATCTTTCAAGGCATGGGGGAACCATGCCGCAAAAGGATATCGCCGAGTGCATCGGCGCGGAAGGGCCCACAGTGGTCCGCGTGCTTGACGGTTTGGAGCGCATGGGGCTCACCGTGCGCCAGGACGAACCGGCTGACCGGCGCGCCAAGACGGTGCGTCTGACAACCCAGGCCGCGCCTGTGTTGGAAGAGATTAGGCGTATTACGGAAGGGTTTCGCCGGGAAATGTGGGCCGGCGTTCCCGATGAGGATCTGGCGGCGTATGAGCGCGTCATGGCGGTACTCTTGCAAAACCTCGGCCCCTCCGGGCGCGTCCGGGGCTGAGCCGCTTTTTACGTTTAAGGAGTTAAAGCAGTTATGTCTGTTGAGAAAGCACAAGAGCCGAAAAAGTTGAGGCTTCCTTTCCCGTCCCAGTATCAAACGCGGCGCACGCTCATCCTGGCCGGGGCCGGGGTGGTGGTGTTCATCCTTATCGGCTGGGCATACGCCCGCTGGAATCATATCACGGAAAACGACGCGTACGTTCTGGCGGATATGGTCACGATAAGCAGCCGTATAGACGGCTGGATCGCCGAGCGCCCTGTCACGGACGGCGATACGGTGACCAAGGGGCAGATCGTGACGCTCATTGATCAGCGTGAAGCCAAGCTCCAGGTGGATGAGCTTACGGCCAAGAAGGCCTCTCTGGAGAAGCAATACGAGCGGGCGCAGACTCAACTGGCCGAGACCAGGGATTCCACGGAAAACGCCGTGGCCGCGGCCAAGGCCCGCCACGAGGAAGCCAGCGCCAACGTGGGGACGGCCGCCGCCGAGGCGGAGCAGGCCAATCTTGATTACAAGCGCAACAAGCCTCTTATCGCAAGTGACGTCATCTCGCACCAGGCATGGGATCAGGCCCGGACCACCAATCAGGCGGCCGTGGCGAAGCATCAGCAGGCAAAGGCCCAGGTGACGGAAGCCTCGGCCAATCTGGCCGACGCCATAACGAAGCGGGCCGATGTCACGGTGCTTGAAAAGCAGGTGGAAGACCTGGCGCACCAGATTGACGAGGCCAAGGCCCAGATCGCCCAGAAGGAAGTGGAGTTGGACGACCGCGTGGTGCGAAGCCCCATAGACGGCGTGGTGGACCAGAAGTTTGTGGAGCCGGGCGAATACGTCATCCCCGGCCAGCGCCTGGTGCTTTTGCACGATCCGAAAAGCGTGTGGATTGAGGTCCACTTGAAGGAGACGAAGCTGACCGACGTGCGCGTGGGCCAGCCTGTGAAGATAGAGGTGGACGCCTATCCCGGACGGACGTTTACCGGCCGTGTGGAGCGGGTGGGCAATGTGGCCACGAACCAGTTCGCGCTTTTGCCCAACCCCAATCCGTCCGGCAACTTCACGAAGATCGCCCAGCGGGTTCCGGTGCGCATCAAGGTGGACCAGCCGGCCGACAATCCCCTGCGCCCCGGCATGATGGTGGAGGTGGACATTGACGCCTCGCACCACTGAGTCGCTTTTCGAACGCTACGGTCCGGTCTATAAATGGTACGCCACCGTTTCGGTGATGATGGGCTGTATCGCGACGATACTCTCCTCCACGATGTTCAACGTGGCCCTGCCGGACATCATGGGCGAGTTCGGCATGGGCCAGGATCAGGTGCAGTGGCTGTCCACGGCGTTTCTGGCCGCCATGACCACGTGCATGCTGCTCACTGGCTGGGCCTTGGCCGCGTACGGCCCCTTGGCGTCGTACATGGCGGCCCTGGTCGCGTTCAGCGTAGGCTCCCTCATCGGCGGGATAGCGGCCGGCCCGGAGATGCTCATCTTGGGGCGGGCGATCCAGGGTGGAGCCGCCGGTCTCATCCAGCCTTTGACCATGGTGGTGATTTTGACGGTGTTTGACCCCTCCAAGCGGGGGCTGGCCATGGGCATCTACACTCTGGGGATCGTAGTGGCCCCGGCCCTTGGCCCCACGCTCGGCGGCGTGCTGGTGGACAATTATTCCTGGCGTTACATCTGTTTCATAGGGATTCCGTTGTGCCTTGTCGGAAGCGCGCTGGTGCTCGTTTTTCTGCCCCGGCAGGGCAAACGCAACGTCAATGCCGGCACGTTCGATCTGGCCGGATTCATCCTTTTGTGCATCGCGGTCGGGTCGCTGTTGAGCGGGATTTCCAACGGCCAGCGCCTGGGCTGGGATTCGGCCTTTGTCAGGGGCTCCTTTGTGGTCAGCGTCTGCACCTGGGCGGCTTTCCTTGCGCGCGAAAGAACCTGCAAGACCCCGCTCCTGCCGCTTGACGCCTACAAAAATCCCCGGTTTCTGGCCGCCGCCATTGTTTCCTTCATCCTTGGCGTGGGGCTTTACGGGTCCACGTATCTCGCGCCGCTTTTCGTGGAGCTTGTGCAGGAATACACCCCGACATCGGCCGGGCTCATGCTTTTGCCCGCCGGGCTTGCCCTGGGAGTCCTCGCGCCGCTCTCGGGAAAGATGGCGGACCGTTTTCCGCCCCATCTGCTCATTATCGCGGGGCTGGCGTTTTTCGGCTGGTCAAACTTCCTGCTGGCCGGGGTGGACGTTTCCACGGATTTTTGGGTGTTCACCTGGTGGATGGTCCTTGGCCGCGTGGGGCTGGCGCTCATCTCTCCGGCCTTGAACAGCGGCGCGGTGCGGGTGCTGCCGCCCGAACAGATGGGGCATGGCGCTGGCAACATAAACTTCATGCGCCAGTTCGGCGGGGCGGTCGGCATAGGCATCTTGTCCGTCTATCTTGAGCGAAAGACCGCGCTTTACTGCGCGGCCTTAAACCAGATGCAGACCGGAAACCATGTCGCCACGGACGCCCTGGTGACTATCTCGAAGGAACTGACGAAAGTGGGGAGCTTTGATATTTTCTCCCAGGCGTTGCGTCCGCCCGCCGCGTATTATTACCTGTCCGAGGAGATTGCGGCCAAAGGGCGGATGATGGGGTTTCGGGAAAGTTTCCTTTTGACCGCCGTGGTGTTCGCGATAGCCATTATTCCCGCCTGGTTTATACGCCAGCGCAGACACGCCAAGACAGGGGATTGAACCCGGCGCGGGTTTCCCGTAGAGAGCGGCTATGCAGCCGGTTGTGCGCCAAACTCTCTGCGTGGTGAAATCCGGGGACCGGACGGCCAGCGGTATGGCCGGAGATCTCCTCGCCCGCATCGAAGCCCTGGGGGGCACGGGGCGGATCGTGGAAAACCGCACCGATCAGGAAGGATGCTGCGACGCCGCAAGCCTCATCGGGTCGCCGTGGCGGCCCGATCTTGCCGTGGTGTTCGGCGGGGACGGCACCATGATAAGCGTGGCCAGGAAGCTGGCGGCGGACTCTGTGCCGCTTGTGGGAATAAATCTCGGGCGTCTCGGCTTTCTCACGCAGTTGATCGCCGAGGAGGACTGCCTGGAGTCTGTGACCACGGTGGTGCGGGACGGTTTCGCGGTCAGCCGCCAGATCATCTTCTCGTGCGAGGTGATCCGCGAGGGCCGCCAGGTCTTTGTGGTGAGCGCGGTCAACGATGCCGTGGTCAGAGGCTCCATGGCCAGGCTCGTCAAGCTTGGTGTGACGTACGGCGAGGAGCGTCTGGGAGGGTTTCGCGTGGACGGCGTGGTGGTTTCCACGCCCACAGGCGCCACCGCCTATTCGCTGAGCGCCGGAGGACCGCTGGTTCACCCGGAGCTTCAGGTGATCATTCTCACCCCTGTGTGTCCGTTTCTCTGTGATTTCAAGCCGATGGTCCTGCCCACGGACCGTCTTCTGGAACTTGGCGTGGAAGAGGCCACGGGCGGAGTGATGCTCACCTGCGATGGCCAGGTCACCTTTCCCCTTCTGCGCGGCGACCGGGTCCGGGTCAGCCGGGCGCCCCAGATGCTGCAGCTTGTGGCCGTGGGCAGACACACCTATTTCAACAAACTCGCGGACAAAGGATTCGTCAGGGAGCGATGAGCCCGTCCAACTTTCCCTCCATCGGTTCCACCTCTGATCTGCGCTACGGCAAGGATCCGCTGCTCGATGCGTGGCTTCTGCATTTCATGACGGAAAACTCCATCGAGCATTCCATTGATCCCGCCGTCAATGCCTCGCCCGAGCAGATACGCTTTATGGTCGCTCTTGGCGCGGACCAGATCTATGTGCCCTGCTCGGACGCGATGCTCGGACATCTGCTGGAAAAGACGCTGGACCCCTCGCTTCTGGACGAATACTCCGCCGTGTGGCGCCGCATACTTGAACTCATAGAGAACCACTCGCCAAGTGAGTACGACAAAATAAAAATCGAGGCCCTGTGCGACCATAAGTACCGTCAGGCTTTGAGCGCGCCGGTGCTTATTCCCTCCAGGCTCCAGAAAAAGCTGACCACCATCTTTCTGGCCCAGGCCGGACTCTACGATCCTTACAGGGAGCGCAAACGCTCCATGAACCGCCGCGCCGCGGATTTCCTCAGCTCCGAGGCCATGGGGGCGCTCTTGAACACGTGTCCGGGACTCCCCACGGCGTGCTCCACCATCCGGGACATGCGCTTCGAGCTGGACGTGCTGGAAGTCTCGCGGCTTTTGTGCCTGTCCGTGTGGGGGGACATCTGGCGCGACGAGCGTTTCATCCCCACCTATCAGGAGATTGAGCAAAAGCTGGGCGAGTGTTCGTCCTTTGACGCCCTGCGCCGCGCGCTGGACCAAAGCCGTCCCAAGTCCTTGAAGATACTCTATCTGCCCGATGAGGCCGGGGGGCTTATTTTTGACATCCTGGCCGTCCGGGCCCTGGTGCGCATGGGACACCGGGTGATTCTGGCCCTGAAGGACGGATTTTTCTTTGACGCGCCGACCCTCTGGGACGTTGAGGAGGATCCCGCGCTAAGCGATGCGCTGGCTGGGGCGCTTATCGTAAGTAACAGCCGGATAACGAAGAACGCCCTGCTGCAATCCATCAAGGAAAATCCTTTTCTGGTCATTTCCGACGGCACCAGGGAGCGCCTGAACCTGTGCAGGACAAGCCTCACGTTCGCCCGCGCCTGGAAGGAGTGCGATCTTGTCCTGGCCAAGGGCGCGCTGAACCACCGCCGCTTGTTTTTGACCAGCGCCCCGTTTACGCGCGACATTCTTTGCGTCCACTGCGGCCCGGACGCAAAGCCCCTGGTTGACGTGAAAGAGCGCCCGAAAGACGTGTGGATCTTCACCGAACAGGAGATCGCGGCCAGGGCCGAGGCCATCATTGCCCGGATGCGCGCGGAGCGGGCGGCGGGCAAGACCATCATGTTCTATTCGGCCATTGTCGGGTCCATCCCGCACGAGACGCAGACGGCCATAGAGGTGCTAAACACCTTTGTGGCCCATTTGCGCTCCAAGATGCCCGGCGCGTATATCATAAATCCCGCCGAGCATTTTGTGACGGGCATGGATGCCGACGATCTCATGTTTATGTGGGAAAAGGTGCAGCGCGCGGGCTTTATCAACGTGTGGCGCTTCCAGACCAGCCAGGACATCGAACAGGCCTTCGAGCTTCTGGGACGGGACGTTCCGCCCGTCTGGACGGGCAAGGACGCCACCTTCTCCACCGGCTGCACCAAGGAGATGCGCATCGCCCTGGATATGCAGGAATCCCACCCCGAAATGCAGATCATCGGCCCAAGTGAGGACAAGTTTTTCCGCAGACGGGAATACGGAGTAGGGAAGTTCTTTGATGCCGCCATTGCGGCCCGGTAAGCCCATTGACCGCCCATGTCCGGGGCTGTAAACTCATGCGTTCCCATTCCCCCAGGAGTCACGCGATATGGCGCAGTATGAGGCGGTCATCGGGCTTGAGGTCCATGCCCAGCTTTTAACCGAGAGCAAGATTTTCTGCGGCTGTTCCACACAGTTCGGGCGAGACCCCAACGAGAACGTCTGTCCGGTGTGTTCAGGCATGCCCGGCGTTCTGCCGGTTTTGAACGCCACAGCGGTGGAGTATGCCGCCAAGATGGGCATGGCCGTGGAGTGCACGGTGAATCCCGTGTCGGTCTTTGCCCGCAAGAATTATTTTTATCCCGATCTGCCCAAGGGCTACCAAATTTCCCAATACGAAGAGCCGCTGGCCGAGCACGGCAAGGTGGACGTCCTGGTGGATGGAGAGCCCAAAAGGGTCGGCATCACGCGCATCCACATGGAGGAGGACGCGGGCAAGAACATCCATTCGGCCGCGGACAACGTGAGCTTCGTGGACTTGAACCGCGCCTGTGTGCCCCTGATCGAGATCGTGAGCGAGCCGGACATGCGCTCCGCCGAGGAGGCCGTTGCGTATTTGAAGGAGCTGCGCTCCATCCTCATGTATCTGGGCATTTGCGACGGCAACATGGAGGAGGGGTCGTTCCGCTGCGACGCCAATGTTTCGATCAGGCCTGTGGGCCAGAAGGAGTTCGGCACCCGCACGGAGATAAAAAACGTCAACTCGTTTCGCCATGTGCGGCAAGCCATCGAGTATGAAATTGAGCGCCAGAAGGGATGCCTGGAAGACGGCGAATCAATCGTCCAGGAGACCAGGCTCTACAACCCGGACAAAAACAGCACCGCGCCCATGCGCGGTAAGGAAGAAGCCCACGACTACCGCTACTTCCCGGACCCGGATCTGGTCCCTTTGCGGCTTCTTCCGGCCAAGATGGACGAGTGGCGGGCGTCCCTGCCGGAGTTGCCCCGGGCCAAGCGCGAACGCTTCATGCGCCGGTTTGGACTCTCGGCCAAGGATGCGGACCAGTTGACGGCCGAGCGCGATGTGGCCGCCTATTACGAGGCTGCTGTGGCGGCCGGGGGCGACCCAAAAAAGACGGCCAACTGGATCATGAGCGAGTTTGCGCGGGGACTGGCGGACGCGAAGCTCACGGCGGATCAGGCGGCGCTTGCGCCCCACGATTTGGCGAAGCTTGTGAACTTGATTGAGAGCGGACGCATTTCCGGCAAGATCGCCAAGCAGATTTTTCCCGAACTGTTCGCCAAGGGCGGCGATCCCGAAGATCTGGTCAAGGCCAGGGGATTGGTCCAAATATCCGATACGGCGGCCTTGGAGGCGGCCATAGACGCGGTGCTCGCGGCCAGCCCCGCTGAAGTGGCGGCATATCAGGGCGGCAAGACCAAGCTCATGGGATTTTTTGTGGGCCAGATTATGAAGGCCACCAAGGGACAGGCCAACCCAGGGCTGGTTGGCGAGTTGCTCTCGAAAAAGCTGGGGCCGGGCGCACAATGACCGATCATATCCAATTCTCCGCTGAGCGGGACGCGCTTCTTCTTCTGGATCAGCGTATTTTGCCCGGCCGGGAAGACTATTTTGTTTGCGCGAACACCAAGGATACCATTTACGCCTTGCAGACCATGGTGGTGCGCGGCGCTCCGGCTATCGGCGTCACCGCCGCCTACGGCTGTTATCTGGCCGCGCGGGAAGCGGCTGCGGGCGCGGGCTGGCGGGACAATCTGGCACGTCTCCTGAAAGAGCTGGAAAACGCCCGGCCCACGGCCGTCAATCTGCGCTGGGCCGTCGAAAAGATGCGCGCCGCCTGGGCCGCTGAGCCGAATCTCGACCTGCTTGGTCTTCAGGCCAAATGGCTGGCCATGGCCAAGGATGTTCACGCCAGGGACATTGAGATCAATACGGCCATGGGCCGTCATGGGGCGCTCCTCATTGACGATGGCGATACGGTCATGACCCACTGCAACGCCGGGGCCCTGGCCACGGCGGGCTATGGCACGGCGCTTGGCGTTATCCGGGGGGCGTGGGAACAGGGAAAGAAAATCCGGGTGATCGCCAACGAAACCAGGCCGTTTTTGCAAGGGGCGCGGCTCACGGCATACGAACTGCACAAAGAGGGCATCCCGGTCAGGGTGGCTTGCGACAACGCTTGCGCGCTTCTCATGCAGCGCGGCATGGTGCAGAAAGTGGTGGTGGGCGCGGACCGCATCGCAGCCAATGGTGACGCGGCCAACAAGATCGGCACGTTCGGGGTGGCCCTTCTGGCCAGGCATTTCGGCGTGCCCTTTTACGTGGCCGCCCCGGCCAGCACCTTTGATCTGTCCATGCCCCCAGGTGCCGCCATCCCCATAGAGGAGCGCACCCCCCGCGAGGTGACCCATGTGGGCGAGCATCAAATTACTCCGCCGGGGGTGGACGTCTTTAATTACGCTTTTGACGTAACCCTCTCGGAATTATTGACTGGGATCGTGACCGAGCATGGCGTTCTCCGCGCGCCCTACCGGGAGAACATCGCCGCGATCATCGGTGCGAAAGAGAGCTGATCCGCCGTGAACATTCGTATCAACGGAAGAGACGCCGCCATCCCGGAAGGCCAGTCGCTGGAAGACTTCCTCACGCTCGGAAAGTTTGACCTCAAGGCGGTGGTCGTCGAGGTAAACGACAGAATTGTCCCCAGGGACCAATGGACGGCGCTCCCGCTTGTTGGGGGAGACCGCCTGGAAGTCGTGTCTTTTGTCGGGGGAGGCTAATTATGTCCGATGCGCTGCATATTGGCGGCAAGGTCCTTGCCAGCCGGCTGTTTTTGGGTTCAGGCAAATATTCCTCCAATGCGCTCATTCCTGCGCTTGTTGAGGCATCCGGCGCGCAAGTCGTCACAGTGGCCGTGCGCCGCGTGGACCCGGCGGCTGGGCGGGAGAATATCCTGACCCACATTCCTCCGTCCTGCGTGCTCATGCCGAATACGTCGGGCGCGCGGAACGCGGACGAGGCGGTTCGCATCGCCAGGCTTGCCCGCGCGGCCGGGTGCGGGGACTGGATCAAGATCGAGGTGATAAGCGACAACCGGCACTTGTTGCCCGATAATCAGCAGACCATTGAGGCCACGCGGATACTTGCGGCCGAAGGGTTCATCGTCCTGCCCTACATGAGTCCGGACCTCATGGCCGCCAAGCGCATGGCCGAGGCCGGGGCGGCCGGGATCATGCCCCTTGGCGCGCCCATCGGGACCAATCGCGGGTTTCGGACCAAGGAGCTGGTAGGCATCATGATCGAGGAGATTGATCTGCCGGTCATTGTGGATGCGGGCATTGGACGGCCCTCCGAGGCCTGCGAGTGCATGGAGATGGGCGCGGCGGCCGTGCTGGTGAACACGGCGGTGGCCACGGCCGCGGATCCGGTGGGCATGGCCCGCGCCTTCGGACAGGCTGTGGCGGCCGGGCGCGCGGCCTTTTTGGCCGGGCCGGGCGCGGCGCAAAGACAGGCGCGGGCGTCGTCGCCGCTGACAGGCTTTTTGCGCAAGGAGTCCGCGGCACGAGGCGCGCTATGACGTTCTACGACGAACTCCACCGCTACGACGGCCTTCACTTCGAGTCAGCCTTTGATCGGATCACGGATGACGACATCTCCCGCATTCTGGCCAAGAACCGTCTCTCCCCCTTGGATTTCCTGGCGCTTCTCTCCCCGCGCGCCGCTTTCCATCTTGAGAGCATGGCGCAGCGCGCCCATGAGCTGACCGTGCGCCGCTTCGGCCGGGCGATTCAGCTTTTCACGCCGCTCTATCTCTCCAATTACTGCACCAACCAGTGCGTCTATTGCGGCTTCAACGTCAAAAATCTCCTCGAGCGCCGCAAACTCACCCTCGAAGAGGTTGACGCGGAAGGCCGCGAGATCGCCGCGTCAGGGCTGCGCCATATTTTGATCCTCACAGGCGAGAGCCACACGCAGAGCCCGGCCTCTTATATAGCCGACTGCGCGAAGGTGCTGAAACGCCATTTTGCCTCCATCGCCATCGAGGTTTATCCGCTTTCCCAGGAAGACTATGAGGGGCTCATCGCCTCTGGCGTGGACGGCCTGACGCTCTTTCAAGAGGTTTACGACGAGCCTGTTTATCTGGAACTGCACCCCAAGGGCCCCAAGCGCGATTTCCGTTTCCGCCTGGAAGCCCCAGACCGGGCGGGCCGGGCCGGTATGCGCCAGCTAAATATCGGGGCGCTTCTGGGACTTGACGATTGGCACCGGGAAGCCTTTTTTACGGGCATTCATGCGGATTATCTGCAGCGCGTCTATCCGGACGCGGAAGTGGCCATATCCGTGCCGCGCATGCGCCCCCACCTTGGGGGATTCCCGCCCAGGGTAACGGTATCCGACGCCGATTTGGCGCAGTATATCGCGGCATTCCGCCTTTTTATGCCGCGCGCCGGCGTGACTCTTTCCACCCGTGAGGCCGCGGCCCTGCGCGAGAATCTGTTGCCGCTCGGCGTCACGAAAATAAGCGCCGGGGTCTGCACGCAGGTGGGAGGACGGGCCACCGGCCAGGACGATACCGGCCAGTTTGAAATATCCGACGACCGCAGCGTGGCAGAAGTGGCTCACATGCTTTCGCAAAAGGGGTATCAGCCGGTGTACAAAGACTGGCAATATCTGTAAGGGCTTTTGCGTGGATGCGTTTGAGCAAGGGATTGCCAGGTATCTCAATCCGGAAGACCTGAAACGGATTCGCGGCGTGCGCGTGGGCATCGCCGGGGCGGGGGGGCTTGGCTCCAACTGCGCCTGGATGCTCGTGCGTTCGGGATTTACCGAGTTTGTCATTGTGGATCACGACCGGGTGGAGGCGAGCAACCTGAACCGGCAATTCTATTTTGCAAGCCAGGTAGGGCAGCCCAAAGTCGCGGCCTTGCGCCAAAATCTTCTGGCGATACATCCCGCTGTTTCGGTTCAGACGGTCGAAACCAGGGTTTTGGCCGTCAATGCCGTTTCGCTGTTCGCCGCGTGTCACGCGGTCATAGAGGCCTTTGATGAGGCCGGCGACAAGAAGATGCTTATCGAGGCGCTCCTCCCATCAGGGAAGTTTGTCGTTGCCGCATCAGGCATTGCGGGGCACGGTGATTCGGATCGCATAACGACCCGCGGACTCAAACCGAACCTTTTCCTGGTGGGGGATATGGTCAGCGAGACCAGCGAGGATTGCCCGCCGTTTGCGCCGTGCGTCACTTTGGCCGCGGCCAAACAGGCCGATCTGGTTCTTCACTGGGCCCTTGGGAGAACGCCTTGAAAGAGCGTTTGAAAAGATTTTTGGAGGGCGGCATCTACGCCATCCTCTCCGAAGAACATTCGCTGGGCCGCTCCAATGTGGAGGTGGCGGGGAAGCTTCTGGAGGCCGGGGTGCGGGTGATCCAATACCGCGAGAAAGTGAAAAAAGCCGGCGCGATGCTTGAGGAATGCCTCACGCTGCGGGAGATGACCGCTCAAGCCGGAGCGACGTTTCTTATTAACGATCATGTGGATTTGAGCCTTCTGTGCGGCGCGGACGGCGTGCATTTGGGGCAGGAGGATCTGCCCGTGCGGGCGGTGCGCAAGCTTTTGGGATCGGAAAAAATAATCGGGCTTTCCACGCACAGTCAAAGTCAGGCTCAGGCCGCCCAGGCGTGTGGAGAGGTGGATTATATCGGCGTGGGGCCGATTTTTCCCACCGCGACCAAAAAAGACGTGTGTGAGCCGGTGGGGCTTCGCTATCTGGACTATGTGGCTGGAAACATCACGTTGCCC